>Ga0209591_10002995_pt1 | contig 19901 bp, 16 predicted proteins | sample MAT01_FD_187207 | JGI IMG/M metagenome (GOLD analysis project Ga0209591, IMG submission 187207) | Freshwater microbial communities from Lake Fryxell liftoff mats and glacier meltwater in Antarctica - MAT-01 (SPAdes) (version 2) | ecosystem: Environmental > Aquatic > Freshwater > Ice > Liftoff... | reverse complement strand
GTATTCTCACTTTAGAATCAGCCCAAATAATCTTAGTTGATACCCCCGGCATTCATAAACCCCACCATCTTTTAGGTGAAACCATTGTTCATAATGCGATTGGAGCAATTTCTGCTGTGGATTTAGTAGTGTGGATAGTCGATAGTACAGTGCCCATGGGGACGGGAGATCGCTTTGTGGCAGATATAATCAGTAAAGCAAATGTGCCTGCGGTAGTCGGTCTCAATAAAATTGATGGCTCCCCTACTCCCGATATTTTAAAAACTTATACAGATTTTGCCCAAGAGTATACATGGCAACCGTTTCTGTTTTCAGCCTTAAATGGCACAGGATTAGAAGAACTTAAAACTACCCTAGGCGATCGTTTACCCCTCGGACCCTACTACTATCCTCCAGAATTAGTAACCGATCAACCCGAACGATTTATCATGGCGGAACTAATCAGAGAGCAAGTTTTACTCTTGACCCGTGAAGAAATTCCCCATTCTGTAGCCATCAGTATTGATAAAGTTGATGAGCAAGCTAAACTAACTTCTGTCATGGCAACTATTCATGTCGAAAGAGACTCCCAAAAAGGGATTTTGATCGGCAAAAAAGGGGCAATGATCAAAGAAATTGGCACTCAAGCCCGCCTGCAAATGCAAAAGCTAGTTTTTGGCTCTGTACACCTAGAAATGTTTGTCAAGGTTCAACCCAAATGGCGATCGCATCCCAGCCAGTTGGCAGATTTAGGCTATCGCAAAGAAAAATAGCTTTAAGAAAAAATATTTGACTTCTGCAATGCAATATTGATAAGCTAGGTAGCCGTTGATTTAATCTACCACTCCCAGAGTATATGCCCACAATTCAGCAGCTTATTCGCACTGAGCGTAGTAATGCTAATCAAAAAACCAAATCGCCAGCCCTGAAAAGTTGTCCTCAAAGACGAGGAGTATGTACCCGCGTATATACAACGACACCCAAAAAGCCTAACTCAGCCCTTCGTAAAGTAGCAAGGGTGCGTTTAACATCTGGCTTTGAAGTCACAGCATACATCCCTGGAGTTGGGCATAACCTTCAAGAGCACTCTGTGGTAATGATTCGGGGCGGAAGAGTTAAAGATCTCCCTGGAGTTCGTTATCACATAATTCGAGGAACTCTGGATACTGCTGGAGTCAAAGGCAGAATGCAAGGAAGATCAAAATATGGCACTAAAAGACCAAAACCAGGGCAACCCGCGGCAACCGCCACCAAAGGCAAGAAAAAATAGTTTACTTCCCAATTTTCATAATAAATTACTTGACAGATTATATAAGTTAACCTCTATCCCCATATCAAATGTCTCGCCGTACAAAAATCACAAAACGCATTACTCCACCCGATGCTGTATACAGTAGCCGCCTAGTCAATATGCTAATTCGCAGGTTAATGGTGTCTGGGAAATTTTCCCTAGCATCAGGGATTGTCTACGATGCTTTTACTGTTGTTGCTGAACGCACAGGTAACCCACCTTTAGAAATCTTTGATCGGGCTGTGCGTAATGCTACTCCCCTAGTTGAAGTTAAAGCTAGAAGAGTCGGTGGTGCTACTTACCAAGTTCCGATGGAAGTTAGAACAGATAGAGGTGTTGCTCTAGCCTTAAGATGGCTTGTTCAATATTCTCGTTCTCGCCCTGGCCGCAGCATGTCCAGCAAATTAGCAAATGAGCTTATGGACGCCGCAAATGAAACAGGCAGCGCAGTTCGTAAGCGTGAAGAAACTCATCGCATGGCTGAAGCTAACAAAGCCTTTGCCCACTATAAGTACTAAGCACAAGTACCCTATCAAAAGTTATAGATTAAGAACTATGACCTTGACTGTGCTATTGTTAAAATAATTTTTATATTCCTGTAAGATTCGAGGAAAAATCTGTGACGAGAACCATTCCCATAAATAAAGTACGCAACATTGGTATTGCAGCACACATTGATGCTGGAAAGACCACAACTACCGAGCGTATCTTGTTTTACTCTGGTATGGTACACAAAATTGGTGAAGTCCATGAAGGCACCGCTGTAACAGACTGGATGGTACAGGAACGTGAACGTGGAATTACCATTACTGCTGCTGCCATTACAACTAGCTGGCAAGATCATAAAATCAACATTATTGATACTCCTGGTCACGTAGACTTCACAATTGAAGTGGAACGTTCTATGCGCGTTCTGGATGGAGTAATAGCTGTTTTTTGCTCAGTTGGCGGAGTGCAGCCTCAATCAGAAACAGTTTGGAGACAGGCTGACCGATATAAAGTTCCCCGAATTGTTTTTGTGAACAAAATGGATCGCACTGGGGCTAATTTTTATAAAGTTTACGAGCAAATTAAAGATAGGCTGCGTTCTAATGCAGTACCGATCCAACTTCCCATTGGCAGTGAAGATGTATTTAAAGGTATTGTTGACCTTGTAAAAATGCGTGCATTTGTCTACAAAGATGAAGTCGGTAAAGAAATTACTGAAACAGATATACCTGACGACATGGCTGAAGTGGTTAATGAGTATCGACTAAAACTCATAGAATCTGTTTCTGAAACCGATGACATCCTTACGGAAAAATACTTAGAAGGTATTGATTTAACAGAGGAAGAAATTAGAACTGGTTTGCGTAAAGGTACCATTAGTGGAGCGATCGTGCCGATGGTATGCGGTTCAGCATTTAAAAATAAGGGTGTGCAATTACTTCTTGATGCTGTTATAGATTACCTACCATCCCCTCTAGAAGTTCAAGCAATTCAAGGACAGCTTCTTGACGGAACCGAAGTAATCCGTCCACCCCAAGATGATGCTCCGATGTCTGCCCTAGCCTTCAAAATTATGGCTGACCCCTATGGTAGGCTGACATTTGTTCGGGTATATTCTGGAGTTATATCCAAAGGTTCATACGTCTTGAATTCTTCCAAAGATAAAAAAGAACGAATTTCTCGGCTGATTGTCCTCAAAGCTGATGACAGAATCGAAGTTGACGAGCTGCGAGCTGGAGATTTAGGAGCAGTTCTAGGTCTAAAGGACACCTTTACAGGTGATACTCTCTGTGACGAGAAATCTCCTGTAATTCTTGAGTCACTATTTATCCCAGAACCAGTAATATCGGTGGCGGTAGAGCCAAAGACAAAGCAAGATATGGAAAAACTTTCCAAAGCTTTACAGTCTTTATCCGAAGAAGATCCTACCTTTAGAGTAATGGTTGACCCTGAGACTAATCAAACAGTTATTTCTGGAATGGGTGAACTTCACCTTGAGATCTTAGTTGATAGAATGCTTAGGGAGTTTAAGGTTGAGGCAAATGTTGGAGCTCCTCAAGTTGCCTATAGAGAAACTATCCGTAAGGCTGTTAGAGCTGAAGGTAAATTTATTCGCCAAAGTGGAGGTAAGGGGCAGTATGGTCATGTTGTCATTGAGCTAGAACCTACGGAACCTGGTACTGGGTTTGAGTTTGTATCTAAGATTGTTGGTGGTACTGTACCTAAAGAATACGTTGGACCTTCAGAACAAGGAATGAAGGAAGCTTGTGAATCTGGAATTTTAGCTGGTTATCCAGTAATTGACTTGAAAGCTACCCTAGTTGATGGTTCTTTTCATGATGTTGACTCTTCAGAAATGGCTTTTAAAATAGCTGGCTCCATGGCAATTAAAGAAGCTGTATTGAAGGCAACTCCTGTTTTACTAGAGCCGATGATGAAAGTAGAAGTAGAGGTTCCAGAAGACTTTATTGGTACAATTATTGGTGATCTCAATTCCCGTCGAGGGCAAATTGAAGGTCAAGCCTCTGAACAAGGTATTGCCAAAGTATCATCTAAGGTTCCTTTAGCTCAAATGTTCGGATATGCTACTGATATTCGTTCTAAGACTCAGGGAAGAGGTATTTTCACGATGGAGTTTAGCCATTACGAAGAAGTACCTCGCAACGTGGCTGAAGCCATTATTGCAAAAAGTAAAAGTAAAGATTGAAGGAATTAACAGGACAAGGAATATAAGTTAAATGGCACGCGCAAAGTTTGAAAGAAATAAGCCTCACGTTAATATTGGTACCATTGGTCACGTTGATCATGGTAAAACAACCCTAACAGCTGCAATCACTATGGCTCTTGCGGCACTAGGTCAAGCAGATGCTAAAAAGTATGCTGACATCGATGCTGCCCCTGAAGAAAAAGCTCGTGGTATTACTATTAATACTGCTCACGTAGAATATCAGACTGTTGATCGTCACTATGCTCACGTTGACTGTCCAGGACATGCTGACTATGTTAAGAACATGATCACTGGTGCTGCCCAAATGGATGGAGCCATTCTGCTTGTTTCTGCGGCAGATGGACCTGAACCCCAAACCCGCGAACATATTCTCTTAGCTCGTCAGGTTGGAGTACCTAATCTAGTTGTCTTTTTGAATAAAGAAGATCAAATGGAAGGTGAGGATGAGTTGGTTGAACTAGTTGAGATGGAAGTTCGTGAGCTGCTATCTTCCTACGATTTTGATGGAGATAACATTCCTATCACTAAGGGTTCTGCTCTTAAAGCTGTTGAAGCTCTAACTACTAATCCTAAGATTCAAAAGGGAGAAGATCCTTGGGTTGATAAAATTCATGCTTTGATGGATTCTGTTGATGCTTTTATTCCTACTCCAGAGCGCATGGTTGATAAACCTTTCTTGATGGCAGTGGAAGACGTATTTACAATTACTGGTCGTGGTACTGTCGCTACTGGCAGAATCGAAAGAGGGAAGGTCAAAATCAATGAAACTGTCGAGTTGATTGGTCTTCGTGAAACTCGCACCACTGCTGTTACTGGTATTGAAATGTTTAAGAAGAGCCTTGAAGAAGGTTTAGCTGGTGACAATGCTGGTCTTTTATTGCGTGGCATGAAAAAGGAAGATATTGAAAGAGGTATGGTTATTGCTAAACCAGGATCAATTACACCTCATACTGAGTTTGAAGCTCAAGTTTATATTCTTCAAGAAAAAGAAGGTGGGCGTAAGACTCCTTTCTTCCCTGGCTATCGTCCTCAGTTTTATGTGCGAACCACAGATGTAACAGGAACTATCAAAGCATTCACTGCTGATGATGGCACTGATGCTGAAATGGTTATGCCTGGTGACCGTATTAAGATGACTGTTGAACTTATCAATCCGATCGCTATTGAAAATGAAATGCGATTTGCAATTAGAGAAGGTGGGCGTACTGTAGGCTCAGGTGTTGTAACTAAGATTATCAAGTAACTTAATTTATATTTTCTGAGTATATTTAGTCATGCTGTGGGGAAATTTCCTTGCAGCATTTTTATTTCAAACCTATAAGATGCTTAATTCAGATTTAACCTTAATTTCTAACCAATTAGCTGATACAGATGCGATCGCTGTGATTATTGCTAATCTATTAGAGGCAGGTGCAGTTTTACTCCTAGAAGGTAATTTGGGTAGTGGGAAAACGGCTTTTGTTAAATCTTTGGCTATAGGTTTAGGCGTTAAAGCAATTGTCACAAGTCCAACTTTTACCTTAGTTGATGAGTATAGCTGTGGACGGTTACCGCTTTATCATATGGATTTGTATAGGCTTTGTGTTCAAGAAGTAAATGAGTTACACCTAGTAGAGTATTGGCGGGGGATTGATTTCCCTCTGGGGGTAGTGGCTATTGAATGGGCAGATAGATTGGAGATATTACCTGAAAATTACTTAAGATTTAATTTCTTTCGGTGGCATGATGGCGATCGCCGTGGAATTAAGATTACAGGTAAAGGCGATCAGTACTTTAGAGTTACTTCTAGTCAAAACCTATTAGATTTTTGTTGTGGAGATTAAAATGTCAAAACCCCTTATTCAATGGTATCCAGGTCATATTGCGAAAGCTGAAAAAGCCTTGGCTGAGCAATTAAAACGTGTAGATGTAGTAATCGAAGTTAGAGATGCTCGGATTCCCCTTGCCAGTGCTCACCCTAAAATGCCAATTTGGACTGAAGGACGAAGCCATCTTTTGGTTCTAAATCGCCTTGATATGGTTTCGGTAACTCACCAAAGGCAACTTAAAAAGTGGTTTATGAACGGAGGGCATGAGGTATTTTTTACCAACGCTAAGGATGGTGAAGGAATCAAAGCGTTACTGAAGGCAGCGCAATTGGCGGGAATTGGCGTAAATGAGCGGCGGCGTGGGCGAGGAATGCTCCCAAGACCAGTGCGAGCTGCGATTATTGGCTTTCCGAATGTGGGCAAATCCGCTTTGATTAATCGTTTGTTAAATAAGAGAGTGGCACAGAGTTCAAATCGTCCGGGCGTGACACGTCAGTTACGGTGGATTCGGATTTCTGAAGAAATTGAGCTATTAGATACCCCAGGGAATTTGCCGACTTTGTTGGGAGATCAAGAAGCAGCTATTAAGTTAGCAATTTGTGATGATATTGGACAGGCAGCCTACGATAGTGTGTTGATTGCGGCGGCGGCAGTGGATCAGTTTAAGGAGATTGGTGTGCCTCTGCATAAAAAATATGGAGTTGGGATCGAAAACCTAAATGGGATGGAATATATTTTAGCTGTGGCAAATGGCAATCGCTATAACGGAGATTTAAAAAGAGTTGCAGATTTAATTTTGTATGATTTTCGTAAAGGACGATTGGGTGAAATTGCCTTGGAGTTTCCTTTTAGTGATATCTAAGCATCTAATTAATCGTAAAGTGAATGGAAATAAGTGAGTATTTTTATTAAAGTTGCTGATTTAAACACAGAATTTTCAGATATCCAACAAATTAGATATTTTGTATTTCAAGTTGAGCAAGCAATTGATTATGTCGATGAATTTGATGGGAAAGATCCTGAATCGCTCCACTTAATTGCTTATTTTATGGATCAACCTGTGGGAACCTTAAGGATTAGGGATATTGGTGAGGCGATCGCTAAAGTTGAACGTCTTGCCGTATTAAAAGATTTTCGATCGCTAGGCATTGGCAAGCAATTAATGTTAAAGGCGATCGCTACCATTACAGAACTAGGAACCTATAGGTTAGTTAAAATTCATGCCCAATCATACTTGGAAGGGTTTTATACAAAGCTGGGATTTACTGCTCAAGGGGATAAATTCATGGAAGCTGGAATTGAACATATTGTAATGATAAACCTCATCTAGGGTGATTCAAGTTTTAGGATACTATGCCTGTGGTAATAGCTTAATGATTTCGGTCGCTGGAACGGGGGGCGAGAAAAAGTAACCTTGGGCGCGATCGCAACCTAAATCCCGTAAGATTTCTAATTGTCTAGCGGTCTCTACTCCTTCGGCTACCGTCTGCATTCCTAAGTTATGAGCCAGTAGAATCACTACTTTGACAATTTCCAGATTCTTTTTTTCTAAGTTAATGATAAATGAACGATCAATTTTAATTGCATCTAAGGGAAATCGCCACAGATAGCTGAGGGAAGAATAACCCGTGCCAAAATCATCAATATCTATATTAATTCCAGACTTACGCAGTTCTTCCAAAGCAGTACGGGTAGCATCGGTACTATCCATTAATGTACTTTCCACTAACTCTAGCTTTAGGTGTTTTCGCTCTAACCCTGTTTCTAGTAAAATGCGATCAATTTTCTCGATCCAATTGGGTTGCATAAACAGAATGCTAGAAAGATTTACGCTCACCTGCTTTAGGGAAATATGGGGATAGGTTTTTAGCCAGTATTGCATTTGTTGACAGGCTTGTTTGAGTACCCACCAATCGATTGTGGCGATCGCTCCCATGTCTGAGGCTACAGATAAAAACAGTCCAGGATTAAGCAATCCTCTGGTGGGGTGATTCCAGCGCACTAAAGCCTCGCAACCAACTATAGATAAATCTTTAATGTCGATGACTGGCTGATAGTAAACTTCAAATTCTTCAATACTTATCGGTAAAGCGATCGCTCGCCGTAAATCCATCTCTAACTGCATAAGCGCACTAGCATCATCATGCATTGCCGCATCAAACATTCTTGAGCAAGCCTTACCATCTTGCTTTGCCTGATATAAAGCAATATCTGCATCCCGTAGTAAATCTTGGGGCGAGCCTGTAGAGTTGAGCGGAGAAACGATGCCAATACTAGCACTGGTATAAATTTGATTTCCGTCCAGTTCAAAGGGCTGACTTAAAACTTTTTGCAGTCTTTCGGCAAACTGTTTAGCAAAATCAATATGGGGAATTTCATGTAGGAGGATAATAAACTCGTCGCCGCCAAATCTTGAGAGCATATCTGTTTTACGCAGACACGATTCTAATCTTTTGGCAACATTTACCAATAGTAAATCTCCAATTAGATGCCCAAGGGAATCATTAACTAGCTTAAACCGATCTAAATCAAGGAATAGTAATGCAAATAGATAATCTGGCTCTACCTGACGGCGGGAGATTCTATTTTCTAAGCTAAATAGAAATGCCGAGCGATTTGGTAAGTTTGTTAAAGAATCGTGATAAGCAGAATGGTGCAGATCAATAAATGTTGATTCTAGCTGACTAGACATTGTATTAAAGGATTTAGCTAAAATTTGGAGCTCTTCTATGCCTTCTTCAGGAATTATGACCCCATCTTCTTGGTTTGCTAAGTTAGAAACAGCGTTGGCAAGTTTGAGAATTGGCTTAGTAATTTGCCGTGCTACATAAATCCCAATTAATGCTGATAAGCCAATAGCGATCGCACAGATGATAATAGTAGTCTGAGTATTTTGCTGGATTTTCTCCATGAAATCAGCCTCAGGCAAGATCACTACAATTAACCAATCGATCCCAAACTGATCTGTTAGAGGTGATACTTGGGCAAAATATTTAACGCCTTTAACCTCAAACTCAATTTCAGTTTTAGTAGAGATTTTAAGACTTTGTTGATCCTTTATTATTTGCTGGGCGGCAAATCGAATTACATCATTTTTACTATTTTGGGCGAGGATGTGATCGGTGACCTGTCCCCGAATGTTAAATGTGGGATCGTCTGTGGATGTGCTAATTAGCTCTCCAGTTTTCTCCATGATAAAAGTCTGACCTGATTTGCCGATTTTCAGACTCCGCAAGAATTGATTAACTTGCAAAAATACAAAATCCGTAGAAACAACTCCTAATAAATCGCCCTGCTGACTATATATAGGTTGGGTAGCAGAAATGGTTAAGCCTTTAGTGACAAAGTGACGATAGATTTTTGTCCAAGTTGGTCTACCTGCCTTAACTGCTGCTTTATACCAAGGTCTAGTGCGAGGATCAAAACGGTTAGGTATAATTTCAGCTAGTTTTAAGCGATCGCCATTTTGATCAGGTGTAAAATAATTAATCTGTTGATTGGTAGCTTGATTAGCCAGCCCAACTTGAACTTCTCCTGAAGCTAGCCTTCGAGCCGTATAAAATTCACCATTAGTTGTACCGATGTAGTGAAAAGTGGTATTAGGAAAAGTAAGAATCTGTTTCCAAAAATTTCGTCCCAGTACTTGTTCATTATTTAAACCAATTTGCCCAGACGCGATCGCATTGGCAGTGATCTGATTCATCAATGGCGGTATGGCGATATAGGAATTAAGTTGATCTTGAATATGAGTGCTAATTCCATTCCTTAGCTCTGAAGTAACCTCATTTACTGCGGTTTGTCCATTCTGCAAAGAGAGCCAGCCAATTATGCCCACAGTCACAAAAATTTGCAAAAGAAAAGGCACTACCAAAAAAACTGGCAACGAGACCTTAAATTTTGATTGACCAGTTTGAATCTGCAAGCCTCTCTATCCCAATAATTAACTTTAAGATTATACCCAGATTAAAATTGTGCCATAGTAAGCTCTACAACTAAATTGAAATTATCTACTGATAACTAAGTAGTAGCTGTTGGAGTTTGGCGACAGGCGATCGCGGGGAAACTCTAGGTAATTCTTGTTCAATTAATTCTTGGTTAACAACGCCTTTAACTACACACAAAACTGGCACTTCATTTTGATACTTTTCAAACCAGTTGAGATTAGTAGTAATATCCCTTACTTCTAGGTTGAAACTCAGATCTTGAATTTGCTCTAGTTTTTCTAATAATCCAGTGCAGAGACAACAATCAGGTTTACTATAAACAATTAAATTCATGGGCTGAAGAGCTAAAATATCTGAATAAACAAGATTAGTTTAAACCAGATCAAACATTATTATCTAGATCTAACAAAGCAGACTTAACAAAAAATTCCCCCGAATATCATTCATATAGCCTTTACTGTCTATGTCCATAGCTAAAGAATTATTTGCAACAAATTTGGGTTGGATGGCATGGAATCTATTCCTCGCATTTATCCCTTTTGCCTTAAGCTTAATTTTATTTAATCGGCAAAATTATAACGTTAGGAATTGGCGTAAATTCTTATGGTGGTTAGGGGTATTAGCTTTTATCCTGTTCTTACCCAATGCTCCCTACATTGCCACAGATATTATTCACTTAATTAATGATGTGAAGGAGCCAGATATTACCCGTAAAGGCTTGTTTTTTTTAATTATTCCCCAGTACATTTGTTTCTTAGGGCTGGGCTTTCAGTTTTATGTATTGTCCTTAACTAGACTATGTAACTATCTGCAACAACGCCATATTATCAATCAAGCGATCGGGCTGGAGTTGGGCATTAATCTAATTTGTGCCGTGGGTGTGTATTTGGGACGGTTCAATCGTTTGAATAGCTGGAATGTAATTAATAAGCCAATTCACCTTGTCCAAACTGTTCTAGATAACTTAGAAAGCCTACATTTTTTAGGATTTACACTAGTATTATTTGGCGTAATTACGCTTTTATATTATCTATTTAAGCAACTTAACTTCTCTCAGTTTTCGTCCTGATAGTCTCCCTTGGTAGCTTGAACTTGCTTTCACCATAGTTAGTGATTTGACTCACAGCTAAGCTTGAGATTGAGGACTATCATAATTTATGTTGGCAGGGAATTGGTAATAATATCGAACTTTTAATTCACGTAAAACCTTGAAAGTTTCTTTGATTTTGAAGACTTTTAGCGATTTAATACCAATTTTTCTACTTATGCCTATAAAGAATACTTTGGGAGTAAAACTATGTTTTTTAAACCTTTTTTAGCCAGTTCTCTACTATTAGCTTACTTACTTGGGATCAATTTAGCGAGTGTCGCCAATCCCAGATTTCAAAGATTTTTTTATAAACCCCGCATAGGTATGGGTATTCCTCAAAACTCATTGGGTGGAACTACAAGGTCAGCAGAATGTAAAGTAAATTGCGTTAAGGTTTTGGTGCCAACTGAAACTATACCGTTGACCACTGCCGAAAGACCTAGCTTTTTCTTATTTGTGCCGACGATGACTGAGGGCAAAGCTAGATTTCAACTATTTGATCAACAAAGTGAAAAGATTTATCAAACGAACTTTAACCTAACAGCAACAGGGGGAATTATCCAATTTAATTTGCCTGCCGAGGCTCCTGCTTTAGAGGTAGATAAAACCTATCAATGGCGGATGGTGATTACAGATGGCGGAAAAAGGAATGAAGTGATTGGGTTTGTGCGAAGGGTTAGTCTGACGGAAAAACCGCCAAGTGAACCAATCAAAGCCGCAGAAACCTATGCCCAATCAGGAATTTGGTTAGATATGTTTAGAAGTCTTGCCGATGCTAAAACTCCTGAAGCAAAATCACAAATTCAAGAATTGTTGAAATCCATAAAGTTTGATGCGATCGCTACTCAACCATTGCTAGAATGCTGCAAACCCTAACTAACTTAAAGTACCCATGCGTTCAAAGATTAAAAAGCAAGTTTGGATCTGGCGTGGGTTTTTACTAGTTACACCCATTGCGATCGCTCTAGTTCTCAGTTTAAGAGCATTAGGATTTTTGCAGCTTTCCGAGCTTTTTGTCTATGACCAACTTCTCCAACTGCGCCCATCTGAGCCGACAGATCAACGGATCGTAATTGTTGGGGTGGATGAGATTGACATTCAAAAATTAGGTAAGTATCCAATTAGCGATCGCGTGCTTGCGGATTTAATTAATAAAATTCGCCAACAAAAGCCTAGGGCAATTGGTTTAGATATAGTTCGAGATTTGCCTGTTGAACCTGGTTATAGCGAATTGGCTGAAGTTTTTAAAACCACTCCTAATTTAGTTGGGGTCAGAACGATCAAATCTGGAGCTGGGGCGATCGCTCCTCCACCAATTTTGCAAGCCCAAGGGCAAGTTAGTGCCGCCGAATTAATTATTGATAATGATGGGGTGATTAGGCGAGGTTTTTTGGGTGCGGATTTAGGGCAGAATCAACCAATTCTGGGGTTGGGTTTATATACAGCTTTAGAATTTTTGAACGCCGAGCCAAATGTGCCTTATCCAGAAGCAGTTCAATCTCCAAACTATTTTAAAAGCAATGATGGTGGCTATATTGGCGCAGAAGATCTAGGTGATCAAGTTCTGTTGAATTATCGTCGCTCTAAATTTCGGACGGTATCTTTACGAGAGGTTTTAAATAATCAAATTCCCCAAGATTTATTTAGCGATCGCCTTGTCCTAATTGGGGTGACGGCTGTAAGCTTAAAGGATTTTTTCTCTACACCTTTAGATCGTAATTTTGGTTCAGGGTTTACTCAAACCGCAGGAGTAGAAATTCATGCTCAAATTGCTAGTCAGATTTTGGCATCGGCACTGGATGGCAGAAGAGCGATCGCTACATGGTCAGAACCTTGGGAATATCTATGGATTACCGCTTGGGCAGTGGGCATTGGTATTTTTACATGGAAACTCAGAAATTTTCGGACTGCTAAACAATTTTGGCTGGCAAATCTTACGATTACGACTTTGAGCTTAGGGGCGATCGCTTTAAGTGGATATGTCGCCTTTACCTTAAGTTTATGGATTCCCATAATTCCACCGATGTTAGGAGCGATCGGCACAGTTTTAAGCATGACCGCTTTTATTTATGTAGATCGACTCAAAGCCAGTGAACAAGGCTATCGCCGCATTGCTGACGAGTTAAGAATTGCCGAGGCAAATTACCGTAGTATTTTTGAAAATGCGGTAGAAGGAATTTTTCAGATGGCAACTAATGGTAAGTTTTTGAGTGTGAATCCTGCCTTTGCCCAAATATTTGGCTACGCCTCACCTCAAGATTTGATTAACCACATTGATCAAACTACAGCAAGTTTGTATGTTAGCCCTAATTGCCTAACTGAACTAAATTTACAATTTTCCCAAACTCAATCGGATGAAGTTTCAGGCTTTGAATATCAGGCATACCGTAGCGATCGCACTATCATTTGGATCAGAGAAAGTGTCCGCATTGTCCGCGACGCTGATGCTCAAATTCTTTACTATGAAGGTATTGCTAATGACTATACCAAAGCCAAACTAGCAGAAGCATCTCTTAAACGGGAGTTAGAAGAATTAAAAATTGAAATTGATGAAGTAAAACGCCAAAAACAGGTGGCACAAATTACAGATTCTGATTTCTTTAAGGATATTCAAGCGGAACTAGCAACATTCACTGATGATGATGATTTTGAGCTTTAAGGTGAAATTATCATTCTAAAAATCCCATAAATGCTAATATTTAGCCATTGAATGCTTGGTTTAGAACAATATGGTATTCTCTCACTTCCGCTCTCAATATCCCCAAGGTAGTATTATTACGGAAATGCTATCTAAAGTTGATGGTATGCACGCTTTTCGTGCCACGATCAAAGATCAAGATTGTATTCTCAGCACCGCCACTGCCATAGACTCTGATCTAGAAACGGCAGAGGATCGAGCGATCAAGAGGGCTTTAACCATTCTTGGCATTTCCTTTGAAAAAAACTATGGCATTCAAGCAACTTTGATGCCGCAAATTACGCAACCAGTTCTCAATTCTAAGCCTGCTCAGCACTTCCTACAATCCATAACTGAATCCATAACTGAGTCGCCAACTCAATCTATATTTGAGCCGACAAATTATGAATTTAGCGAAAAACTTGCTACTAAATATAGCGATCGCAACGAAATCGAAATTCCCGTAAAACCTCATAAATCACCCCAAATTCCACAGCAATCCATTGACACATCTGTTGAAAATTCGGAAATTCCTGCCAAATCCTCAAAGTCAGAGCCTATTGATCTGTCAAACCAGTTATCCCAAATCATGGTAGAAATGGAAAGGATCGGCTGGACAAAGCAACAGGGCAAAGATTATCTCCAACTTAAGTATAAAAAGAATTCCCGTGATCAATTGAGTGCGACAGAAGTATTTGATTTCTTAGACTATCTCAAATCTCAATCTGACACTTTTTAGATGCATATACGCATACCTACACAAACTCTGCCTCTAACTGCGTGGGCTGGGGCTGGGGATTAAACTCAAACAGAGAATAAACGACATTGCGGCGAATATCCGTAAGCATGTCTAGGAATAACTCATAGCCTTCACTTTTATATTCAATTAAGGGATCTTTTTGTCCATAACCTCTTAAACCTACAGACTCCCGCAATCCTTCCATACCCTGAAGATGCTCCCGCCATAGAGTATCAATTTGCTGCAAAATAAAGAATCTCTCTGCTTGACGCATTAAACCGACTTGATAAGCGTCAACTTGGCGTTCTTTGATTTCGTAGGCACGGCGGACTTCTTCTCGTAAAAATGCTTGAATTTCTGGCATAAACATTTGATCAAGATGTTCTACCTCCAGATCTTGCAGTAAATTAATAAACTCCTTCACCTTTTTAACTACACTGGCTAGATCCCATTCTTCTGAAGGTAAATCAGGGTTAACATACGCCTTGACAATATCATCCATAGTCATTTCTGCGTATTCAATCACCCGATTGCGTAAATCCTGCCCTTCCAGTACTCTAAATCTCTCTGAATAAATCGCTCGTCTTTGATTATTTAGAACTTCATCGTACTCAAATACTTGCTTACGAGTATCGTAATAGAAAGTCTCTACCTTCTTTTGTGCTCCTTCAAGGCTGCGAGTCAATAAACCAGAACTAATAGGCATATCTTCTTCAACTCTAAAGGCATTCATCATAGCTGCCACGCGATCGCCCGCAAAAATTCGCATTAAATTATCTTCTAAACTTAAAAAGAAGCGAGTAGAGCCGGGGTCGCCCTGTCTGCCACAACGTCCGCGCAACTGGTTATCAATCCGTCGAGATTCGTGCCGTTCTGTACCAATCACGTGCAAACCACCTAGACCCGTAACTTCATCATGCTCAGTTGTGGTATAGGCTTCGTACTCATGTTTGATGGCAATATAGGCAGCTCTGAGTTTTTGAATAGCCACATTGTCTGTGGGGGCTTTTTCCGATGCTACTGCCAAGATATCTTCAGCTTCTAACTCAGGTAAGCTTTGTGCGCCTAAAGTCTCAACGGCAAAATCCACAGCATTTTTGAGAGTTATTTTAGTATCTTCAGACAAATCCGTAGGGAAAATACTAGGTGTAGCTTTCCACGTTTTAAGCTTCTTGGGACTACCAAAACCTTGGGCGGGATTGCGGCTATTCGGAAATAACATTTGTCCCATTAGATCATCGTTATCAGTACGGACAATTTTGGGCATAAAGAATTCCCGAACCTTTAGCCTTGCCATATAGTCGACGTTGCCACCCAGAATAATATCTGTGCCTCTACCTGCCATATTCGTAGCGATCGTGACTGCACCTTTACGTCCAGCTTGGGCTATAATTTCTGACTCTCTTTCCACATTTTCAGGTTTGGCGTTGAGGAGATTATGGGGGATTTCTGCTTCTGATAAAAGCCGAGAGATCACTTCAGATTTTTCGACACTAGTAGTCCCAACTAGCACAGGACGACCCAATTCATGCATTTCTTGGCACTCGATCGCCACAGCTCGCCATTTTGCCACTTCAGTTTTATAAACCATATCTGATAAATCTTTTCTGCCACTGATCCGATTGGTGGGGATAGTTGTGACTTCAAGATTATAGATTTTACCAAATTCTGCTTCTTCAGTTTTAGCTGTACCTGTCATCCCTGCCAGTTTGGGATAGAGTAAAAAGAAATTTTGGTAGGTAATAGAAGCTAAGGTTTGGGTTTCATTTTCAATAGTTACTTTTTCCTTTGCCTCGATCGCTTGGTGCAAACCATCACTCCACCGCCGTCCAGGCATGACTCGACCTGTAAATTCATCAACAATAATTGCCTGATCGTCCCGAATAATATAGTTAACATCTTTGAGGAATAATTCCCTTGCCTTGATGGCATTAAATACATAGTGCGCCCAAGGATCTTTTTGATCGAATAAATCGGTTACACCTAGTAGGTTTTCTGCTGTTTCAAAACCTTCGTCTGTCAGAATTACAGTACGCTGCTTTTCATCCACTTCATAGTGTTTTTCCTTTTCTAGCTGCCAAGCAATTTCCGAAGCACCCATGTATTTTTCCGTAGGACGCTCCAATTGCCCAGAGATAATTAATGGAGTTCTAGCCTCATCGACCAAAACCGAGTCTACTTCATCAATCACACAATAGTTGAATGGGCGTTGCACTACATCTTGCATGGAGGTTGCCATATTATCCCGCAGATAATCAAAGCCTAGCTCACTGTTGGTAGTGTAGGTGATATCACAGGCGTAATTACGCTGACGCTCTGAGGGTTCCATTCCCTGCTGCACAATACCTACGGTTAATCCCAAAAAACGATGTACCTGTCCCATCCACTCAGCATCACGCCGTGCTAAATAATCATTAACGGTCACAATATGTACACCTTTACCCGTGAGGGCATTCAAATAACTAGGCAGAGTTGACACAAGGGTTTTACCTTCACCTGTTTTCATCTCGGCAATCTGCCCCTTATGCAGTACCATGCCACCCAAAAGCTGCACGTCGTAATGACGTAATCCAAGGACTCTAATCCCTGCTTCTCGAACTACAGCAAAGGCTTCAGGCAAAATATCGTCTAAATCTTCATCTTTTTCTAAACGCAGCTTAAATTCAGTGGTTTTTCCGCGCAACTCTTCATCACTAAGAACTTTAATCTCATCTTCTAGGGAATTAATTAAGGCTACGTCTGGACGGAATTTGTCCAACTTGCGCTTATTTGGGTCACCAATTATAGATTTCAGATTAAACATGATTAGCTTAGAGTACGGGAATTTATATTAGCTATATTAGCTGAGAACTAGTACCTAGATATTAGAGTTAACCCTAATTGTTTAATTTGCTGGTTAATAAATCGGCACTGGTTCCGCTATATGGGAATTAGAAAGGTTTACTAAGAAAGGAATACAGGAACTTACTGCAAAATTTGTATGATCAAGATTATTGGGCGCAACCGTCTAAAAGTTCTGATCTTGGGTTCGGTTACTGCTACACTCGATTTACCTGCCAAAGTCTATATCCCTTGCTATGCAATAATTTCATCGTCATATGCTACGGAACCAGTGCCTAACAATCTAGATTAGATTTAACTGATAGTTACAAAGGTTTAACAGACATTTTTTTGAGCCAGTTGTAATTAGCGGCGATCGCTTCTCGGAAAGTAGGATAGACATTATATTGAATGCCAAATTCTTCACAGACTTCAGCCACGATTCCCGCAATTTGAGGATAGTGAATATGACAAATATAGGGAAATAAATGATGAATAGTCTGATAATTTAATCCGCCAATATACCAATTTAAGAAGGCATTTTTCGGCGCAAAGTCCACAGTGGTTTTAACTTGCAAAATCGCCCACTCGTCATCAACATGATAGGAATTGGGACTTAATTCCACAAACTCAGCTGGTGCCAAAACATGAGCTAGCATAAACACGACGCAAATCACTAAACCGTAGGTCATATAGGCTATGGAAAATCCTGCGATCGCCATTAAAGGAGAATATCCCAGAGCGATCGGGAGTCCCACAAAAAATGCGAGTCCTAGAGCTTTTAAGCCAAACAGGAAGCCTAATTCCACAGGTCTGGGCATAGGAACATTGTGATCAAAGTATTTACGTTTGCCCAATATCAAAGATACGTCGCTGTAAGACCAGTAAAACGGAATAACCAAATAGACAAACCAGATAAAGAGATGTTGATATTGATGAAACCACTTGTGTTCCATATCTGGCGACATTCTGACAATGCCATCACCATGAATCTCGACATCATGATTGCTGATATTGGTATAGGTATGGTGTAAGAAATTATGACGGTATCGCCATAGATAGCTGGATAAGCCAATGAAATCGTAGGTCAAGCCGATCGCATAGTTAATTTTAGAATTCTTAGAATAGCCGCCGTGGTTGGCATCATGCCCGACACTCATGCCACAGGCTCCGATCGCCATGCCCAAAGACATACATCCTAGAATCTTAAAACCCAGAGCCACAGGTGCAAACACTACGAATGCCCAAGAGCCAAACATCCAACTTAGGATCGTAAAAGTCTTGACATACATCTGCCAATTATCCCGAGGCTGAATATTATGAGAAGTGAAGTATGCGTCAACTCTTCTATTTAGCTCTTTTTTGAAGCCGATGCTTTTGCCAAAGGTAACTCTTGTTGCTTTTGGCGAGTTTGCTTTTGGCGAGGAAGTTTTTACGGAATTGTTTAATGTAGCTGTCATTTACTTCTGTTCTAAAGGTTGCCAAGGTGCAGGAATATAAACTTTTTTAGCTAGACCGACGGCTCGTAGTAACCAAATTGCCCCCCAAGTTGGATCAACTTCCCACCAATTTAAGCCCGCCCTTGCCGATTTTGGATAGGCGTGGTGATTGTTATGCCAGCCTTCGCCGTAGGTAAAGAGAGCCGCCCACCAGAGATTTGTGGAATGATCATCGACATCCCCAAAGTTGCGGTATCCCCATTTGTGACAAGCAGAATTAATAAGCCAAGTGCTGTGGGAAACCAAAACGGCGCGAACGAAAATGCCATAAATGACAAAACCGATACCTTGTCCTTGAGTATGTCCAATTAGATAAAGCAGAATACCGAGAGGAATTTGTAAAGCTAAAAAGTATTTATCTAAAAATCTGTAATAGGAATCTGAAGCTAGGTCTGGAGCAAAGTTATAGTAATTTTTGAAATCAAAATGTTCTTTTTTAGAATACAAAATCCACGCTAGATGACTCCACCACACGCCTTTGCTAGCAGAGTAGGGATCTTTATCGTTATCTTCAGTAAAACCGTGGTGTTGGCGATGTCCACCCACCCAAAATACTGGACCACCTTGTAAAGCCAATGCGCCAAGGGTGGCAAAAATGTATTCTAACCATTTGGGTACCTGAAAACTGCGGTGACTCAGTAGTCGATGATAACCAAGACAAATGCCAATGCTGCCCGTAAGCCAATGCAAAAATATGGTTACGCCTAAAGCTTGCCAAGAAAAGAAGCCAAATCCTAACAAAGCGATCGCATGCATGACAACATAAAAAATTGTAGTTGTCCAATTAAGTTGCAGTGAATCCTGATCGGATGGCTGTTGAAGTGAATTAGTGGTCATGGGGTACCCAAAAAAAAGATAGGTAAAAGTAGATTAATATAAGCCTCATATAAATTAACATTGTTTAGTAAATTTATGCAAGTGTTACTTGCAAATATCTGAGATGATCTAATGAGATGATTGAAAAACTTGCAAAATAAACCCAAAAACCATGACTCTTGAGCGTATTCCCACTCGACAAAAAATTGTTAATACTGCCCTAGAGTTGTTTGCCCGCCACGGCATTACGGAAACCACGACCCGCCAGATTGCCGATCACGCCGAAGTGAATGAAGTTACCTTATTTAGACATTTTGGGAATAAGCACGGCTTGCTATTAGCGGTATTGCAGGAGTTTTTGCAGGAATATCTGCTGGTGACGCAGTTGGGAGCGTCTTTAATGCCATCGGAATCTAAACCTGTCAGTGATTTAGCAGAATTTTTAGAAGATTATATTCAAAGTTCATTACAAGCTCTAGAAAGCGTGCCTGAATTGATGCGATCGCTGGTGGGAGAAGCAGG
>Ga0209591_10002991_pt1 | contig 19905 bp, 12 predicted proteins | sample MAT01_FD_187207 | JGI IMG/M metagenome (GOLD analysis project Ga0209591, IMG submission 187207) | Freshwater microbial communities from Lake Fryxell liftoff mats and glacier meltwater in Antarctica - MAT-01 (SPAdes) (version 2) | ecosystem: Environmental > Aquatic > Freshwater > Ice > Liftoff... | reverse complement strand
CCCGCATTGGGGGCTTGGTTCAAGGTGACCGAAACAAGCGCCTGGTCATTATCACATCCTTGTGGGCCTTGAACGGTGTAGACATAGACGCCAGTGGCATCCACCGATGGCACGAAGGTGCCAGAATGTGCAAGTCCAGTGTCTTGGTTGACCCAGCTTCCTCCGGCCTGTGCATTGGGGCCGAGCAACGGGAACAACGGGATAGCGCCCCCATTACTACAAGCGCTGATGCTCGCATCGGCGCCAGCATTGGCGCGCGCGTTGACCGTTATCGTTATGGTCGATACCGCATTTGCACAAGGCGCGGTCGCTGGCACGGTGTAGGTGTAGACACCAGGGGGGCTGGTTTCCGGGGTGAATACGCCACTGATCGTATCTCCCAGAGGCGTTGTCCAGATACCACTGAACGCCGGGGTGCCGCCCAAGCTGTCGGTCAACCCAAATGGAGCATCGTTACTGCACACGGTTATCGAACGACTCGTTCCCGAACTGGGTCGTAGGGCCACTGAAACGCTGACGGTCGCGGTCGCGTTGGGGCAAGGCGATGTACCGATAACGGTGTATGTATAGGTGCCCGGCGTTGTGGTACCCGGAATGAAATTACCGTTGAAGGAAGCCGTACTCGGTGCAGGTCCGGTCCATGTACCAGCAGGATCCGGTGTGCCACCTAATGCCGTGATCAGACCCACCGGTGCTCCCCCGGAACACAACGGCAACGACGACGAAGTACCTGCATTGGCTGGTGCGTTCTCGAACACAGTGACCACCGCCACATCCGGAGCACAAGGGGGCGTGCCGGTAAGGGTGTAGAAGTAGTCGCCTGGGGCGTCCGTTACGGGGTTATAGGTATCCCCATGCGGGGTGATCGGGCCAGGGCCGGTCCATGTGCCACCCGCTTGTGCGCCGCCGGTGAGCGCACTGAATAGCGAGAAGGAAGGCCCATTCCCGCATACTGTCCTCGTCGCGTTAGCACCTGCATTGGGCGCGGTATTCACATTGACCGTCAAACTGGCGAAGGCCGAACCACAAGGCGATTGGCCGGGAACTGTATAGAGGTAAACACCTGGAAGATCAACCCCCGGAGTGAATAGGTTACTGTTTGGCACACCGCCAAAAGACCAGGTGCCCGGTTGCGGCGTGCCGCCCAGGCTCAAGGTCATGTTGAAGGTGCCATCATTGCTACACTTGGTGACCACCGCCGACGTGCCGGCATTGGATGCTATCACCTCGCTCACTGTTACCGTGGCTGTCGCGTTGGGGCAGGGCGCAGTGCCGATCAGCGTGTAGGTGAACACAGCAGGTGCGTCGATTACAGGGTCATAGTCGGAAGACACCACATTCACGCCAACGGTCCACACACCACCCGTTTGTGGGTTACCGCCTAGCAACGGGAACAGGTTGAACGCTGCACTCGTGCTACAGACCGTGGTGGCGCCATTGTTCCCAGGTCTGCGCTGCGCGACCACCGTCACCGTCACCTCAGCGAAGTCCGATGCACACGACGCAGAGCCGCTAAGCTCGTAGCGGAAAACGTAGTTGCCTGCTGGCACCAAAGTCGCATTGAAGAATTGACCCGTAAGAGCACCTGTACCGGAAAGATCCACCCATGAACCGCCCGGTTGCGGTGTTCCCCCTAATCCGCTGAAGAGGTTCACCAAATTATTAGATCCGCAAACAGAGAGTGTTCCATTGAGGCCCGCATCCAATGCCGCAACGATGGTCACGCGCACGGTCGCTTGATCATCGCCACATAAGCCATTGCCAGTGACCGTGTACGTGAGATCGTAATTACCTGCTGGTAGGCCAGCCGGGCTGAAGAGTTGTCCGCTAAGCTGTCCGGTCCCATCGTCATCGGTCCACACGCCACCTGCATCCGGCGTCCCGCCCAGTGCATTGAAGAGGTTGACCGTGCCCGCATCGGCACAAATGGAGATGGTGGTGCTGATGCCTGCGTCAGGTGCTTGGTTCACCGTTGCTGTTACTGTGGCGACCGCGTTGGTGCAGGGTGCGTTACCGGTAACGGTGTAGGTGTAAACACCGGGCGCACTGGAAGCGGGTAGGAAGACGCCCGAATTGGCCCCGCCGCCAGGAGCGGTCCAAGTGCCACCGCCATCGGGAGTTCCACCAAGTGCATCCCAAAGATCAACAGGGCCATCCGTAGAGCAACTTGAAAAACTGGCATTGGTGCCAGCCACGGGTTGGCGTTGTTCCGTGATGGCCACAACGGCGCTGGCGTTCAAACACGGTGTAAGACCCACAACGGTATAGGTATAACCACCTGCCAGGGAACTACCGGGCGTGTAAATACCAGGGAACGGAAGTCCGGTAGGCCCGGTCCATGTTCCCCCCCCATTGGGTGTTCCTCCCAGTTGGGTGAACAAGTTGAACGCGGCCTGACCGCTACAGACGGTTGAGGATGCATTGGTTCCTGCATTGGGGGCTTGGTTGACCACCACCGCTACGAAGCCGGTATCGTTAGCGCAAGGACCTGTGCCAAGCACGACGTACTTGTACGTTCCAGCAGGCGTCGTGCCTGGTGTGAAGGTGCCATTGAACGCAGCATTGGTAGGCGTAAGCCATGCCCCACCGCCGCTCGGAGTGCCACCAAGTATCGTGAACAGTTGGAACGGAGCTGTGGTGCTGCATACCGTGATAGCGCCATTGACCCCTGCGTTGGGCGCCGTTACCCTGGATACTTGCACCGTAGCGGTAGCGGCGCTGCATGGTGCTATGCCCACCACCGTATAGGTATAGGTACCCACCGGGTCTGTTGCCGGCTGGAATGATCCTGAATGAGATGTGCCATCGGGCTTGGTCCAGGTGCCACCCAATGCTGGTGAACCACTTAACTGTGCGAAGAGGTTCGCCGCCGATCCGTTGCTACAAACCGTGATCGCTCCGCTGGTGCCGGCATTCGGCGGCGTGACAACCGTAACGGCGATAGTGGCCTGGGCATTCAAGCACGGTGCGGTACCCGCGACCGTAAAGGTGTAGGTCCCGGCCACGGAGGTACCCGGCACGAAAGTGCCAGAGAATGCGCCGCCCCCTGGAGCGGTCCACGTGCCGACCGCATCCGGGGTACCGCCCAAGAAACTGAATAATTCGACAGACGCACCATTCGCGCAAACGGTCGTAGAAGCTAGAGTACCTGCGTTGGGCGCTTGCACAACGGCGACCGTAACCACGGCCGTTGCATTGGCACATGGCGCTGTACCCAACACGGTATAGGTATATGCACCAGGTGTGCTGGTCCCTGGAGTGAATGTTCCATTGCTCGCTCCGGCAGGACCCACCCATGTGCCATCAGGCGCGGGAGTTCCACCCAACTGTGCGAACAGGTTGAAGGCTGCCGTATTGGAGCAACGCGATAGGGTGCTGTTGACCCCGGCATTCGGAGCGGTGCTCACGGAAACCGTAACGGTACTATTGGCATTTGCACAGGGCGGCACACCAGGAACGGTGTAGGTGTAAATGCCTGACGCACTGGCTCCTGGTATGAACGTGCCGGGGAAAGCAGCGCCGCCGGGGGCTGTCCACGAACCGCCACCATCCGGTGTGCCACCCAAGCGCCCGATCAAGGCGAAGTTCGCATCCGTACTACACACCGTGGTGGACCCGTTGGTGCCTGCATTGGGTGCCTGCTGTATCGCGATGGTCAGGGTGGCGGTGGCGGTGGAGCAGGGTGCTGTTCCCGGCACGGAGTACACATACGCGCCCGCAACACCCGTTGCCGGATCGAAAGTTGGACCCTGCGCCCCACTGGGTCCGGTCCACGTACCCACTGCTTGCGGGGTGCCACCCAGTTGGCCGATCAGCGCGAACGACGCGGCGTTGCTGCAAACAGTGATCGACCGGCTCGTTCCTGCATTGGAAGCGTTGACCACCGAAACGGTGACCGTTGCGCTGGCATTCGCACATGGTGGGGCGCCAAGCACCGTGTAGGTATAGGTGCCCGGTGCAGAAGTGCCCGGCAAAAAAATGGAAGACACTGGCGCACCGCCGGGGGCTGTCCATGCACCACCAAGGTTGGGCGAACCGCCCAGTTGGGTGAAGAGATCCACCGAGGCACCCGTGCTGCAAACCGATACCGATCCATTGCTACCCGCGCTAGGCGGAGCGTTCACCGTAACGGTGACCGTGGCTGTGGGATCAACGCAGGGTTGTGGCGTACAAGCCACGGTATAGATGTACGCTCCGGGAGGATCCACCAACGGATCGAAGGTGCTCCCGTGCGACGCGCCACCCGGTGCGGTCCATGTGCCTCCAGGATCCGGTGTGCCACCCAAGGCTGTAAAAAGGTCTGCCACACCGCTGGTCGTGCATAGGACCAAGGTGCCATTGGTGCCTGCATCTACTGAGGATGCGCGTTGAAGAAGCAATACCGCAATAGCGGCAGGGCAAGGTGCGGGACCTTCGACCGTGTATGTGTAAGTGCCCAAGGGTTCGGTATCGGGATCGAACAGGCCATCGCAGGGGCTTCCGTCAGGTGCTGTCCAAGATCCAGTAGGGTCGGGTGTACCTTCCAGCGAATCCAGTAAGTTGAAGGGGAGTGGACCATCTTCCAGCAAAGCCAAACCGTCAGCACCCGCATCGGGACCTGTTGTAATGCTCGCCTTCCAGCCAGCGGCACTATCGGCCTCATCTGTTTCCCAATCGAAGGTTAGGCAACCCGAAGGGTGGGTCGAGATCACTGTTTGGCCCAGCAAGGGTTCTGCCTGCGAGCCGATGACGAAAGGCGGTCCGTCGGCTTCGGTGCCCTGATAAATGTTCAAGTGATCACCAGGCCCTGGGGCAAGCTCCCATTGGGTGAAAAGGATCGACGTAAGTGGACCGGCATCAGGCCCTCCTGTGGGACAAAGGCTTGCAACAATGTGTTGATCGTTCGCGTAATCGGCGTCCGGGCCGCTGGGTTCACAGAGTTCCCCCGAACACGTGGTCAGTACTGTACCTTCCTCCAACAAAAAGATCTGGGTCGATCCACGGAACGGCACGGCCAGCAACAACGCCAGGACCATTGATCTAGCCATAGCGGAAGACATACTGGAAAACTTATCAACGATCAGGTGTTCCAAGATCTCCTTGGTAAGAAGGACGTGCAAATTACGGCCGATCCTGCGATCCAGCGCGAGATCCAGGCCGCCTCTAGCACAACTGATCGACGGCGGTGCGAAATCCTTCGACCAATTTGGGCCGCAATGAGTGATGCTGTTCACCCACAGCAGACGTTCGCCCGCGCCCTACCGATACCTCAAGGGGAAACCGCCCCAACCGCAGGTGCTGTTGCTGGTGTCTTACCCAAGGTGATCGCGAGCATGACCTCATGCGTACCCGTGCTGTAATTCCGTAGGTTGGAAGAGATGATGTCGTAGGAGTATCCAAATTGGAAGGTCTTCTTCAACCAATAGCCGACCATGGCGCTGTATGCATCATTCGTACGGAAACCTGCACCGATCCAGAACTGGTCCTTGTAGCGCACCGTAGCGGTAACGTCCAGCTTCAGTGGCACAGGTGTGGCGTACTTCATGAGGAACGAGGGCTCAAGGCGCCAGTCCTCCCCTAACGGAAAGCGATAACCGCCCATGACGTAGTAGTGGTCTTCCATGCGGCTTAAGGTGGAAGCTTGGTCCAGGAAATAGACCTTATTCTGCAACAGCTGCGGTGCGGTGGCTCCGAACCAGAAGCGAGGACCGTAGAGGTAGAATCCGAACTTGGCATCTGGCAGCAGGTCGCCACGCAATTGGTTGTCCATTACTGGATCGCCTGGATCATGGAATTGGATCTTGGAGCCATCGATCAAGAACTGTAATAGTCCAGCGGAAACGGCCATCGACAGCTTGATGTCGTCCGTAATTCGCAGATGGTAAGCGTAAGAGAACTGAACGCCGGTGCGCCGGGTAGGGCCAACGATATCGGTGAAGATGTAGCCGCCAACGCCCATCTTCTCCCCTACCGGTGATGAGCCGCTGAAGGTGAAGGTGCGCGGAGCGTCTTGAATGCCCACCCATTGGTAGCGGTGGGCGCTACGCAATTCAAAGAATGGGCGGCTACCCGCTACAGCAGGGTTCACCACATAATCGTTGAACTGGTACTGCGTCAACTGCGGCAGCTGCTGAGCACTGACCTGCATGGCCGTTGCAGCCACGAGCAGGAGGAATATGCGGCGCGGTACAGGCATGGGTTCAGCGGATCACGGTAAGTGGACCGGTATAAGGTTCCGGGAAGCGCTCATCATTGAGCTCGATCACATAGTAATAGGTGCCCACAGGAACGGCACCATCGCGGTAGCGCCCATCCCATGGTTGCTTGTAGCCAACGCTTCGGAAGAGCTGCTCGCCCCAACGGCTATAGACCTCCACTTCGCAATCTGGGAAAAGGTCGATGAAGTCGATCTGCCAGATCTCGTTCTGTCCGTCACCATTCGGTGTGAAGCCAGATGGTACCACGATCGAGGGCACCACCGTTACCAATACCGAATCGGTATCGACGCAGCCATTGGGGGCAGTAACAAAGAGAGTGAACCAGGTGGTGACATCCGGGTCCGCGATCGGGTTCGCGATCGTGGCATTATTGAGCAAGGTATCCGGCACCCACGTGAAGGTGGACCCTGTAGGCCCGCTAGGCGAACCACCCAGTGTGGCCGTTTCGGAAAGGAAAATGCTCTGATCCGCCCCAGCATTGGCAATGGGAAGCGCAAGGATCGTGATCACCACTTCTTCCGTCGATGAACAGGGTCCATCAGAGACGGTCAACGTGATCACATTGGGGCCGTCCGACAGGCCAGTGACGGTGATAACAGGCGTAGTGCCCAACACATTCCCCTGGTCATCTGTCCAGACGTAGCTCGTAGCACCCACGCTGGCGGTGCCATCCAAGGTGAAGCTGGCCCCTGCACACGCTTGTTGCTCATCCCCGGCATCGGCGATAACGGTAACCAGTGCTGTAACGGTAACCGGCAACACGATCAAGCAATTGTTGGCATCGATAAGGGTAAGCTCGTAACTGCCTGCTTCCAGTCCCGTGATGTCCTCCTGGTTGGAGTTGAATCCATTGGGGCCCATCCAACTGAAGGTGTAGGGTGGCACGCCTCCAAAGGCGGAAGTGGAGATCGCACCATCCAACGCATCGGAACAACTAGCCGGGGTAAGCAGATCCACGGACACTTGCAGCAACAAAGGCTCGGTAATGGTGTAGGTGAAAACACTGTCGCACCCAGCAGCGTCCGTTATCGTCAACCCATAGGTACTTGGGCACAATTCCGATGCGCTCCCTGTTCCTTGGCCCACTGGCGGAGGAGGCGACCACACATAGGTGAGCGCACCTACTCCTCCCGTAGCATTGGTAACAATGGCCCCATTGCATGCACCGTTGCATAATACATCGGTTACTGTTGCATTGTCCGCGATCGGCGAGTACGGCAGAATGGTGAACGCGTAGGTACTATCACAAGCCAGTTGATCGGTAATGGTCACCGTGAAATTCCCAGCGCACAACGCCGTGGCCTGGTCGGTGCCTTGGCCTGTGATGGGGTCTGGTTGCCAATTGAACACATAGCCACCTGCGCCACCCGTCGGCGTTACACCGGCTGTGCCATCGCACGGTCCAAAGCAGGTTTCACCGGTGAAGACCAGGCCCGATCCGATCGGCGTTCCCTGAGTAATGGTGAATGGCACCGTGATGGCACAGCCGTTGGTGTCGGTGATCGATAGCACGTAGTCGCCGGCGCATAGCTGGTCAATGCCGGTCACATCCTGCGCCAAGGTTGTTCCCCCATCATCCTGCCACAGGATGTTATAGGGTGCTGTGCCTCCGGAAATAATGGCATCGGCCGTGCCAACACATCCGCCGAAGCATGGGTTGTTGACCAGATCGAGTTGTGCTTCCAGAACAGCAGGATCGATAAGGATGGTGGTAATGGTGGTGTCACAACCATTTGCATCGACCACTTGTACGATCCAGGTACCCGCACACAGCGCGGTGGCAGAATTGCTGCCCGGGCCATTCGGCGGGGCTGGAGTCCAGTTGTAGGTGTACAGACCAACGCCCCCTTGTGGCGTAACAACGATGCTACCATCGCATGCGGCATTGCAACTGATCGGTTGAATGACCAGATCGGCGGTGAGCAATGGAGGACCCAGGATCAAGATCGGCACCACGACAGTGCAGCCTTCAGCATCGGAGATCGTTACCTCCACTGTGCCAGCACAAAGCCCTTCCGCGAGTGGAGTACCATCGCCGTTGGATGGGATCGGCACCCATGCATAATCGTAAGGGGTACTGCCCCCGGTTGGGCCTACTGTAGCCGTTCCATCACACGACCCAAAACACGTTTCGGGTGTGGTGCTGATGTTCGGTATGATCGGGTCGGGCGATACTACAGTGACCGTATCAATGGAAATACAGCCGATGCCGTTGGTCACGAGCACGATGTAGTTGCCGGCACAAAGACCCGTTACCTGGTTGCCGGTCTGGTTCAGGTCCGTACCGATGGCATCGAACCAAGCGATGGTGCAGTTCGGGGTACCACAGATGAAGGCCACTTCCACCGCTCCATCGCAAACACCGGGACAACTGGTAGAGTCGCTGGTGGTGGTGAGTGATTCACCGTTCAGATCCTGCACCGGTACCAACAACGAAGCCTGGCATCCCAACGCATCGGTGACCAGCACACTGTACAAGCCCGCGCACAATGCCTCCAGGCTATCGGTGGTGCCGAAGATGTTCCCGGCGCTTGTCCATAAATAAGTGTATGGTGATGTGCCTCCTGTGGCGGTGACAAAGCTTTCACCATCGCACAGCCCGCATTCACTAGGGACATTACCGCCAACCAGCGCCAGCGGTGCAGGTTCTGTGACCGTCCAAGTGTTCTGCACGGTGCAGCCGTTATCATCGGTCACGAGTAGAAGATAGTCGCCCACGCAGAGGCCGAGCGCACTGTTGTTGCCTTGGCCATTGGCAGGCACAGGGGTCCAGAAATACTGATAGGGCGCCGTACCACCGGTAGGCGTTACAACGATGCTGCCGTTGCAGATCCCGTTACAGCTGGCATTGATGATGGCGGCTTGTTGCACCAGAAGCGCTGGTTCCAAAATGAGCACGGGAACGAGCGTATCACAACCCGATGCATCGGCGATCAGTACTTCGTATACGCCCGCACACAAACCCGTGGCTTGTGGTGTTCCTTGGCCCCCAGGCTCTGGGTTCCAAACGAAGGTATAGGGATCAACACCACCGAAGGGGCCGACCGTTGCGGTACCATCGCATACGCCGGGGCAGGATACCGGAGTGGAACTCAGGTTCGGCAGGATCGTCTGTGAAGGGGAGACACTGGCGTCGGCAAGGCTAACACATCCGTTGGCATTGGTCACTTGTACGGTGTAAACACCTGCACACAGCCCGGACAGAACATTGGTATTGGTGGCTAGCACCGTACCGCTCGCATCGGTCCATTGGGTGGTACACGGTGGCGCGCTGCATGTGAAATTCACAGACACCTCACCATCGCAATTACCAGCACACAGCTTGATGCCATCAACAGGATCGAGCACCTCGGCATTGCTATCGAAGACCTGCACGACATCCTGCACGAAACAGCCGAACGCGTCGCGCACCGTTAGCGAATAAACACCGCCACAAAGGCCAGTAGGCGCTTGATCGGTGCTCACCTCCACACCACCCACGATCCAACTGAAGGTGAAGGGTCCTGTACCGCCGATGACCGTAGCCGTAGCGGTACCATCGCAATTGGGACAGGTGCTGGGTGTGCTGTTGGAGATGACCTGTAGCAACTGCGGTTCTTCGATAACAAAGGTGCGCGTGACCGAACAGCCATTGGCATCGGTGATCAGCACGCTCACGTTACCTGCGCAGAACCCGAAAGCGGCAGACCCACCTTGGCCAGTGGCCGGAACAGGTGTCCATAAATAGGTGAGAGGCTCCGTTCCACCGGCAACGAGCAGGGTGATATTGCCATCGCAACTACCTGCACAGGAAGCGTCTATCACAATGCTGGAGAAGAACGACAGGGGCGGAGGTTCGGTGATAAGTACCTGACCCGTGGTCTCGCAACCACCACCATCACCCACGGTGACCGTATAAACACCAGCGCACAAACCCGTAACCGTAGGAGTGCCCTGCCCAGTGCCAGGCGGTGGATCCCACGTAAAGGTGAATGGAGCGGTTCCACCGGCAATGCCTGCGGTCGCGGTACCATCGCACAAGCCCGTGCATGAAACAGGTGTTGAACTAAGGTTGAGCACCACGGTGACGGGCGCCACTACTGTCGCCGTATCAATGGTGATGCAGCCCGAAGCGTTGGTCACCGAAACGTAGTAGTCACCAGGGCACAGGCTATCCACATCGGTACCATTCTCACCCAGATCATTGCCGAGCGCATCGGTCCAAGCGATGAGGCAAGGTGGGTCGCTACAGGTGAATACAACACTCGCCTCACCATCGCAGGTATTGGGGCAATTCGTTACACCATCATTCGCGAGGATCTGTTCGCCATCTGAATCGGTGATGGGAACCACTTGCTGTGCGGTACACCCGTTCTCATCCCGAACAATGACCGTATGCAACCCAGCGCAGAGGGACGAGATCGAGCCTGATGTGCCGATGACAACACCCAAGGGATCTTGCCATTCGATCGTGAGCAAGCCTGTGCCACCGCTGAAGGTAGCGGTGGCCGTTCCGATACACACTTGGCATTGACTAGCCGTAGCGGCCACGGACAGGTCGATCGGTAGCGGCTCCACCACCGTATGGGAAGAGGGCCGCGAGCAGCCGGAAGCGTCGGTGATGGTGACGTTCCAGGTACCGGCGCATAGGCCAGTGAGCGTGTTGGTGCCTTGACCATTGGGTGGCGTTGGAGACCATACATAGTTATATGGTGGAAGGCCCCCAACTGTATTCAGGACGATACTGCCATCGCACACGCCGGCGCAAAGCGGGTTGGTGACCACTGCATTGCTTAGGATCGGTGGTGGCTGAAGGATCAATACATCGACAACGATCGTGCATCCCGCATCATCTGCAATAGTCACTTGTACCACACCTGCACAAAGTCCACTCACGCTTGGTGTCCCCTGCCCCACTGCGGGTGGCGGTGACCACAGGTAGGTATAGGGCGGTGTGCCACCTGTAGGTCCAACGGTTGCGGTGGCATCACAAGCTCCGTTGCATGAGGCCGGCGTGGAACTGATGTTGGGCACGATCACCACACTAGGCAGTATGGTGAAGGCGATGGTGGTATCGCAGCCATTGGCATCGCTCAAGGTGACCGTGTAGTTGGTACCGGCGCAAAGGCCAGAAGCAACAAAAGTGCCTTGACCGCCACCGGGCGGAGGCTGCCAGTTAGCGGTTAGCGTACCGGTACCACCAAGAGGAGCCACAGCAGCGGTTCCAGTGCAAGGCCCGGCGCACGTTTCCGGTGTGGTGACCAAGCCAGGAATGATCGGTGGTGGCGCGAGAATGGTGAAGTTCAAGGTGGTGTCGCAGCCAGCCGCATCGGAAACCGTAAGGGTGTAATTCCCGGGACATAGGCCATCCACGTTGGGCGTACCCTGGCCGGATCCCGGTGGCGGTGCCCAGAAATAGGTCAATGGCAACGTGCCACCCGTTGCGGTCGCATCGGCGCTTCCATCGCATGCATTGGTACACGAAGCATTGGTCGGCACCACGGTCGCATCAATGAATGGTGGTTCCACAATGGTGATGATGATCGTTGTATCACATCCACCCGAGGTGATGGTCACCTGCTGATCGCCAGCGCACAACCCGCTAGCCGTAGCGAGGCCTTGGCCGCTTGTTGGCGGAGGGGTCCAGAAGTAGGTATACGTACCGTTGCCTCCTGTGGGTGCAAGCACGATGGTGCCGTTGCAATCACCAGCGCAGGTCACATCGGTCTGCACCACGTTGGGCACGATCGCAGCAGGTGCGGCAATGGTGAAGGAGATGGTGGTATCGCAACCGACCGCATCGGTAATGGTAAGACTGTACGCTTGCGGGCACAGACCAGTTGCCGCTGATGTGCCTTGGCCACTACCCGGCGCGGGGGTCCACAAGTAGGTATAGATCGGCACGCCTCCGGTAACGATCACACCGGCAGCGCCATCACACACACTTGGACAACTGGCAGGGGTTAATTGCAACGAGATCTGGATGGGCGCCGCATCCAGGATGTTGAATACCTGCGTGAACGTGCATCCGTTATCGTCGGTGATCAACAGCGTGTAGGAACCGGCGCACAAGCCTGTTGCATTCGGCGTTCCTTGACCCGTCACCGCTGGTGTCCATAAGTAGGTATAGGTGGGCGTTCCACCACTTACAACGACGGATGCCGAACCATCGCAAAGGCTGCCACAGGTCACGTTCGTCTGGCTCGCCAACGCTGTAATGGGTGGTGGTTCGGCAACGGCGAAATTGACCGTGGTATCACACCCATTCACATCCGTTACGGTGAGCGCATAATTGCCGGCACAAAGTCCGGAAACAGTGGGTGTGCCCTGCCCAACGGGCGGTGGAGGCGCCCATAGGTAGGCATAGGGTGGTACGCCACCGGTAACAACCACCGAAGCCCCTCCATCACAAGCGCCCGCGCAACTAACATCTGTGATGGTAAGTGTTGGAACGAGTGGCGGTGGCGCAGTGATCGTGAAAGAAACAGTGGTATCGCAACCGGCAGCATCGGTAACCGTTACCTGCCAAACTCCGGCACACAAGCCGGAAATGTTACCCGTGCCTTGTCCGCTGGGCGGCACTGGGGTCCATAGGAAAGTGTACGCGGGTGTGCCGCCAGTAATGGTCAACGCGATGGTGGCATCGCATGAATTGGAACACGAGGCCGCGCTAACAACACTTTGGATCGTGAATGCAGGCGGCGAGGTGATCGTTACCGGCACGAGCGTATCGCACCCCGAAGCCACATCGGTGATCCTCACTGTGTAAGGGCCAGCACACAGCCCGGTAGCTGATCCCGTATTCTGGCCACCACCAGGAGCGGGGTTCCACAAGAAGGTGTACGGCCCAACAGCTCCGGAAGGCACTACCGTCGCTGTTCCATTGCAGATGCCGAAACAACCGGTTGGTGTGACCGTGAGGTTCGTAATGATCGGTGGCGGCTCCGCGATAGTGAAGTTCACCGTCGTGTCGCAGTTATTGATGTCGCGCACCCTAACGCTGTAGAGCCCTGCACAGAGGTTGGTGACCGCATTGGATGTTTGACCACCCGGTGTCCAAAGCACACTGTAGGTGGGCGTTCCACCACTTGGCGCCACTGCAGCCGAACCGCTACAGTCGCCAGAACAGCTGGCGTTGGTGAAGGTGAGGTTGGGCGAGATGGGAGCCAGGTTGAAGAAGAAGGTGGTGTCCTTGATGCATCCATTGGCATCGGTGATGCGCAAAGTGTTTTGCCCTGCACATAGTGCAGCGAAGGATGAGTTCGTGCCCGCTCCGTTGTTCCAGTTATAGGTATGTGGTGCAACGCCACCAATGGCCAAGGCTGTTCGGGTACCGTTGCACACATTGGCGCAGGTGGGGGGCGTGCCAGCACCAAAGAAGATCACACCGACAGGTGCTGGTTCGGTAACGCTCACTTGGGCAGGGCACGAAATACCCTGGCCCTCATCGGTAACGATCACTAGCTGCGGGCCGCCACAGGCAGTGATCCATGTGGCTGTGGTGGGGCCGCCACCCAGCCATGAATAGCTGAAGTTGCCGCTACCCCCGGTAACAGAAACTGTAACGGTCGCATTGCAATTACCGCGACAGCGTACGCCGAACCCATTGAAATTGGTGACCAGTTGCGCATTCACCGTAAAGGGGGTCTGACCCGGGCCGGTGCCACACACATTGATATCGCGATCGGTACCACCCAACGCGGCACTATTGCTCCATGGACGCAGGGTACCATCAACCACCAAAGAAGAGGAGGCGGGCTGCACCACATCTCGGACAGCATCGGGCGCGGGCGCTTCATCGAGGTCTACGATCGCACTGCCTGCAAGGAACTGTTTGCGCGCATTGCCCTCCACAACAAAGGCCCGTGAACGTATGCGCGCAGCATTGCCTATCAGCGTGCCTTGGGCAAGATGAAGATCACCTGCTGTGGATAGATCGCTCACCACCGACCATGATCCGCTTCCGCTGAAGACCAAGTCACCTCGGATGACCGTGCCACGGAGATCCACTTCAACCCCTTCGCGACGCACGATCAATCGCACTGGGCCATGTGCATCCCAGGTAACCTCCCCTTTCAACTGCCATGCACCAGCGATGTTGATCTCCGCAGAGCGCGGACCATCGATCCGGATATCCGCATTGGATGCATCAACCACCAAGTCCTTGCACCAGGCGGCGGCAGGCACGCGCACAGTGAACGGCGTTCGCCCGGCGATCACCACATCGTCATTCACGCGGGGCACACCAGCACCACCAGGGCCACCAGCCACGTGGCTCCAATGCGCTGCATCATCCCAATCCCCAGCGCCACCCACCCAGAACTTGGTTTGGGCCAGAACAGCGTGGCACTGCGCGATCCAGAAAAGGACCACCAGCGACCGTAAGAAGGGATGGGTTCGTTTCACCTGCATGCGCTCATCTAATCAAAGGCTGGACAACTGATCATGCGTTTCCCGGCATCGGCCTTTCGGCATGGCGTGATCGCGAGAATGACCTCGTGTGTATTGGAACTGGCGGCACGTAACCGGGAGGTCGTGATATCGTAACTGTATCCGAGTTGGAAGAACTCCAGGAAGCCGATCTTGATCATGGCCACCAAGGCATCTCCGTTGCGATAGCCCACGCCAAGACCATATCTGCGGTTCCATTCCACCATGCCATTCACATCCATGGCCAAAGGAGAACCCGCAGCGATCTTCAACAAGCCGCTTGGTATAAAGGCCGTCTTGCGACCGATCTTGTAGCGATAGCCACCACTGACCATGATGTGCCGGGCCATGCGCGAATCGATGCCAACATCTTTGAACGAGTTGGCCAGGATCTGATGGATGGATAAGCCGAACCAGGCTTGTTTACCGTAGACCCAAATACCCGGAGTGATCTCGGGATAGACCAGGACCGAGGACTGACTGCTCAAGATCGGATCATTGAAATCCTGCAAGGTGATATCCCCAACCGCCAATTTGATCTGCCGCACACCGCCGAACAATCCCATGGACACGAAGAAGTTCCGTGACATCTGGATATGGTAGGCATAAGCCAGGAGGAAGCTCGTGTATCCGTAGTTCCCGGCATCATCGGCTTCGATAAAGGCACCGAACCCGTGCTTGTTCGCTTTGAATGGCTTGCCCTTGGCGCGAATAACACCGTGCAAGCTGACCCAGCCGGTTGTTGGAGCGCCGTCATAACCTACCCATTGCTGGCGATACCCCAAGCGCATATCCAGACAATCCTTACTACCTGCAACAGCAGGGTTGATGCTGAACTGGTTGAAGACGTATTGCGAATACTGCGCAAGTTGCTGGGCCTGCAAGGCTGCGGAGCAGAACAGTGCAAGGAAAAGTGCGATCAGGTTCCTCATCGCACAATGGTCACAAAGCCGGTGTAAGGCGGAGAGCGCCCTTCAAGCTGGTTCAATTGGATGTGGTAGTAGTACGTACCCACGCTGAGCGCTCTACCCTTGTTGGTACCATCCCATGCTTCGCGATAACCGGTACTGCGCAGAACGATCTGCCCCCACCGATCATGAATAGCGATCTCCGCGCCGGGATAATCGGCGATGCTGGGGATCTCCCAAGTGTCATTAAAGCCATCACCATTCGGGGTAAAGGTGTTGGGTGGTTCGATCAAGCGTATGATCTCCACGATCACGTCATCCGTCCATGCGCATCCAGCCACGTTGGTGCTTAGCGTGTACAGCGTGGTCGATGTGGGCGCCGCAATGGGATCTGGTATCCCGTTCCCGCTCAGGCCTACCGTTGGCGACCAATCCAACGCCGGTGGGCTGATGGCTTGTAGCTGGGTACTTTCCCCTTCACCAATAGTGACATCGGGGCCTGCACTTACATCCACCCCAATAATATCTGCGCCAGGACCGGAAACCGCTACGGAGAACCCGCATTGGGCCGGTATGGTGGTCATGCCGTTCTGTACACCGGCCACCACTACCCAATACCGGGTCTCTGGCAATAAGACATCGGTGGTCACCAAGATCTCCGCAGTATCGAAAACGCAATCGCCCACCACGTCGAACTGGGTGAGATCGCAGGAGCCGTCGCCGGCCAGCACGAAGGCTGCGAGTTCATTATCCATCAGCGGCACAGTTGGGCAATCGATGTTGGTAACGCTCACATCCACGGTACCGCCCAGTGAATTGGTGGTGAAGCTGTACCACACCAACGCATACGTGCTGCAAGGACCAGGCACGATAACATCGGCACCGGTATTGTTGCCTTCAACGGGGGTTTGGGCGCATAGCAACGCCGCGCTGGCGCAGTCACTATTTGCTGGCTGTGCCAAGGCTGGAAGAGCAGCCATGGTGATCAAGGCCACGAGGAGCGTTATCCTGAATGTCACTCTATAGCAAACCGCGCAAGGGTGTACGCACGGCCACGCCGAAGGTAGACGGGGGCAAGGTTGTGGTTGGTCAGGCATTAGCCGCACTTTCACACAATATAGTGTTGAGTGGGGCCGATCGCTAACCAGCAGTAGAACAATTGATCACCAAGCGCAGGTTCTTACGGCCCGATAATGCATTTTGAACGGCGGGTTGGCATCGACCCCTAAGGTCACGAGTGGTTCCCATGGCGCAACCGGCGAATGAACCGGCAGCCCATGTTGTGCTCATGATCGGTATCAGTTGTACCACACGGCATACCCTTTACGGCGCAGTTCCAATGCCAATCCCTTCTCTACCACCAACGCCTCTTTCTGGCTCAGCGGCCCGATGTCCTGGTACAAGCTCGGTCGCAAGTAGCGGCCGTACTTCTCCACGATGTTGCTACTGAGCTTCTGCCCTTTGGCATTGCGATAGCCGGTCTTGTGTTGCGTGAAACGCTCCGGTGGTGTCTTGCTCGTCTGGCCCACGTACAGGCACTCCAGCACGCCATTGTACTGCGGGTTGGCCTCGCGGAATTTGCGATCCTCGGTGAAGACCTTTCGGCTTAATTCGATGACATACACAGTGTATGTGGTGGGCATGTATGCGCAAAGATGTGCGTATTCGCACGCACTGCGGGGCGTTCAGCTACCTACTGAAGCCCACCGGCCACATCCGCCGCTCGTCCACGAACACGAGGCTGCGCACGCGATCGGTTCCCGCAAGCACCTGATCAAGATCCGGTCGCTGCACAGCACGCATCTCAAGTTCGATCTCCTCGAAATAGCTGAATGTGCTGTTGTTGATCACCTCGAAGGAGTGTCTCGTCCTGAAAAAAACTTGACGGGTTAATGCTATTAGTCCTGTGTTCGGGTTACAAGTTCCGGTTTGTCCTTGATCGGGTTGACATTGGAGTGGTAGTTGTGCCAACGTTTGGGGAGGCGATGGTCCAACTCGCGTGCTTCAGGGGGCACCTTCAGGTCAATGTGCATTGGCAAGCGTTCGTTGTTGTATACCCGGAAGGCCTCCTCCTGCATCGACTTGCCTTGCGTGAAGTTCTCTGGGACAAGATGTTCCATCAACTCGTTCTTAAGGATCCCGTTCACGCGCCTGCATGCCGTAGGCAGGTTCAGCGATCGCACTTTCGCACGGGTCGCTGGTTTCGGTCCCCGCCCAAGGCGGGGCCCTTGTAGCGTAAGCAATTCACGTACTTGGCATAGTAGTATTGGCTGCCACGATCGCTGTGGCGGATGTGTCCTTTGAGCGCATGTCGGCTTGCCTCCATGGCCGTGCGCAAGGCTTTGAGCGCATTCGCCCCGTCAAGGCTTTGCGCCGGGCAATACCCCATGATCTTGTGCGAGCAAACGTCCGTGATCAAGAACACTTAGTAGAACCTTTCGGGCACCGTCCAGTAGGTGATGTCGCCCACCATGGCCTGTCCGGGGCATTCGATCAGCGCACGTTCCAACACGTCCGGATATACTGGTATGCCGTGCTTACTCATTGTAGTGCGTACGCGCCTTCTGCGCCTACGCACTAAAAGCCCTTCTTCCTGCGGCATCAGTTGTTCGTTTCAACCTATTTCAGGCGAAGACAGCGATTCAAAAAAAATTATGAGGTGTCCTACGGCCTCCAACCATTACACCGCCTTGCCATTCGCGGATGCAGTGCGCACGTTATCTGTGCCTCGGTTGGAGCGGGCCTCCGCTTCCGTGGCATTCTCTGGAGGGTTCGGTCCCAAGTGTGCCCCGTGCAGGCCACCGTTGCGCACGTGCAACTTGGTGTAGTGGTCCGCGAGCTGCATCAAGAGTCCGCTGCTAATGGGCTTGGTGAGGAAGCCATCCGCACGGCACCAGTCCACCTCTTTTCGCAAGCGATCCTCGCCTTGACCCGAGATCAGGATCACCGCCAGGCGACCTAAATGCGGATGTTTTTTGATAGCGTGGCACACCTCGGCGCCGTTCTCGCCGTCCAAGGCCACATCCATCAACACCAACGCTGGGTCGATGCGCCGCAACTCTCTCCAACTTGGTGCGCGAGTGCGGGCGTCCACGTGGAAGCCATGCTTCTCCAAAAACGCGCGGGTGAGGTCGAGAAAGTCCCGCTCATCGTCAACCACCATGATGATGGGCTTTTCTTCGACGCTGGGCATGTTGTGTACCCAACAAGGACACTGCCAGAATTAGCCGCGCATCGCACTTGCTGCGCCCTTGGTGGGGCTGCGCGAGTAATGGGTGGAGTGCATGGTAGCACGTGGCGTGGAAGGATGTGCCCGATCCGCTACCTCACCACCCGATACCACAGTGTGCGGATTCCTTTACTGTGGAGCACACATTCTTTCCCAGGCCCGTAGCTCTTGCTCTGAAAGCACTTCTCGCAATTCCTCTTGCAGATCGTGGAAGGAGCGCCCCTTGGTGTGTTCGCCTGGAGCGGTATTGCCTGGTTGCGCGGCAAGGTCCCCGCTATTGGTGGTGGATGCCGCTGGTCCCCCACGCCAAGGGCTATGAGTCGTTACCACCTCATCGCCGCAGTCCACCCATTGGCCGTCCACCACGGCCGGATATTGCTGCCGCAGTTGGTTGAGGCGCCATACCTGGGCGCGGTCCAGATCCAGCGCGCGCCAAGTATCCTTGTCCGCGTTCCATAGGCATACACGGCTGATGTTCGGCATATCCGGCTCGGTGTACTGGGTGTGTGCCGGGGCAGCGACTAGAATGGCGAACGCCGCGTTCAAATAGGTGGTCATCATTGCGGGAGTAGTGAGGTGTTTAGTTCTGCGCGGCGTGTCTTCAGCCTGCAAGCGAAGCCGTTGGCAGAACCGCTTGCGATCTCCGTTCCATGATCCTGTTCTTTCGGTAGTTGCGGCTCGTTTGCGATCTGAACGAGGCCGTAGCGTGTCAAATACAATAACCGAATGGGTAGGTCACTCCCCCACACTGTGCAAAGACTTGCGCAGCAATTTGCGTTAAGCCTCCCACTCCTACTCTACCTGAATATCCGCCAACGCCTTCAGCTCGATCTCCGGTTCGCCTTTGCGTTCCTTCACCAGGCCTGTTATGCGGAGGGGCTTGTCGGTGTAGCGCTTCACCAAGTGCTTGCGCTCCTCCCCTGCCACGCTGCCCCAGACCACCACCACGAAAGCGGGCTGCGGAAAGGCACCACCGAAGTTGATGAAGACAGGATCGCCGTTCACGCCTTTCGGAGCACGCACAGATGTTGGTGTGCCGCAGAACACCACCACCTCGCTCAACTTGCCTGCCACGTTACCCAAGGAGGCGGTGCAATTGTCCTGCTCGTGGTGCTGGGCGGCCGCAGTAAAGGCGAACGCGTAGGCGGAAAGCAGCATGGGG
>Ga0209591_10002988_pt1 | contig 19913 bp, 16 predicted proteins | sample MAT01_FD_187207 | JGI IMG/M metagenome (GOLD analysis project Ga0209591, IMG submission 187207) | Freshwater microbial communities from Lake Fryxell liftoff mats and glacier meltwater in Antarctica - MAT-01 (SPAdes) (version 2) | ecosystem: Environmental > Aquatic > Freshwater > Ice > Liftoff... | reverse complement strand
CGATGCAGATGATCATCTACGGGTTTTGCAGCGATTAGTGAAAACGCGCACATTTGTGATTATTTTTGATATGCAACCAAAGCCTACTGTACCTGAAGAATAACGGTGAATGCAGCGAAGGTTTGAAATCGAATTAATCGAGATACCTGCGTTAGTTGAATAACCCGAATTTCCAGCGATTTCTCCCAGCGACAGAACCTACTGATAGCTGGGAGAATTTTTTATATGTTTTACTGATTATCTACTAACTACAACTTTTTATCATAGTGTTGATTTACGCTCTAGAGCGATCGCATTTGTACGGATAGTTACAATTGCATAAGTAAATATGCTCTGATTTATAGCTGTGCAATCGTAGATGTGGCTAATAGTAATATAGCTGGCGAGCGCAATAGATATTTTTTCTCTATCAATACTTCTGAATTTTTGCTAGTTTTTTTGGGAGATGGCTCTGGCGCAAGGTTCGTAGGTGGCTAATGTTGCGCTGAGTTTTAGGATTTCTTGCCATAACTCTACTATCAAGGCTTCTTTTGCCTCGTTCAATAGTTGCTTTAAGTCGGGGAGTTTTTCCATTCCTTTATCTAATGTCTATCTCGTCTTCTTGTCAAGGGGGTTGAGCAATTACGCTAACGCTTATTAAGAAAATGATAAAATTAGCACCAGGCACTAACTAATGATTCAAGCTTTACTAGAACGACCGCAGCCAAATACACAATTTCCCTTCGCACTCAAACCGCAACAACAGCAAGCCCTAGAAAAAGTGAGAGCCTTTCTAACCAGTACCGAGTCATTCTTCTTGCTTTGCGGTTACGCAGGCACAGGAAAAAGCACAATTGTCTTCCAAGTTATCAAAGAACTCTTGACTAAAAGCAAGCAAATTGCCCTCACCGCCCCCACCAACAAAGCAGTCGGCATCCTCAGAAAAATGGCAGCGTCTCAAGGCATTTTCGGAGTAGATTTTATGACGATACACCAACTTTTAGGACTAGGCATGGTTCAAAAAGAACAAGAGAAAACTTTGGAGCAGACAAGTTTGAGTACCCTGCACCTCTACGATATAATCTTCCTCGACGAATGTTCAATGGTTGGGACTCAACTGTGGGATTGGATCGATCGCAGATTTGAACGTACCCTGTTCAACCACCGCAAATTAATTCTCATGGGCGACCCAGCTCAGCTTAACCCCGTCGGAGAAAAACGCTCGCCTGTCTTCAGCATTACCAATAAAACTATGCTAACCGAAGTTGTCAGGCAAGCTGGAGAAAGTCCCGTCCTCGACTTCATCACCGAATGCCGTTCTTGTGTCAAGAATAAAACCGATATGTTCTTGCCACATTCTACCTACACTCAAGGGAACAAATCTAACGGTGCATTCAAAGTTAAGCCAGAAACAATCCTGCAATACGCCCTCAAAACCATCAAGCGCGAATTCACTTCTAACCCTGACTGCTTTCGGATTCTGTGCTGGACAAACAAGCAAGTCAACTATTACAATCAGGCCCTCCGAGAACAAGTTTACGGTCAAACAGCCCCCAGATTCATACCGGGAGAAAGGCTGATTACCAAGAAACCAGTCATGGCCCCTGATTGTAAGACCGTTATTTTGCCCACTTCAACTGAATTTACCATTAAAGAAGTTGAAACGAGCCAACACTACGGCTATCGAGTATGGCTTTTAAAGATTGTGACCGATGACGGTTTATTTCGGCAAATCTTTGCGCTGCATGAATCCGAAAATAAACGCTACCAGGCTGAACTTAAGGAAAAACTCAACAGTGCCAAGCGCAGCGGATTTTTATGGCGCAAGTATTATTGGTTTAAGGACGACATATTTGCCGAAATTGACAATTGCTTTGCCCTGACTATTCACAATTCTCAAGGCAGCACTTTTGATGAAGTGGGTTTGGACATCAATGACATTTTGACTAGGCTATTGGTGGGAAAAGAAATGAGCAGCAAACAGAAACTTAAAGAATACCACCGCCTCTTGTATGTCGGAACGAGTCGCTGCCGCCAACGGATACTATTTGTTCCTCCAATTTCATCCAGAGTTCAACTTGCATTAGGACAATTAACTGAATCTGGTTTAGGTGACTTTTGATAGATACTAAGGAGTAGAAAGTAGGGGGAATACAGCGACACATCGGTTCGCTAAAGTCGTTCTCACCAAAGGATATAACGCCGTCTCCAAGTCATAAAAGCTTTCATGTCAGCAGAATGTCCTTGAGAAAAGACTTTACCGCCTTCGGTTCAATAGCCTGCCAAGTCTGGACAAAGACCGCTAGTCGGTCAATGGCTTCCAACGAATCGTCCGTATCATAGATATCATAGGCATCGGATTGGATACAGGGCTTCTTGAAGGTCTCTCAAAGACAGCCCATTACATACAAACACAAACAAAAGTTCAACAGACTGCCGAGTCCGCGTTGATAGCGATGCAGAATTTGCCAGTCTCACTGGCCATTACTATGGCGCAGTTTTGGGACAGATAAGTCTTCAATTCGGTCATATTCGCTATCTAATACCCGTTTGTAGTAGCCGGAACGGCGCGGTCGTTCTCCTCTGCATTGATTCAGATGCTCCTGTAGTTCTTCTTGCAGGGCTGTTTCTATGACACTTTGGGTGACTCCCATGACTTCGGCATTCAGTTTTGCCTGTAAGGCTTCGTGAATTTCTGGGTATGGACTTTGGGATTGGATGCGGATAATTTGTTCTTTGCGGGTGACGATATCCATTGGTGCAAAGGGCTGAATCCTTGTTTTTCAGACCTTTGCACGTTCTGGTCTCTTTGGCGAATAACTCAGGACACTAACCGCCTGTTGTAACCAACCTGAGCTTCTAGTTGGGAAATTAATTGACCAATGTAGTATATTGACAAAAGCAACTAATTGTGTGTTTTGCGGTTCACCGCAATATAACTTTACACAAACATACCAACTTTATCTATTTCTCGTTGAGGTAAAGAAGTGAATAATACATAGTAATGTAATAAAAGCTGAAACTCACAGATAATCAAGTCAGGATGATAAATTTGCAATGCAAAGCAATTATTCTCAGGAAAAGCGGTCACAACTCACAGGGGACGCGAAATCATTTCCCCTCTCGCACGGTCAACAAGCGATGTGGTTTCTGTACCAGATAGCACCCCAGAGCATTGCTTACAATATCTATATAACAGTGCGGATAGGCTCGGAGTTAGACTTGGGCGCATGGCATCGAGCATGGCTTCATATTGTACAACGTCATCCTATCCTGAGAACTACCTATACCGAGCGCGATGGTCAACCTGTTCAAGTCGTTCACCCATACCAAGAAGTGGATGTTAAGGTAACAGATGCTTCTTCTTGGAGCGAAGACTACTTGAAGAAGCAAATGCTGGCAGAAGCTGACCGTCCCTATAACTTGGAAACTGGTCCAGTGCTGCGGGTACATCTGTTTACACGATCGCCAGAAGAACACATCCAATTGCTCGCTATGCACCACATTGCTGGGGATATGTCGTCTTTTGACATACTGCTAGATGAACTCCGGGTTTTGTATGCCGCCCAAGTAAAAACATTGCCTCAAGCTTCTTTACAAATTATTAAAAATTCACATATTTCAAATTCCCAAACAGATAATATCCTCCCGCTTCCGACGCTGTTATACACAGATTATGTGCGTTGGCAGACCGAGATGTTGGCAAGTTCTAAGGGTGAGCAACTCTCGGCATACTGGCAGAAACAATTAGCAGGTGAGTTGACCTTTTTGATGCTTCCACTGTGCATCGAATGGCAGGCTCTTATCAAACTTTGCTAGAAGGTATCCTAACCAATCCAGAAGAGCGTGTTTCAGCATTGCCATTGTTGACACAAGCAGAACGACACCAGTTGCTGGTGGAGTGGAACAATACCGAAGTAGAGTATCCCTTCGATAAGTGTATCCATCAGTTGTTTGAAGAGCAGGTACAAAAAACGCCCCACTCTGTGGCGGTGGTATATGAAGATGAACAACTGACTTACCAACAGTTAAATGAACGTGCAAATCAACTAGCACATTACTTGCAAACTTTTTTGGTCGGACCAGAGGTGTTGGTGGGGATTTGTGTCGAGCGATCGCTCAACATGATAGTGGGACTCCTGGGTATCTTCAAAGCTGGTGGTGCATACGTTCCTCTCGATCCAGCTTATCCCTTTGAACGGCTGGGCTTTATGCTGGAAGACTCTTCTCATTCCAGTAGATGTGCGGTGCTCTGTCGCGATATTCTCGATCCAGCCTTTCCAGCCAGAGGTTAGGCGGTTCAATGACGTGAGAGTCCGCAGAAATAATTTGTGTGTCCATTAGTGTTGGGTGATTTCTGTTTTGAACAAATTACCGGCAATGAAATTCTGGAGATAGTGTTTTTTATCAGCCAGGGTCATTTCTGTTTCAAGGTAGTCCTGCCATCGGTCATATTCATACCTCATAATTCTCATTTCCCAGGTACAGGCAACTCCCGTTTTTTCTAGAGGCTTGGGTGATAATGCAGGGAAACTGCCTTCCACGGTATAGGTTTGGGTAAACAATACATTGCCTCGCCCCCAAATATTGATGCTTAAGAAGCCTTGGGACAGAATCGCAAAGCCAACGCCTTGTTTTGGATCGACGTGTCCCTGAGCAAGCTCCTTGTCGATAAAAGTTGACAAATTCTCTTGTAAATACTGCGGCAAGGGTTCAGTTTCCCGCAGCATTTGGTAGAGTTTCAGCACCAATTGTTCATGGCTTAAAAAACCAACGGGCTTGACCGATCGGCGAATATACTGATACTGTTTTCCGTACTGATCGGCGAGAGTATCAACATTGGCATGAGTTTGCAGGTAAGTGTCTGTTAGAGTCGGTGGCAGATCTAAGATGATAGAAGTCGCATCCATCTACTGTGTTCTCCTTTGTCATTGAGCGATTCAATTAAGCGGCAACCACACGAAAGCCAAGTCCGCTGCCTCTGGTATCAGGTTTGTTCCAGTCATGATAGGCACAGCGAATCAAGTCTGGCGTGTATTTCCATCCACCACCCCGAACGATACGCAAGGTAGTGGGATCGTCCAGGTTTTCTCGCCCATCGTCAGCTTGATAGGGATACGCGAAGTCAGGACGATCGGTATCGGTTCCCCAAATGGTACTGATCCATTCCCAAGCGTTACCTGCCATGTCAAATACGCCATAATAGCTCTTGCCCTGGGGATAGGCATTGACGGCTGTGGTATGACGCACCTGGTTGCCATAATTGGCTAATTGGGCTGTGGGGGGTTGATTTCCCCAAGGGTACAGGCGTTTATCTGTACCGCGAGCCGCTTTTTCCCACTGTGCATCGGTTGGCAATCGAACTCCTGCCCAATCACAGAAGGCGATCGCATCATGCCATGTCACCCACGTAATAGGATGGTTTTCTTGACCTTCTGGCAAGCCATGTTCCCACAGTTTTTGCAGGTCAGCCCAGGGATAATAGGTGTCTGCTAAAAATTGTGCCCACTGTACATTGGTGACGGGAAAACGGCTGATTTGATAGCTGGGCAAATAGACTTCGTGCTGTGGTACTTCAACTTGTTTAGCCCAGTCACTATCGGCGGCGACATTATCTACCCTCAGATCGGTTCCCATCCAAAATAAACCTGCGGGGATAGTAATCCAGTCAAAGCTGTCTAATAACATTGCTCACCTAAAATTATTCACAGCAAAATTGGTTGGGCTTGATACTGTCTGTCATCAAGTTCGATCAGATCAAAAGGTTGAAATAAATCAAAATTTTGAGTTTTATTAAACTGTTTTATGGCGTTACGGATTTCTGGTTGATAATCCTTATGGACAGTATAATCACCATAACCATCAGTATTGTTTTCAGACCACAGTCCTGTATAAATCGGTACGTTCAAATCACGGGTTTCGGCAATCACTTGAACAACACTTTGGATCCGAACTGGTTTATATTGATGAAGTGAAAAAGCTTTTGCTAAAGGTGTGCCTTTGGCTACGTATACAGGATTTAGATAGATTATCAAATCAGTCCCAAATTTTTGACAGATTTCTGCAAGATATTCAATTGTTAGAATTGCCTCCTTGATACCTTCTTGTTCAGTCATTGTTGGGCCTGGTTTTAACAACACGTAGCTTGTCAGTCTAACCCCCATTTCACCCAGCAGCTTGATCTTGGCTTCAAAAGTTTTTCGACGAATGCTTTTATTCAAAATGACTTCGCGCAAATGATCGTCCTGTGTTTCAAAGCCAATTGTCACATCCAAAATATCAGCATGGGTTAAATGGAAAATTTCCTCCATCGTTGCTGGTGAAATATATTCTGGGCGGGTTTCCAGGGATAAAACTTTCAAAGAAGACATTGCTTGTGCTCGATCGAGCAAGTAAACTATTGCTTCCTTGGGAAAACGTTCCCGATCTATAATAGACCCTTCGTTACCTACTGAAAGTTGTTGGAAACTGCTCAATTCATCCGCATATTGCTCAAAACTCCAATCAATTTGTTGTTTAATTTGATTGACTGGCAGCGGATCGGGATGGGATTTTGTTGGCAAACTACAATAAGAGCATTGGAATGGACATTTTTGGGCGTAAAATGCGATTACCAAATCTTTTAGCCCTAGAAATGTCCGCTTGCCTATGTAAATTGGGCGGAAAACTTTAGATGTCCTTTCCATATCGTGCAGCCTCTTTCTCGGTGTAATGACTCTTTTATCGGGACTTAAACAAATTTTGCAAGCACTGAGCAATGCGCTGCACAGCCTCCTCCACATCTTCTGCTCGTCGGGCAAAGTTGAGGCGCAAAAAGCCAGGGTCAAAGTCAGCAAAATCTGTTCCGGGCGCAGTGGCAACCGCATAGTCTTTAGCCAACAGCCGGGCTGCTGTCATTGAGTCAATGTTTTCAGGCAGGTCAATAATACCGTAGAAGCCTGCCTGCGGTAAGGCTCGCAGGCGCAGGTTATGGCGATCGCAAGCTGCTACGAAAATATCGCGGTTTTGGCGCATATAGACTTGATGGGCTTCCAGTACAACATCCGATCGCTCTAGCAGTCGCTCTGCTAACAGTTGCGCCGGACGATTCGCGCAGATATGCAGAAATAACATCAGGGTTTCAGCAGCTTCAACATAGCAAGACGGTACGATTAAAAAGCCCATACGCAGTCCGGGGACAGCAAATGATTTAGAAAATCCATTGACAATGAAATGCTCTTGCGGCAGTTGAGCTGCACTTGGTGCCACAGAACCAGTGAAGGTAATAAATTGGTACACCTCGTCGAAAATGACTGGGATACCCAATGAGGCAATTTCTGCCAGCGTCTCAAGACTCGTGATATTTCCGTGGGGATTTCCCGGAGAGTTGACCACGATCGCAGCAGTTTTGGCAGTAATCGAATTTGCGATATACTTACTATCGAGGTTAAATGCTGTATCGAGTGGGACTGTAACCGGAATTCCACCAAATGTCCGAATAATTTTTTGGTAGAAGGGATATCCAACACTGGGTACAATCACCTCGCTGCCCGGACGCACCAGAAGTCCCAATGCTAGAACCAAGGCACCCGTCGCACCGTCAGTAATCGAGATTCGCGCCGCCGGAATATCAATGCCGAATCTGGAGGCGTAAAAGCTGCTCAATTTTGAGCGCAGCGAGATTTCTCCGCGAATATCGCCGTAGCTAAGTAAAGTTTCTACCTCGTTAGCCTGAAGATTGAAGTCAACATATTCTTGAACCGAAAAGTCAGAGTCACCGAAAGCCAGACAAAGAGGTGGCAATTGCTTTAGACTTGCGTTTTGATCCAGCAGAGTACAAACTTCCTCCATGCCCATCGTGCGGAACAGTTCTATGCTGTCCTTAATCTGTGTCATTTAGTGCCACCCCATCTGATGACAAGTACAGTTACCTTTTTTATACCAACCTTGATTATGGATAAATCTCCTCAGATTTTCGATGAACTCTGTAGAAAAGCGGTCTTTTATTGTTACCATAAAACTAGCAATACTGATCGTAGAATCTAAAGATTTTACTTGATGCCACCATCCTTTGGGAATATAAAGCACATCCCCAGGACAAAGCTCGACAACAAGCGGTTCTACCGTCTTAAAGAAGGGAAACTTTTCATAGTCAGGATCAAAAGCATCAATCAAAGACACTCTCGCCCCGTAGTCAAACTTATCACTTCTATCCTCTTCAACTGCTGATACGATTTGACCATCAATGAGACAAGATGCAGATGATTCATGATAAACTGAATTAATTCCTAAAACAATCATAGCTAATAGTTAAAAAACATTTTGAAAGAATTTGGAGAGCGTACAATTAGCAGTTAATTATCCTTCCAGATCAGGTTAAATATGGCTGTCAATAAGACGTGGTATCGGATAGGCTGTAATGTCTTAAGAAATTAATGTTCTCAACTTCCTCCTATCATTTCTGTACCTACCTTTATCACTTTTCAATTTCATTAATTACAGATTTTTCAGCAACTTGTTGACTCGCTCAAAGTCGAAGGGAAAAGGCTTTTTAATGGGTTGGTAATCTTTTGGATGGGGAGGCCCGTGCCGAATCAGGGCATTCAATACCAAGCAAGGCTCAGAACTAAAATTAATCAGTGCGTGGGGAATGCCAGGAGGAATTTTGATAAGGAGCATCTGGTGCTGAGTCAACAAAATGTAATCGTACTGCCGATTTTGGAGAAACACTAAGACCATGTTACCTCGTACAACTAATAACTGATCCGTTTGAAAGCGGTGGCAAACTAAATTTTCATCAGCCGTTTTTGGAGGAATCTCAAATAATGATGTCTCGTCACTAGACACCGGGGTGAAGAATTTTATAGGATCTTCTTTCACCTGTGTAAGTTGGATATATTCTACTTTATTAAGTATGCCCATTCAAGTACCTGATTTTTTGGAGACTAATTTATTTTTATTTGATAATAAAATTTTGGTTAGCTTAAAGCATATGCTATCTCTATTTAGTTTGGTTAACCTGAAATTTTACAAATTGTAATAATTATAGGAAAAGTAGGAAAAGTAGGAAAAGTAGGAAAAGTAGGAAAAGTAGGAAAAGTAGGATGCTTCTTGTTGATGAGGCTTCCTGCTGATAAGGTTATTAGTTGACGTATTAGCAACAGGAAATTGAGCAATGGCTGTGCTCCTAATAGGAGAAATTGAGCCTCTGAATGTTTGGATTGCAGAATTACAAAAACGTATGCTTGATATAGATTTGCGGGTATGGCCTGAACTTGAGAAACCTGAAGATATTGAGACTGTTGTAGTAGGGATACATCCACCGGGGACTTTGAATAAATTTCCCAATCTAAAGCTAATTATTTCGCTGGGGGCTGGGGTAGACCACATTTGGCGAGAAAAAAACCTGCCCAACGAGATTCCAATTATTCGCCTTGTTGATCCTGGTTTGACGTCACAAGCTAGCTGTGTTACGCTTCCAGAGACGATCGCTTGATTATCAGGAGTTACAAAAAGCACAGCGATGGGAGTATCTACCTGCACCAGATGCTGCATCCTTTCCAGTGGGACTTTTAAGTCTGGGTGTTCTTGGTTCATCTGTGGCACAAAAGTTGAGAGCGCTTGGCTTCCCTGTGCGAGGATGGAGCCGAACATTCAAGGAAATTGAAGGCATTGAGTGCTTTCACGGGCGCGAACAGCTCAAGCTTTTCTTGAGCCAGTGTCGTGTACTTGTGTGCTTACTGCCGCTCACATCAGAAACAGAGGGCATACTTAATCATGAAACCTTTTCCGCTTTACCTGAAGGGGCTTACTTAGTAAATGTTGCCCTCAGATTACTGCACGGACGGGCAGCTTTCATTCCCAGTTCTGGAGCGAGGCATCTTAAGTTAGGATTTGTAGGCTGGCACTACTTTGATGGACAAAGAAACTTTAAGCAATCCAAACATCTGGGCCCGGTCTAATTTTAATTGTGCTCTCGTTGTCTGATTTTGGAACGGCTCATCCCCACAGCATCGCTCATTGACCTGGTAGGTTGAACTACTTCTGAATGGAGGAAATGTATGTTTAGTTCAGGCATGGCAGCAACTATCTTGACTTTGAATAAGTGAGGCGTAGCCTATTAATCGTATTGTTCCATTAGCCTTGCACCTTTGTTAATAGAAGATAAAGAAACACAAGAAAGGAATATAGTAAGTATATGTCTCAATTCCAAGAGTCTCTTCCCAATCAAGTCGTTAAAAACAGTTTGAGTGAACAGGAAGCCTATTGGCAGAAGCAGTTAGGTAGTGTTCTGCCCGTGTTAGAAATTCCCTTCAAGCGTTCAAGAGTACCTGTTCAATCGTTCGTAAGAATAAAAGAAACGATTAAGCTGGATGAGAAGCTAAACTTAGAACTTAATAAGTTTTGCGAACACGAGAATATACCTTTATTTATCACGCTGCTGGCTACATTTAAAATTATTTTGCTGCGTTATACAGAGCAGGAAGACATTATTGTTGGTTCCCTCTGTGTCGATAGCCTCCGAGAGGAAAAAGGAGCAAGTCAGAAAAAGTTTACCAATCCGATTGGATTGCGTACCAGTCTAACGGGCAATCCCAGTGCTAAAGAACTTTTAAGTCGAGTTGCCAGAACAGTTGAAGAGGCAACCCAAAATCGAGATTACCCGTTTGAGAAGCTAGTTGAAAATTTAGGAGGAAGTGATGATTTAACTAGAGCGCCGATTTTTCAGGTGATGTTGGTACTGTGCAATGTACCGTTTGGTATTTCAGAAACGCCGATAAAGTCAGAGCATTTAGAGGATATTGAGGAACATATTGCTGGATGCGAACTTGTTGTTTTGGTGGCTGAAGAAGAGGGGAATTTAAAAGTAAGCTGTGAATACAACCCTGAATTGTTTGACTCAGCCTCGATTCAGCGGATGTTGGGGCATTTCCAGACAATGATAGCGGGTATCGTTGCCAATCCAGAGCAGGATATATCCACTTTGCCCTTGTTAACGGAAGCAGAACGGCATCAGCTCCTAGTGGAGTGGAACAACACCGATGCAGAGTACCCTCGCAATAAGTGTAGCCATCAGTTGGTGGAAGAGCAAGTAGAACGCACGCCGGATGCAGTGGCGGTGGAGTTTGATCGGGAACAGCTGACCTACCGGGAGCTAAATCAACGAGCCAATCAAGTGGCGCACTATCTGCGATCGCTCTTGGTAGAACCAGAAGTTTTGGTGGCTATTTGCTTGGAACGCTCCATAGCCAGAGTAATCGGACTATTAGGCCTTTTTAAGTCTAGTGGCGTGTATGTTCCCTTAGACCCCACTTATCCCGAAGAGCGCTTAGCTTATATGCTGTCGGATTCAAAGGCGCAAATCCTGCTAACGACAGAGGAGACGCTAAACAGCTTACCGCAGCTAGCCCAGGCAGCTCAAGGGCTACAAATAGTCTACCTGGATCGAGACTGGAACATTATTTCTCAACAAAATGAAGAGAATCCGGTTAGTCAGGTTCAGCCTGACAATTTAGCCTATGTCCTTTACACATCCGGTTCTACAGGAAGACCCAAAGGCGTGGGGATGGAGCATCGTGCTTTTTGCCATTCTATATGGTGGCAACTGCAAAACTCAATCGTTTCCAACAGCGCCAGAACCCTGCAATTTGCTCCCCTTAGCTACGATATCTGCTTACAGGAATTATTAACTACTTGGAGTTCTGGCGGAATACTGGTGCTGGTGTCAGAGGAAGTACGGCGCAATCCTATGGCTTTAGCCAATTTCATTGTAGAAAAAAGAATTGAAAGACTATTTCTTCCCAGTGTCGCCTTACGGAATTTGGCAGAGGTGGTTAGCAACTTTGGACCAGTTCCCACCTGCCTGCGCGAAATCATGATTGCTGGCGAACAGTTGAAGATTACACCCGCCATTGCCAACTTATTGAAGCAAACAGGTGGCATTCTCTACAATCAATATGGGCTAATCGAGAATCCAACAATCGCACAGTTTACTTTTGCTGGAGAACCGAGCAATTGGCCAGCGCTTCCTCCCGTTGGTTCTGCTGCCACAAATGCCAAAGTTTATATATTGGATCGATATCTTCAACCGGTTCCGATCGGCGTTCCCGGTGAGTTGTACGTTAGCGGTGAGTCGTTAGCCAGAGGCTATCTTAACCTGCCGGAGTTAACTCTAGAAAGATTCATCCAGAACCCCTTCTCTACGAGACGCTACGCGAACGGTTCTGGTCGCCTCTTGAGAACCTGCGATATAGCCCGCTACTTAAAAGATGGTAATATCGAGTATCTGGGTCGCGCCAACAATTGGGTAAAAATTCGCGGTTTCAGCATTGAACTCGGTGAAATTGAAACCGTGATGGCACAACATCCTGCTGTGAGGGAAAGCGTAGTCGTACCGCGAGAAGACATCACCGGTAACAAACGCTTAGTAGCCTATGTGGTGCCCCACGAACATGCTGCCAGTATCTTAAATCTGGAAGCCTCCCTTGAGCAAGTTGCCCTAAAAGAACAGGTCGCGAGGAACCTCGAACGGGCACTGCGTACTTATTTGCGCGAACGTTTGCCCGACTACATGATGCCAGCAGTTTTTGTTGCGATTGAGAAAATGCCCCTGACACCAAGCGGGAAGGTAAACCGCTTGGCGCTACCTGCACCCTCCAAGTCTCGTCCGGAATTGACAACAACTGTTGTTATGCCCAAATCCGAGACCGAAAAACTAATTGCCCAAGTTTGGATTGAAGTGCTTGGATTAGATGTTGTAGGAATTCACGATAACTTTTTTGAGTTAGGCGGTCATTCCTTACTCTTGACTCAAATTCATCACAAGTTAGCCCATATTTGGGGCGAGAAGCTATCAACTACGGCTCTGTGGCAATACTCGACCATACACACTTTAGCTCAACACTTAAATCAGACCGACTTAAAACAATCTGCTGTTAACGTCGGCGAGCAAAACAATAGACTTACCCTCAAGTCTATTGCAGAGCAACAACGACAGCACAGACAGGAAAACTTGCCTCTGTCTTTTGCTCAGGAACAAATGTGGTTCTTGAGCCAGTTGGAGCCAAATAACCCATTTTACAGCGAACTAGAAGCTCTGCGACTTAAAGGTTCCCTGAACGTCGTCGCTTTAGAGCAAAGCATCAACAAAATTATCCAACGTCACGAAGCCTTACGTACTAACTTCGTAACGGTTGACGGGCAACCCGTTCAAGTAATTGCTGAAAGCTTGACTTTAAAAATGTCAGTAGTAGACTTGACAGATTTACCATCGAGTGAAACTGAAGTCTCTGCCCAGCGATTAGCAACGGCACAAGCCCAGCAACCCTTTGACCTTACTACCGACCCTTTAATCCAAGCTACGCTGCTGAAGCAGAAAGACACAGAACACATCTTGCTGCTAAAAATCCACCACATTGTCTGGGATGGTTGGTCAATGGGCGTGTTCGTCCGGGAGTTAGCAGCCTTCTACACATCCTTTTCCAATGACTTGTCTTCAGAACTCCCCTCACTACCAATTCAGTATGCCGACTTTGCTGTTTGGCAGCGGCAGTGGTTAATACCAGAGGTACTTGAGTCCCAACTAGCTTATTGGAAGCAACAACTTGAGGGTGCGCCAGCTTTATTGGAACTGCCAACCGATCGCGTGCGACCTTCAATTCAAACATATAGGGGAGCGCATCAACGAGTGGCACTCTCAAAAGAGCTGACAGAGGCACTGATGTCTTTAAGTCAGCGTCTTCAAGTCACCCTGTTCATGACGCTGTTGGCAGCGTTTCAAACATTTCTTTACCGTTATACAGGGCAGACTGATATCTGTGTAGGTACGCCGCACGCTAATCGCTCACGCCCTGAGCTTGAGGGATTGATTGGATTTTTCGTCAATAGGCTGGTGCTACGCACAAATATGTCGGAAAATCCGAGTTTTGAGGATGTACTCTCAAGAGTTCGGGATGTAGCGTTGGGAGCTTATGCTCATCCTGACCTACCGTTTGAGAAGTTAGTAGAGGAGTTGCAGCCAGCGCGTGACTTGAGCTACACACCGCTGGTACAGGTGATTTTTGGACTTAATGCACCTATGCCCCAGATACAGATGGTAGGCTTAACGGTGAGTCCATTAGCCGTAGAAACTGCCACAGCGAAGTTTGATTTGATGTTATTTTTAGAGAACACTGCCACTGGACTAATTGGGCAATGGGAATACAATAGCGATCTGTTTGATGCCACTACCATCGCTCGCATGGCTCAACATTTCCAGACCTTACTGGAGGGAATCGTAACTAATCCTCAACAGAAGGTTTCCTCTTTGCCTCTCCTCACAGAGCAAGAGCGGCACCAGCTACTGTGGGAGTGGAACAACACCACAAAAGAGTACCCTCAAGATAAGTGTATCCACCAGTTATTTGAGGAACAGGTGGAGCGTGAGCCTGATGCAATTGCAGTGGTTTTTGAAGGGGAGCAGCTGACCTACCGCGAGCTGAACCAACGGGCAAACCAACTGGCACATTACCTGCGCTCACTGGGTGTGGGGCCAGAAGTGCTAGTGGGCATCTGCGTAGAGCGCTCTCTGGAAATGGTAGTGAGTCTGCTTGGCATCCTCAAAGCAGGTGGAGCCTACCTACCCCTCGATCCGGCATTACCTCAAGAAAGTTTAGCTTTCCGGTTGATTGATGCTCAAGTCCCGATCCTGTTGACGCAAAAGGGACTCCTCAAGCCTGAAGATGCTCAAGTACAAACTGTGTTGTACTTGGACGCAGACTGGGAACTAATTGCCCAACAATCCGATGCGAATCTCAAGAGCGAAGTGCTACCGGAAAACTTAGCCTACGTCCTCTATACTTCTGGTTCTACAGGTCAACCTAAAGGCGTTGCGATCGAGCAGAGGCAAATCCTGAACTACCTGCACGCCATCTTAGACAAACTGCAACTGCCAACCGGTGCCAGTTTCGCAACCGTTTCCACCTTCGCCGCCGACTTAGGCAACACTGCAATCTTCCCAGCTTTATGTACGGGGGGATGTCTGCATATCGTATCCCAAGAGCGAGCCACTGACCCCAAAGCCTTAGCAGATTACTTTGGGCACCATCCTATCGACTGTCTCAAAATTACCCCCGCCCACCTCGCTTCTCTCTTGGCGTCTAATGCGTCCGACTCTATCCTGCCGCGCCAATGTCTAGTCCTAGGTGGTGAAGCGGCAAGCTGGGATTTAATTAAGAAAATCCAGCAAGAAGCCCCTAACTGTCGGATTCTCAATCACTATGGGCCGACAGAAACCACTGTTGGCGTACTTACCTATCCTGTCAGTAGCAAGCAAGCTAGTTATAACTCTAAAACTGTTCCTATCGGTCGTCCCATCGCCAACACACAAGTTTATATTCTCGATCGCCATCAGCAACCAGTTCCCATCGGCGTACCGGGTGAACTACACATTGGCGGTGCTTCCTTAGCGCGAGGCTACCTCAACCGCCCCGACTTGACAGATGAAAAATTCATTTCCAACCCACTTAATGATAATACTAATACCCGCCTCTACAAAACCGGCGACCTAGTTCGCTACTTAAGTGACGGTAACATCGAATTCCTCGGTCGGTTGGATCGTCAGGTGAAGATTCGCGGCTTCCGTATCGAACTGAGCGAGGTGGAGACAGCGATCGCGCAGCACCCAGCCGTGCGAGAAACTGTGGTCGTGGCGCGAGAAGATATTCCAGGTCACAAATATCTGGCAGCCTACATTGTCTGTAACCACTCAGAAACTCTCACCAGCAGTACCTTACGCGATTTTCTCAAAGAGAAACTGCCCAGTTATATGGTGCCTGGAGCATTCGTGATGTTGAATGGCCTGCCACTAACACCCAACGGCAAGGTGGATCATCAGGCCCTACCAACACCTGATACAGCAACTCAGGAACTAGAAACAGCCTTTGTAGCAGCCCGGACTTGGCAAGAGGAACTACTAGCTCGAATTTGGTGTGAAGTTTTGCACCTCCAACAAGTAAGCATCCACGACAACTTCTTTGAACTAGGCGGGGATTCCATTCTTAGCATTCTAATTATTGCTAAAACCAAGCAAGCAGGGCTACAACTTACTCCTAAGCAAATTTTCCAACATCAAACAATCGCTGAGTTAGCAGCCGTAGGAAGTACAACTGGGACTACGAAAGCAGAACAAGGTAAAGATAACGTGACTGTTCCCCTACATTTATTAGAACTACCAGAGGGAATCTCTGAATTACTGCCGGACGATACGGAGGCGGCATACCCTCTTGCCAAAATGCAGGAGTTTATGTTGCATCATTACAAAAATGACCCTCAAAAAATGGCGGTTTACCATATCCAGAAATCCTACGATATATATGATGAAAGCCTCGATTTGAATGCCTTTAAGAAGGCGTTAGAAATAAGCGTGCAAAAACATCCAGCTTTGCGAACCGTATTTATCACTCGGAACGGAACCCCAGCGGTTCAGGTAGTCAAAAAGAGTTTGAGTTTTTCAATCAGTGAGGAGGACATTAGCTACATCACATCAGACGAACAAGAAAACTATATTGATGTGGCTATGAAGCAAGATAAGCAAAATTTATTCAACAGTGAAAATCCAAATGAGCCGCTTTTCCGATTCAGAGTTTTTCGGAAAGCCAAGAATAGATTTGAATTTCTGATGTCAGTTCATCATGCCGTTGCAGATGGATGGGGCAATAGTGAATTTCTCAACCAACTGTATGAGTTATATGGCGCTTTCAAGAAAGGAGAAGAAATAACAGTAGTCCCTGACGGCAATGTGTACAAAGAATTTGTCGCTTTAGAAAAAGAAATTATCGGCTCACAAGATGCAGCAGATTTCTGGAGACTTCAGTTGAAAAACTATATCTATAAACGTTTGAAGCCCTGCAAAGCTTCAGTTAATGAAGGAGAATCTGTTCGCTATGAGCATATATTCAACTCAGAAATTATTCAAGATTTACAGAAATTATGCAAGAAATTGAAAGTTTCACCAAAAGCCATTTTTTTAAGTACCTATTTAGACCTTATTGGTACTCTGATGAAAGAAAAGGCGCTTTGTGTAGGGACTGTCTCAAATGGTCGGACAGAAAGATTATCTGACCCGTTCAGAGCATTGGGCTTATTTTGGAACATAGTTCCGTTTTGTCAATCTATTAGCTCAGATAAAAGTGTACAAATAAAAAATGTGCAGCAATCTCTAATAGATATGGAACCTTATGTTAGGTATCCACTTCTCCAAATTTTGGCAGACCAACAAAAAACCGAGCTATTTTTCGCTACATTTAATTTCGTGCATTTCCATAATGCCAAAAATAGGTTAGCTTACACTAGCTTGAAGTTCGAGAGAAAGTTCCATGACAAGTTTCACTTTCCTTTAAATTATCTGGTATCAATGTCGCCATTTGAAGAAAATGCAACTCTATATGTGGAATACGATAAAACGTATTTTACTCGCCAAGAAATCCGCTCAATGATTCAGAATTACATTGAAATGCTAAACTATACCCTTTGAAGAAGAATTCAGAAGTCAGAATTCAGGAGTCAGAATCAATTGGATGGGGATTCAGACCCCAACCAATTGTAGACACCCTGTAGATAGTGAGGATTTAAACCCTTTTACTCAACCCGTCGCACAGAATTCAATTCTGAATTCTGGCTCCTGACTCCTGAGTTCTTTCTGTTCATGTTGTTCCAGGGAACCATATGACCATGATGGCTCTTCCGCAACAGGTGTTAGCCGCACAACTTCTCTCCTACTTGGAGCAAGTACAGGCGTAATATCGTTTCCGGTAGCATCGGTATTATTCAATCCGGCGGGCGCGGTCGGCCGTGAGTGTAAATAGTCTCATGGTCTGAGTTTAAAGATTTGCTCGATCCGCACCCGAAAGATGCTATAATTCCGATGCTACCGGATTTAATATAATTGGCTAGCGTAGGTGGTACTTTAAGTGGAGACTCTTGGGGTAATTAACAAGCTCGTTCATTTGACTAAAGAAGCTTAATTATTATGAAAATAGGAATTCTCGACTCGAATCACAATCTACCCTTACTAATAGAACCTGACACAGAACGCGAATCGTCTAATCTTGACGATCTCCTTTCATGGTATAGAGATAGTGAACTTTTACAAGACAAATTTCTGAAACACGGAGCAATTCTTTTTCGAGGCTTTGGTGTAAACACAATCTTGGCTTTTGAAAAATTTGTTAAATCGGTTTCAGGTAATTTAATGGATTATGTTGATGGAAATTCTCCCCGAACCAAGCTAGCTACTGGTATTTATACTTCAACCGAATATCCGGCTAAATACTTCATTAGTTTGCATAATGAGTTATCCTACTCTAGCCAATGGCCAGACCACCTCTATTTTTGCTGCATTACTGCGTCTAAGGAGGGCGGAGAAACACCGATTGCTGATAGTCGTCAAATCCTAAAAAGTCTTAACCCAAAGCTCGTTGAAAAATTTATACTTAAACAAGTGAAGTATATCCGCAATTTACATAGTGGCGATGGAATGGGAGTTTCATGGCAAGATTCTTATAAAACTTCAGATAGCTCCCTAGTAGAAGAGTATAATAGAAAAGCTTGTCTGGATTTTGAGTGGAAGAAGGATGGTGGATTGCGAGTAAGCCAGATTCGCCCTGCTATTGCAATTCATCCTCATACAAGTGAACAAGTTTGGTTTAATCAAGCCGAGCAATTTCATCCATCTAGTCTTCCTAAAAATATATACGAAGCTATGATGTTTTATTTTGAGGGTAACGAAGAGGAACTCCCTCAATATGCTTGCTTTGGTGACAATACTCCAATTGATGTTTCAATGCTAGATGAGATTAGAGAAACTATTTGTCAACAAACTGTTGTTTTTCCTTGGCAGGAAGGTGACGTACTAATGATAGATAATATGTTAGTTTGTCACGGACGAAGGTCGTTTGTTGGTTCCCGGAAAATTTTGGTTTCAATGTCACATTTTTGATAACCTTTTGTCGCCATACCAACATGAAAAAATAATTAATAGAGTTAAAATTGACATCTTGCACCATAGACAGGCAAGCTATTGCAAAATAACTGTTGTGCAAGTTTCTCTGAAGAAGTCAATCAAGCTCACTCAATCACTAACTGTAAGTATAAGTAAATGTATCAATTCCAAGAGTTTCTTCCCAAACTGCCCTTGCCAAAACTCTCAGACACCTGCGAGCGCTATATCAAGATAGTAATACCGCTGTTGAGTGATATCAATTCCGGTGCAGCCGGAATTGATATTACTTGGGGAGCATTCCCCTGGAAGTTTTCATGCTGCCGGACGGTCGGTACGTGCTGAGCCAGACTCAGGTCGCTGAAGCTGTTGGTAAAACAAAAGTTTCGTTTGGCGACTTTTTGGTATCCAAAAGCCCAGAAGCTTTACCTTATAAGGGTTTTCGCAGTAATACCAATTCACTATGAAGGTACACGCTCATATAAGCTAAAAGTAGAGGAGGTGCAAGATGGCTAACAAACTTAAGGTACAAATCCAGGAAACGGTTGAGGAACTAGAGCATCGACTCGAACGAGCTATGACCGTAGTAAGCACGCGAAAAATTACTGGTATTATACTGGCTTGCCACCAAAAAAATCAAAACAAGAGAAGAATTAGCTACCATGTTGAAGCGAAACGAATCAACAATATATCGTTGGTTAAAAGCTTATAAACAAGGTGGAATTACCGAATTACTCACAGTAAAAAAAGCTCCGGGAAAGACTCCACATATCCCGCCCGAAGTCAGAGAAAAATTAATCAAAAAATTGCAAGAGCCACAGACCGTATTAGTTCTACTCTTTCCACACTCATACTCTCTTTTTTCAGCCACCGCTCGCGAGTGCTGCTACCGCAGCGGCAAATCGAACTTCTGACACACAACTAATTATGGCAAAATCTAGAATTACAGAAACACCCCCTCAGCAAAAAGTAGTACAGA
>Ga0209591_10002985_pt1 | contig 19917 bp, 16 predicted proteins | sample MAT01_FD_187207 | JGI IMG/M metagenome (GOLD analysis project Ga0209591, IMG submission 187207) | Freshwater microbial communities from Lake Fryxell liftoff mats and glacier meltwater in Antarctica - MAT-01 (SPAdes) (version 2) | ecosystem: Environmental > Aquatic > Freshwater > Ice > Liftoff... | reverse complement strand
GAAAAACTGTCATTTTTCGTCATTTATTGACAATCAACAGATAAGGATAAAAGCCCTTATTTTGCCCTAAAACCCTTGCCAGACAAGCGTTGGAGCCGCAAGTTTTTAGACCTGAATCCTTACCAATTAGTTATTGCCTACAAAATCCAAGTAAAATCTAACTATGATTACCCTAACAAACTACAAAATCACCGCTCAAATCCATGAAAGCTTTAATTCCCTTGTTTATCGGGGCATTCAGCTTGATGGCGAGATACCCGTTATCCTTAAGGTTCTCAAAGCTGACTATCCCACCCCAGCCCAACTCACTCGCTACAAACAAGAATATGAAATTAACCGCAGCTTAAATATTGATGGAGTCGCCAAAGTTTACAGTTTAGAAAATTATCAGAATACCCTGGTAATGAGTTTAGAAGATTTGGCGGATCGTCACTCAGTATATTAATCAACGAGCATAATTTTTCGCTACTTCAATTTTTGGAAATGGCAGCCAATGTCACCGCTATTTTAGGTGAAATCCATGCTGGAAATATTATTCATAAAGACATCAACCCCTCTAATATTATTCTTCACCCAGAAACTGGGCAAGTCAAAATCATAGATTTTGGTTTATCCACAGTTTTAACCCGCGAAAGCACCACTCTGAAAAGTCCCAATGTATTAGAAGGCACTCTTGCCTATATGTCACCAGAACAAACTGGCAGAATGAACCGCAGTTTAGATTACCGCACAGACTTTTATTCCCTCGGTGCAACCTTTTACGAACTCCTTACCCATCAACTGCCATTTGAAAGCACAGATGCACTAGAATTAGTTCACTATCACATTGCCAAACAGCCAACTCCACCCCATCAAATTAATCCAGAAATACCTAAAGTTGTCTCAGACATTGTAATGAAGTTATTAGCCAAAACTGCCGAGCAAAGATACCAAAGTGCTTGGGGAATTAAAGCTGATCTTGAAGAATGTCTCACGCAACTACAATCTTTCGGTAAAATATCAGAATTTCCTTTAGGTCGTCAAGATATTTTAGATAAATTTCAAATTCCCCAAAAACTCTACGGCAGAGAACGAGAAATTGAAACCTTACTAGCAGCTTTTGAGCGAGTGGTAGGAGAGAATATTGAGGTTGCTAGTAATGAGAAAGGCGCGGTTGAGATGATGCTCGTAGCGGGTTATTCAGGCATCGGCAAGTCATCTTTAGTGCAAGAAATTTATAAACCAATTACCAGACAAAAGGGTTATTTTATTTCAGGTAAATTTGATCAATATCAGCGCAATATTTCCTACTGGGCAGTGATTAAAGTCTTTCAGGAATTAGTTCGACAACTGTTAACTGAAACCGAATCTCAACTCGAACAGTGGAAAGAAAAAATCAACGCAGCTTTAGGGGAAAATGGCGGCATTATTGTCGAAGTTATTCCCGAAGTGGAATTGATTGCAGGCAATCAACCTGAAGTAGTATCGTTGCCGCCTGCTGAAGCCCAAAATCGCTTCAATTTTGTCTTTCAAAAATTCATCCGAGTGTTTGCTCAAAAAGAGCATCCTCTAGTAATGTTCATTGATGATTTGCAGTGGGCTGATGGGGCTTCCCTGAAACTGATGCAGCTTTTAATGACAGCAGCAGACAGCGAATATCTATTTTTTTTAGGAGCTTATCGGGATAATGAAGTTAGTCCGAGTCACCCATTAATGATAACTATTGATGAAATTCGGAAAAGCGGTACGACAGTTAATTATATCTGGCTCTCGGCATTGAAAGAAGTTCATATCAATCAGTTAATTGTTGATACTCTTAAATGCGAGCGCGAGCGCAGCCAGCCCCTGACTAAATTAGTAATCGCCAAAACCCAGGGCAATCCATTTTTTGTTAATGAATTTTTGAAGTCTATCTATTCTGAAAATTTATTAATATTTGATATCCAGCAGGTATGTTGGCAATGGAACTTAGAACAAATTCAAGAGCGGGGTTTTACCGATAACGTTGTTGAATTGATCGCAGGGAAAATTACAAAATTACCGGAAGCAACCCAAGAAGTTTTGAAAGTAGCTGCTTGCATAGGCAACCAATTCGATCTCAAGATTTTAGCGAACAGCATAGAAAATTCCCTAACAGAAGTGGCATTATCTTTGCGGAATGCCGCAGTCGAAGGGCTAATCTTACCCTTGAGTGATACCTACAAATCAGTAGAATTAGAGGTGACATCTTTAGATTTAAAAGCAGAGTTAATTGTTGAATATAAATTTATTCACGACCGAGTTCAGCAAGCAGCTTATTCGTTAATTCCCGATCGGAAAAAATCATTTGTTCACAAACAAGTAGGACGAACTTTATTACAAAATACCCCTCTTTTTCAAAGAGAAGAAAAAAATTTTAATATCGTCAATCAACTCAATTTTGCTACTGAATTAATTGATCAACAATCAGAAAAAAATCAACTAGCAGAGTTAAATGCGATCGCAGGTCAAAAAGCCTTAGCATCAGCCGCCTACGAATCAGCTTTCAAATATTTAACATTTGGGATTGAACTTTTAGCCGAAGCAAGCTGGCAAACCGACTATAATCTGACGGTCAAATTGTATACGGAAGCGGCAAAAGCTGCACAGCTAGTTGGCGAATTTGAGCGAATGGAAAACTTAGCTGAAATCGCTTTGCAACAAGCTAAAACATTGCTAGATAGTGTCGGAATCTACGAAACAAAAATTGCGTGGCTCACGACACAATCAAGACGGTTAGAGTTAGTCAAACTTGGGCTATATGTCTTGAAAATTTTAGGAATTGATTTACCGGAATCCCCTGATTTGTCAGACATTCAGCAAGCAATGGCAACTACAAATGCTGCCTTGACTGGGCGAAAAATAGAAGACTTAATTGACCTACCTCTGATGGTAAAACCAGAACCCCAAGCAGCCATGCGGATATTATCATCTCTCTTCGCCCCTGCTTATCAAGTTGCTCCGGCGCTGCTGCCTTTAATAGCCTGCGAAATGGTAAATTTATCTATTAAGTATGGCAACACAACTAACTCTCCCTTTGGCTACGCTGGCTTAGGCACAATCTTAAACGGTGGATTCCAAGATATGGAGAGTTCTTATCAATACGGTCAACTAGCTATCCGTGTATTACAGCATTTAAATGCCCCAGAAGTTAAAGCTAAGACATTTCATTTAGTGGCTGGATTCACAATTCATGTAAAAGCTCATGTGAGGGAGTCTTTTAATATTTTCTTAGCAGCATATCAAAACGGGCTGGTCATGGGAGATTTTGGTTTTGCCGCTGAAGCGCTTAATGTAAAATGCCAATACTTATATTTAAGTGGCATGGACTTACCATCCGCAGAACGGCAGATCGCCATCTACGACAAAGCAATGGCAGATATCAAGCAAAAAACATCAATTAAATATAATCGCATGACTTGGCAAGCGGTGCTTAACTTGCTTTCTCCCTGCGAAAATCCTTGTAGTTTAGAGGGTGAAGTTTGCAATGAGGAAGCATTTATTGCTGAATGTTTAGAAATGGGCGATCGCGCTGGTACTGCCTACGTCCATATTATGAAACTCATTCTTTGCTATGTGTTTAAAGATTACCCGCAAGCTTTAGACAATGCGACCAGAGGGGAACCTTATTTAGATGGATTGACTGGAATTTTTTCCGTTCCAAATTTTTATTTTTACGACTCTTTAACAAGGCTATCACTTTATCCAGTGGCAGCGAATGCAGAAAAAGAGCAGCACCTTCTGAAAGTGGCTAGCAATCAAGAAAAAATGAAAGTATGGGCAGATAATGCCCCGATGAATTTTCAGCATAAATATGACTTAGTAGCAGCAGAAACAGCGCGAGTTACAGGGGATATTTCCCAAGCTATGGCAGATTACGACTGCGCCATTAAAGGAGCTAGAAAAGCATCATATACCCAGGAAGAAGCAATCTCTTACGAACGAGCAGCAGAATTTTATCTAGCTTTGGGAAGAGAGGAAATTGGCGAAATTTACATGAAAAAAGCTCATTATTGCTATCAACTATGGGGCGCAAAACACAAGCTTCAACATTTAGAGAAAGCTTACCCATACTTGCAGGCAATAAAGTCTGAATCTGCAAAAACCAGAACTACTCTAGCAGCTAGCCACACTAGTGGCAGTAATAGTTCTGAGGTATTAGATTTTGCTACAGTAATGAGAGCAGCTCAAGCGATTTCTGGTGAGATTGTGCTGGAAAAGTTGCTATCAAAGCTGATTAAACTTGCCATCGAAAATGCCGGAGCCCAAAAAGGTTTCCTCCTATTGTTCGATCGCGGTGAATTGAAAATAGAAGCGGCTTTGGAAATTGAAAAAAATGAAGTTAGCGTTTTGCAATCTGTGCCAATTAGTAATGGTAATTTGTTACCAATAACTGTAGTTAATTATGTGACTAGAACTCAGCTAGATGTAGTTTTGAATGATGCTGTCAATGAGGGATTATTCACAAAAGATACTTATATATTAGAAAATAAACCCAAGTCAATTTCTTGCAATGCAATCGTCAATCAAGGCAAATTAATCGGTATTCTATATTTAGAAAATAATCTAGCAACAAGTGCTTTTACCACAGACAGGTTAGAAGTTTTGAAAATCATTTCTTCCCAAGCTGCTATTTCTCTGGAAAATGCACTACTTTATCAAACTTTGGAACAAAAAGTAGAGGAAAGAACGGCTCAATTAGCTTCAGCTAACTCTCACCTTGCGGAAGCAAATCAGGAAATTACTGTACTCAACGAACGACTGAAAGCAGATAATATTCGCATGAGTGCAGAACTAGACGTGACGCGCCGAATGCAGAAAATGCTATTGCCAATGGAACAGGAACTCAGCCAAGTTGAAGGGTTAGAAATTGCCGGATTTATGGAACCTGCAGATGAAGTAGGAGGCGATTATTATGACGTGTTGCAACACAATGGTCGTGTCAAAATTGGCATTGGTGACGTAACGGGACACGGGTTAGAAAGTGGCGTGTTAATGATTATGGCACAAACGGCGATTCGCACTTTATTAACTAATAATGAAGTCGATCCTGTGAATTTTTTAAATGTTGTTAACCAGACGCTTTTTGACAACGTAACTCGGATGAATTCTGAAAAAAATATGACGCTAGCTTTGCTGGATTATCAAGATAATATCCTGCGTTTGAGCGGACAGAATGAGGAGGTAATTATCGTGCGTGCTGATGGAGGAGTGGAACAAATTGATACAATGAATTTGGGATTTCCCATTGCGTTAGAACCGGATATAGCTGATTTTGTGAGTTCGACAGATATTGAGTTGCATTCAGGAGATGTTGTGGTTCTCTATACCGATGGGATTACAGAAGCGTTTGATATAGATCGTAAACAATACGGATTAGAACGACTGATTGAGGTTGTCTGCGAGTGTAGGGAAGAATCGGCAGAAGCAATTAAAGAAGCTGCGATCGCAGATCTGCGGCGACATATTGGCAAGCAGAAGGTTTACGATGATATCACCATAGTCGTGATCAAACAGAAGTAGCGCTCGGTAAGTTGTTTACGTTTAGGGTTAATTATAAATAAAAAACAATCTTTTGAAATTTTTGAAACTCAGCATTATAAACTATAAATACTCAGGAAGAAAAAGGGTAAATGTAATGTTGAAAGACAACATACTCGACGTGGCGATCGTTGGCGGCGGTGTATCAGGAGTTTACAGCGCTTGGCGACTAATGACTAGCCAAACTCAAAAATCCGAACGGCTCGAACAAATGCTCTCAAAGCGGGGAGAAGATCGGCTTAAAATTGCCGTGTTTGAAGGTAGTCACCGCATTGGTGGGCGACTCCTATCGGTAACTCCGCCGGGAATGCCAAACACCCGCTGCGAATTGGGCGGGATGCGTTATATGTCATCGCAAAAACTGGTGCGATCGCTAGTTGAAAATAAACTTAAACTAGAAACCCGCCCTTTATACGTCAGCGAACCTGAAAACATCGCTTATTTGCGCGGTCAACACCTCCGCCTTTGTCAACTTACCGATCCGAAATTGGCGCCCTATGCCCTAAAAAGTGCCGAACAAGGGATAGATCCCAGCAATTTTATTGGTTTTGCCCTCGAACAGCTTATGCCCGGAATTAGCAAACTACATGGGGAAGAATTGCGGCATTTTGTGAGAACTCATAAATTTGAGGGCAAACATCTCTACAATTGGGGCTTCTGGAATTTGTTGGCGCGATCGCTCTCCCACGAAGCTTACACCTTAGCTTTCCAAGCAGGTGGCTACGATACCACCGTCTTAAACTGGAACGCCGCCGACACCATCTTATTAAACTGCGACTTCACACCCAGTTAGCGCAATCTATAAACAAATGTCCATCTTGTGGCATCATCTCATTGATACACTTTATCAACGCTTGAGGAAAAATAGGGGAAGCTTGCGAGTCTCGTTTTTCTGGGTTGCGAAACGGAGATTTTGTACTTTTAATTTCGTCGATCAACCGCCTGCGGAAATCGGTTCCTTTTTGATCGGGTTCTACTTGCTGACCTAACTCGCACAAGTAGTCTATCGTGCTGCCAACTTCCGACACAATTCCTAATTCAATCGGAAAAGAACGGGCAATCGCATTTTGATCCAAGTCTACTTGAATAAAAGGCCCGTTGGGAATCAAAATCGAGTCCCATTTCGAAGTAGCCAGTTGACCCAAACTCGATCCCAAAACCATCAGCGCATCGTAGTGCGGTGGTAATTCGGGATTGAGAAGTTGTGGGCTTAAATAATACTTAGGCCACTCGCAACCCGCCAAACCGTAATTTCGCAGCGATAACTGGATACTTTCTGGAAAAATGCTCTTTGCGTCGGGAGTTGTCATCACCGGAATGGCAAAGTTTTTAACAAACTCTACAAATTTTCGCAGGCGATCGCCATCTTGCAAAGCACGGCGACAGCCATTTCCCAAGAAAAATAACGGCAGTTGCGCTGACAACAGCAACTTAAAAGCTTGCTCTATTTTCCCTGGGCTAAAAGCATCCGGAATGGCGCGATAATTATCAGGGCTATTGGGAATTTGGACATTGCTAACTGTACTCCCAGCAACGTCGTCGGGAAGGCTAATGTGAGAGGCGCGGTTAGGAATTGAAAGCGCATCCCGTAAAGCTTGGGAAAACAGCGTTTGGAAATTGGTAGCATTAGTAATTACAGCACTGTACTGCGAGGCGCTGCGATAAATATTATCAATGTCTAGATTAGCATCAATTCCTTCTTGAAGATAACCTTTACCAAAATAAACTTCTGGCACTTCCCCAGTAATAGTCAACAGCGCCGAGTTACTATTGTGAGCGTTCACCGTTCCCGTCAAAGCATTGGTGGCACCTGGGCCAGAAGTTACCAAAACCACCCCTAAGTTTCCCGTTACCCGTGCATAACCATCAGCGATAAAAGCCGCCCCTGTTTCGTGGCGACAAATGATATACTCAAATTTATCTTGTTGCTGGCTTAGTTCGTCTAATAGGTGCGTGAGTGCGCCGCCTGGAAGACCGAATAGTTTATTTACTTGCTCGAGTTCGAGGTACTTGAGCAGAAGCTGGGCAACAGTTTTGTCTTGTACAGTTGTGTAGTATGTAGTCTGATTTTGAATCACAAGCGTGTCCTCTTCCGATGCGATTTACCTAACTGCGTATAAATTATACAGTAAAATCTATTTTACATCACTGCTTTTGAAAACTGTCCAGAGTATTGCTTTAGATCCAAATTTGATTTTAAATCACCCTAATTTTCTTTCTGTCCTGTCTTATTTAATAATTATCTTTAGTCATTAGTAGCAGACTCAAAGCTGAAGATAGATCGAATTTGTAGCTTTCAAAAAAGTAAATTTCGGTGATTTGGGGCGCGGTCATTGACGTTGTTGAGAAAGGCGATTAGAGTCAGTACATAGATCAATACGGTTTACTTAACACTATTTATGCCCCGGAGATCCCCCTAAATCCCCCGAAAGCAAGGGGGACTTTAAGAGCTTCTTGTCCCCCCTTTTTAAGGGGGGTTAGGGGGGATCTGTCTTAAGTGAACCGTATTGGTATATAGATTTGTTGTTTGGCGATCGCTCCTTAGTTAAAAAAGCCGTTTCTGAAGCCAAGGCACCTAGTACGAGACTGCTGGATACTCTACCCACCTTGAAATTTAAAACCGAGTCCTATGCAACCAAAGCCTAACCTTAACCTATACTCATTCTTGGGGCATCTCCCCTGGCTGAAAAAAAGCTATACTGCCAAAATTATGGTGGTTGCATTTTTAGGAACGCACGTTCCTTTGCTAACCTTAATGGTCTGGTTTCTTACCTCAAACGCTTACTCTGTAGAGACATCAATCCGGGTTCTGCTGATTGCTCTGTTGGCGACATTAGTGGGTACGGGAGCAACGCTTTATACGCTACGCCACCTCCTGGTTCCGGTAATCTTAACCTCGGAGGCTCTACAAAACTACCTCGATACAAGAACATTGCCGAACTTACCCACAGAGTTTACTGATGAAGTCGGTACGCTGATGGCAAATTCCTCACAAACGCTTTACAAACTAGATGAATTGATTCATTACATTACCCACTACGATGAACTGACTGGATTGCCAAATCGTGACTTATTCTGCGATCACCTGAATCAAACCCGATCTCAAAATCACTCACCCTTGGTCGCAGTGCTGGTATTGGGTATCGATGATTTCACAGGGATGCGCCATGCGTTGGAGCCTGAGATATGCGACTTACTAATTAGAGCCGTTTCCCAACGGGTGGTACAGTGCATGGATGGGTCAGATGTCTTGGCGCGTTTGGGCGACGGTGAGTTGGCGATCGCTCGCAGCGAACTCCCCTCGCTGGAGAGTGTGGTCAAGCTATCCCAACTGCTGCAGAGTACGCTGGCCAAACCTTTCTCTATCAATGGCAACCAGATCCACATCACCGCCAGTCTTGGCATTACATTGAACCATCTAGAAAATACGAATTCTGTAGAGAAACTTCTTCAGCAAGCCGATCTCGCACTTCATCAGGCAAAGCACCAAGGGCGGAGTCACTATCAGTTTTATTCACCCGAAATGAACGTTCAGTTACAGGAGCGACTGGCCCTAGAAAATAGCCTGCGCGGAGCGCTGGAGCGTAACGAACTACTGGTTTACTATCAACCGCTGATCGACCTGCACGGCGGACGGGTGACAGCAACGGAGGCGCTGGTTCGCTGGCAGCATTCTACAGAGGGTTTGGTGTCTCCGGTTAAATTTATTCCGATCGCCGAAGCCAATGGCGAGATCGTGCCCATTGGTGAATGGATCTTGCGAACGGCTTGCGCTCAAAACCGTCGCTGGCAACTGGCTGGGCTGCCAGCCCTGCGGATTTCGGTGAATCTGTCGGCTCGACAATTTGAGCAAACGAATCTGGTTGAGATGGTTCGCCAAATTTTGGCCCAGACCGAACTCGAAGCTGCGTATTTAGAACTGGAAGTGACTGAAAGTGCATTGATGACTGACATTGAGCGATCGGTCACAACCTTAACGCAACTGCGAGAACTTGGCGTGTCCCTCGCCCTAGACGACTTTGGCACAGGTTATTGCTCGCTCAACTACCTGCAACGGTTTCCGGTTAATATGCTCAAGATCGATCGATCCTTTGTCAAAGATGTACTGTCTAACCCGAACAGCGCCACCATTACTGATGCGATCATTGCTCTGGCAAAAAGTCTGGGGTTAACGATCACCGCAGAAGGCATTGAAACCAAGGAGCAGCTTGACTACCTGCAAGCGCGAGGCTGCGATGAAGGTCAAGGGTTTTACTTCAGTCGCCCTGCTAACGCTGATACAATCACCAAACTGCTAAAGGACTCGCTTCAGTCTGATGCAGCATCTATCGCTCTTGCCACACACTTTTAACTTAATTGGCGTAAGTCCCACGCTGTAATTGTACTCAATTCAGCGCTGGGATATAAGCCAAACAAAGTCTGTGAATTTCTCACAAAAAGATGGTATGATATAAGTGGTTGCGACCCACCCACTCGACTGCAAACAAGAGGCTACAGTAGCAGTAATATGCTTGGCCTTGGACAACTGCGAGAGAAAGGGGGAAAAGACAGACCGCTGGTTATTGGGATACGTCCCAATGTGAAATACAATCCAAGTTTGTCATACGAAATAGTTTTTTGCCTTGGGAAACAGGGCTTCTGCGTGGGTTCCCTACGAAGGGATAAAGGCTGTAAAGCCAGAGATGCTGTGTAAGACTTGGATCGTCTTTGGTGACGAATATTCAGCAATGGATATCCCCAACAGAGCAACGGCAAACGAGACACGAAGCCTACACTATACCGTAAGGTTAGTGTTAGGTATTTCACGCTGAACCACTAAAGCGCTCTTGTTTTTAGATTCCTGACTTCTCCAAGAAGTCGGGAATCTCGATATGCTGTTTTTTAGGTGTTAACAAAAACAGAAGATGTAAGCTGACTTTGACTGACACCCTGCACGATTCCTAAATAATTACTACCAGACTTAATCGCCGTAGAAGCGATGCTTGCGCCTCCATCCAACTGCAAACTCACAGCTTCAAAAGTCAAGTTTGCAAATCCGATACCGTCAGTCAAACCAATTCTATCCCCGATCGCAAAATCGGCAATTACATCAGCACCGATTAAACTAGCCGAAGCAGACAAACCTCCTGCTAAGATAAACGTATCATTTCCAGCACCGCCGGTCAGAATATCTTGCCCGCGATCGCCCGCCAACAAATCGTCGCCGTTACCGCCAATTAAGATATCATCTTCTTTGCCGCCGCGAATAGTATCGTTACCGTCAGATCCGATTAGTCGATCGTTATCGTTGTTGCCGCTGATAAAATCATTGCCAACACCGCCATCAATTGAATCCGACTCTTTGCCACCCGATAAGCTGTCATTGCCGCCTGCGCCATTAATTGTATCCGCACCTTGCATTCCATTAATGCTATCAACACCTTCTCCCCCGGTGAGATTGTCTTTGCCGGAAAGGGCAAAAATTGGCAATCCCGCAGCATTTGTCGGTATTTGAGTATCGGCACTATCTGATAGGAAATAATTGCCGTCGCTGGCTGTATTTTTGGGTGCTGTCGTCGGGCTGCCGTCCCCTGTAGCATTGGGTATTGGCGAAGTAATAGATATAGTATTTGGTGTGGGAGTCGGTGTGGGAGTCGGTGTGGGAGTCGGTGTCGGTGCGGGATTGACACTACCGTCAATAGAAGTCGCAAAAACTTGCGTCCAATAGTGATTCCAATTTTCTGTGCCAGTATCGTCGGCTAAGAAATAGTAACCGAGCCCAATTTCTTTGAGATTCGGATTAAGAATGTTAGCCCGGTGGCCGTCGCTGTTCATCCATCCTTCAATGACTTGTTCCGGTGTAGAATATCCCGCACCGATGTTTTCTGCTGCTGCTGAGAATTTATAGCCGGTTGCTGTTACCCGACTTCCTATTGACGAACCATCTTTTCCGGTATGAGAAAAGAAGTCTTGCAGTGCCATGTTTTGGCTGTGATTTTCTGCCGCATTTAGTAACTGAGTATTTAAGGTTAGCGGCGACAAACTCAATTTGCTGCGTTCTATATTGGTGAGTTCTAAAACTCTATAAATAAAGTTTTGATTGGTTGCGGTTGGTGCGACTTGAGAGGCCGATCGCTCTCCTGTTAAAATGTCCAAGGACTGAGAACCAGAATTTTGTAGTTGTTCAATCATGGGGATGATAAAGATTTGTAAGACTTGGTTTGGCTGGTAGATGGCTTACCGTCTTAACGATAGTTTCCCCGATCGCTAGCTAGTTGGGGACAATTCAATAATTGTGTGAATCCCTGCTACTGCTGTATCTATTTTGATTATAGCTTTTGTCAAAGTGCGGATGTCAAGGGATCGGCTCTGATTGGGCAAGGGAAGAGTGCGATCGAATTTAAGGAGAGTTTCAAAGGAATTTGCGATCGCCCGTGGCATCAATACAATTTTAGATTTTAGATTTTAGATTTTAGATTTTTCCTGATGAGTAAGGTTTGCGCTACGCAACCAGCCCGCTGGCTGGCTGGCTAGAAACCCGGTTTCTACAACTTTTGCAGAGAGGAACAAGAAATATAGGAAGAAACCGGGTTTCTGAATTATGTGTGCGATCGCAAACGGAGTTGTTAGTAGAATCCTCAGAAAAAATTCTAAATTAATTCAAAATTCACACCTCAAAACTCACAACTTTAAAATATTTTCTTGTCCGACTTTAGCCTCCTGAGCAACTTGCTCAACCTCATCTTTGGCGAGAATTTCCAAAGCCGCCTCTGCTTCTTTACCGCCCAACCGCCCGAGAGCTTGAGCTACTCTGTAACGGATCTGCCAATCAGCATTGGAAGCGTAGGGAAGCAGCAGTGGCAGCGCCCGTTTATCTCCCAATTCCCCTAATGCGCTGATGGCAATGGTTTGGATCAATTCGTTTTCAGAAGTCAGGGCATTTTCTAACATCGGAAAGGCTTTCGGATCTCCCATTTCTCCCAAAGCCGCAACGATGCTCAGTTGCACCAGCCATTCAGAGGTACTGCTATAAACTTGCTGCAAATCTTCTAAAGCCTCGGTTAATTTCAATGCGCCCAAAGCATCGGCTGCTGCTGCTTGCACGTCGGGTTCGGGGTCGTTGTTCAAGCTGTTTCGCAGTACCTCTAAAGCGTTCGGCAGATTCTGCGTACCGAGGGTTGATACTTGGCTAACTGCTGCGTAGCGAACCCGGACGTTTTTGTCGCCGATCGCAATTTGAATCAGTTTATAGGCGATCGCCGGTTCTAGTTGCCGCAGTTGGTTGACTGCTCGCAGTCTTTCGCCAAAATCCTCGGAATTCAGCAATTGTTCGACAGACTCAGGGGTAATGCTCATTCGATTTTAAATTTGATAATTGGTAATTGGAAAGAAGGAAGAAGAAAGAGGGAAGAAGGAAGAAGAAGCAAGAAAGAAAAAATTGCTCTGCGTCTATTCCTGACTTCCGTATCGTGAATCTAGATAATTGGTAATTGCAAAAAGTCAGCGAGATTGAAAGAGCGATCGACTCATTTTCTGATACAGTCCTGGAACTGCAACAGTTAATTTAAGATTCGGCAGCCATCGAGCGAATAATATCTCCCCTAGTGAGGATGCCAATTACTTTGCCTGCAGTATCAAGCACCGGCAATCGGTGGATGCTGCGATCGTGCATCAATTTTGCCGCTTCTGAGAGAGATTTGTCTGGTTCGATGGTAACTGGCTCTTTACTCATCGCTTCTCCTACTGTTTGCCCTAAAGCCTTATGGAGTTCTCGCTCGTAACGACCGGGATTTTCGAGGTAAATCACGCTGTCGAGCACCATGATGTAAGCGGGCGGAGTGACGCCGGTTTCCCGCCACATCAAGTCGGTTTCGGAGATGACTCCTACCAACAAGTCATTCTCATCTACGACGGGAAGACCGCTAATGCGTCGATCGGCTAAAATTTTAATCGCTTCGTTCAAGGGCATTTCGGGTCGCGCCAAAATCGGCTCGCGGCTCATTACATCGGCTACTGTTTTTGGCATGATTAGCGGTTGATTGAGTTGTTGCTCTAAATCGATCATATAGGGAAAGCGTGACACAGACTGAACAAAGGCAGCTCTGCTGAAGGGATTCGTTAGAAGGTAGAAGGAAGGAAAAAGTTTGAATGCCAGAATTTTGCTGTTTTTTGCGATCGCACTATAAAATTCTGCCGTTTGCCGGACTCCGGCGAGCGATCGACCTGACAAGATTGTTAAGATATCTTAAAGAACGGATAAATCCTTACCAATGCCAGAATCTCCAGCCCGAGAACCAGACTCCCAACCAGAAGCGCGCTGTGTATTGGTTTGCCAGTATCAATCTTGCCTGAAAAATGGTTCAGCAGCAGTGCTAGCTGCTTTTGAAGCTCAACAAGTTGCAGGGGTAAAAGTTGAGGCCTGTAGCTGTCAGGGACAGTGCAACACTGGCCCGACTGTGCGTGTCACCCCAGACGAAATTTGGTATTGTCGAGTTAAACCAAGTGATGTACCGTTAATTGTGGAAGAGCACCTCAAAGGCGGAAAACCTGTAGAGGCGCTGTTCAATCCGAGAATTCATATGCGTTATTATTATTAGTCTTGACTTTATTCGGTGAGACTTCCAAGCTCTAGCGCATCTAATAGACCTCTTGCTTTCATTCGCTTTCCAATCAGGAACTTATCTGCGTTTATCTGTGTTAATCTGCCTGAAATCTGCGGTTTTTGTATTAATCAAAAATTCATAAAATCTTATCTATTATGGAAAATACGCTTTGAAAATTAAACGAATTGCAGTTAGTTTGTTAGTGCTAATTATCGGATACACTCCGCAGGTGATCGCTCAAACGCCTGCGGTGGCTGGAGATATTTGTCCTGGGGAATTGGGGGCGCAAGTAGATGCGATCGCCAATCGTCCCGAATTTAGCCGATCGCGCTGGGGCATTTTGATTCAACCTCTATCTTCTACTACTACTCTCTACAGCCGCGACGCCCAAAAATATTTTATTCCAGCATCAAATGCCAAGCTGCTAACTACAGCCGCTGCTTTGCAGAAACTCGGTGCAGATTTTCGGATTAAGACATCGGTTTACAGCGGCGAAAATGGAAGTTTGTACGTTGCCGGCAGGGGAGATCCCAGCATTGCTGAGGCTCAGTTGAAATCTTTAGCGCAGCAGTTGAAGCAGCGGGGAATCAGTCAAGTTAACCAGTTGATTGGCGATGACAGCTATTTTCTAGGCAGTGCAGTCAATCCGAATTGGGAATGGGAAGACGCCCAAGCGGGCTACGGAGCGCCGATTAACAGTTTAATTTTCAATCAAAACGCGATCGACCTTCTCTTGTCCCCACAGGCGATCGGGCAACCTCTGAAAGTTACTTTTGCCGAACCAAAGCTGGCAAATCAGTGGCAACTTCAGAACAATTCAGTAACAGTCGCCCAAAGCGAATCTGAGTTTATTGAAGTTGGTCGGGAGTTCGATCGACCTATAATTCGAGTGAGCGGACAGTTGAAAGTTGGTGGCGAACCTGAATCAGCTTATGTCGCAGTTGTCAACCCCGCTAATAATTTTTTGCAGTCTTTTCAACAAGCCCTGGCGACTGAGGGAATTCCTGTTAAACAGACTTTAGTTGCATCGGCTTCTCGCAATTCAAATCAAGAATTAGCAACCGTTGAATCGCCGCCGCTGGCTGAATTGGTGAGAGAAACTAATCGGGAAAGTAACAATCTTTATGCAGAGGTTTTATTGAGATTGCTGGGAAAAGTTACAGACAAGATCCCCCTGCCGCCAACACTCACAGGCAAGATGCCTGTGCCACAAGAGGATACAGGTGAAAGCGGTTTGAAAGAGCTAAAGACAGTTTTAACTCAATTAGGAGTAAATCCAAACAGCTACAGATTAGCCGACGGTTCCGGCTTGTCTCGGCACAATTTAATTACTCCAGAAGCCTTAGTGGAAACTTTGAGATTTATGGCCAATTCACCTGCTGCATCGATTTACCGCGCATCACTGTCGATCGCTGGCGAGAGCGGCACTTTGAAAAATCGCTTTAATATTACACCAAACCGCGTAATTTTGCAAGGAAAAACAGGAACTATGAGCGGAGTTTCGGCGCTGTCGGGGTATATCGAAGTTCCGAATTACGAGCCGCTGGTGTTTAGCATTATCGTCAATCAATCTGACCTATCGGCTGCAAAAATGCGATCGGCAACGGACGAAATTGTGCTATTATTGAATCGCCTGCGCCGCTGTTAAAACAACAGATTTAAGGTGAGAAAGTTAAGCTCAGTAGTTACACCTAAAAAACCGGACACCCCAAAACCCTACAAGTTTTAAGTTTCATTAGATTGCACCGATGGGGATCGAAAAGCAGCTACAATAAAAGTAGAAAAATTAACACCATTGGGACGTTTTAGCCTGCTACCAGTCGGCGGGTTCTGTACTTCCCGAAAATAAGTCTAACTTTCCAACTATGAATTCTTTCGATTCCCAACAGCAACACATCTTTGTCGAAACCAATAACATCCGCCTGCACTGCGTTTCTCAAGGAGAAGGTGAGCTCGTTCTCCTCCTGCATGGGTTTCCAGAGTTTTGGTACTCTTGGCGTCATCAAATCCCTGCTTTAGCGCGTCATTTCAAGGTGGTAGTGCCGGATTTGCGGGGCTACAACGATTCCGACAAGCCGGAAAGCGGCTATGATTTAGATACGCTGAGCGCGGATATTCGCGGTTTGATTGCGAGCCTCGGTTATACAAAAGCTCACGTTGTAGGTCATGATTGGGGAGGGGCGATTGCGTGGCACTTAGCTCAAAAATTCCCCGAACAACTCAACCGCTTGGCAATTCTAAACGCTCCGCACCCGCAGCGATTCGTGCAGGAAATGGCGAGCAATTTAGATCAAATCCGCCGCAGTTGGTACGTTTTGGCGTTTCAGGTGCCTGGCCTTCCCGAATGGTTGATCCGGCAAAACTTGAAAGATTTTGTACACAATGTTTTCCAAGGACAAGCTGTTCGCAAAGGATCTTTTAGCGCTGAGGAAACTAAGATTTATCAGACTGCTTTAGAAAAGCCGGGAGTATTAGCCGCCGCTATCAATTATTACCGGCAGATGTTTCACCCGCAGAGGCTTTGGAATTTGGGGCAGAAATTAGAACCTGTGACAGTACCTACTTTGGTGCTTTGGGGAGAAGAAGATGCGTTTTTGAGCCACAAACTTGTAGAAGGTTTAGACCGATTAATTACGGCTCCGTTTAAGTTGAAATTAGTTCCTCACTGTGGTCACTGGATTCAGCAGGAAGCGCCGCAAACGGTGAATCGAGAATTGCTGAGTTTTCTAAGAAATTCTTCTGGTTCTGTGGCTTTGGCATAGAAAAAAATTAACGCTTGTAAATAAGAACGGGCTCTCCGGCCCGTTCCACAAAAATTCAATGTTCTTGTGGAACGGGCCGGAGAGCCCGTTCTTAATATCTGACGCACCCTACTTATTTATCTACTGTTTGTTAATCCCAGAGCAAATTTTCTTGGATCAGCAGTGCAATCATCGCAGTTCTGGAACAAACACCGAGTTTGATAAAAATCCGCCTCACGTAAGTAGCAACCGTCCAGTGACTGATATTTAAATTTTTGGCAATACATTTGTTTGGCAGGCCTTGGGCTACTAATTGCGCGATCGCCCTTTCCCGTGGACTCAGGCTAATTTCCGGTTTGTAAATTTTGCTTTGCATAGTTTTGCGGTGCAGTAATGAGTTAAAAAATCAATCAATTAATGGTAGAATCCCCAATTTTTTCGGACTTCAGATCAGGGAGTTTCCCAGTCAGATGCAGCCTCCCAGTCAATTAGTTTATCGGCTAATTTTCCAGGTTTAAAGCCTTGAATTTATCCGATCGCGCATTTTCCACTTAGCAATCCAACTAAAACTAAAATCGCACAGGAAGGGCGAAATACTTGAGCGCGAGTAAACGCTTGAAGTACAAATTCATCTTCAGCAGAAGGTGAAAGACCCGTCAGAACGTGCCAAACGTCGTGGTTTCGTTGAATCCAGTCTCCAGATGCGATCGGCTCAAACCCTTGTTCGTCTAAAAATCGCGCCACTGAGCACCCTAATGTTCCTTTTGGTAATTGACGCAATTTTTCCAAGTCTATTTCAAAATGTCGATCGCTCTCAATTTGAGGATTAATTGTTTGAGCCATCTTTAATATAACTCCTAATTGACCGTCAGCCATGATTGATTCTCCCTCCTACAATGATTTAAGTTTCTGGCAAAATAAATTCGTCTCAATCGAGTTCATTTTTGCAATGAAGCAATACGATTTTTTTGGCATTTCAGTTGAGAAATCGTACATTCAGTCACAGCAATTAACTTTCAGGAGCTTTTATATTTCTTTACAACTAGCCTGAGATTTGAAATTTGCCAGTTGTCAAAATCTGGCTAGTATTAGTTACCGCAACTTGAGCCACCGGAAAGTATCCGTAAAATCCACAGTATTTAGCGGTGATTGGAACTCCTTTACTTACGTATATGTCTTTATTCTGCTGAATCGTATTTGCACCTGCAATGAGTCAGAAGTTGAAGGGTACAAACCGATGGATGCGAGTGCTAGCAAGTGAAGAGAGTTGAAGAGAGGTGAAGTAGGGTGAAGTTTAGCCTCAGCCCGCGACGCGCGCGGTAACACGAGTGCGCTGTCGCTCAAATGAGTGACACTCGATCGAGGGACTGGTAAAGTATGGGGCTGCTAGCTATAAATAAAGTAGAAGTTCATAAAATGTATTGCCATGAAACGAGTTAATCTTTGGTTTTCAGCAGGAGTTTTGGCATTAATTTGGTGCGGTGCTGCTAGCGCTACAACTTATATTAATCCCACCACCAGAAAAACTACTTTAAACCTGTCAGAAAAAGTAAACAATCCTAACGGTTTTTATTTTACAAAAGTAGGCAATCGCGATTTTTTTGGCAATATTAAAATTACCCGTTCCGAAGGAGCAGCAGGGTCTTACTATTATAACGGAACTTTCAAAGATAGTTCGACTGGGCCCGGCAGAAAGATTGTTTGTTCTGGAGATATTGCCATTGTCCGTCGTCAAGTTGGCAGGAGTGGCCAGTTGGGAGCAGAAGTTACTTGGAAGGTGAAAGGAGGAGAAAATTGTCCTTCTGTTGGCCAGACATTTAAAGTAAATTTGGTCGAGCCTTTACCGCGTTCAAATGCCAGCGGCGACTATACTGCTAGCAATGCTAATACTTGGTTGAGCGAAACTTCTGGTTCTGTAACTTGGCCAGCTTGGCGAGTCACGTCGCGGGATGGAGATCTCAACTGTCGCCAGAAGCCAAACGGAGCAATTAAACGAGTTTACCGCGCGAATCGAGATACAATTTCTGCTGAACTTAGGGGAGGAAATGCGATCGCGATTTCCAACGGTGAACCCTGGTTGCTGACAAGACAAGGCTGTTACGTGCGCGCTAATTCCCAATACTTGCAGCCTGTTTCTTTGCCTGAGTAAGGGTTGATAAGCGATCGCGCTATAACCCAATACGGTTCACTTAAGACAGTCCACGGGCTCTCCTGAGTTTGTGGTGATAAGCAAACCGCAGATGCTTGCGGACACGGCATCACAGGCTTGCGAAATGTTTTGCATGATACCGTTTACACCACAAACTCAGGAGAACCAGTCCACGGAGAAAAACGATGCGACAAACAGACGCTGCGATTGCTTTCCCTAAGCGCAATGACAAACAAACCTTAAGTGAACCGTATTGCGCTATAACCCATCGCAGCAGCAATAATACAATAAGTAGGTTGGGTTTCAATACAGAAACCCAACCTACTATTGCTAATGACTATTGCTAATGACTAATGACTAATGACTAATGACTAATGACTAATGACTAATCGCTACAAGATTTAGACTTCTTCCAACTCTTCTACATCCTGATTGTCATCCTGATCGTCATCCTGATCCTCATCCTCAATATCAGGATCAACAGGAGCGACAGAATTAGCAGAAACTACAGCACCAGTCTCAAGTTTTTCCCGTACTAGCCGCTCGATCTCATTTTTGAAATCGATATTTTTCTCCATGTGTTGAATCACTTTGTCTCGTCCTTGAGCAATATTATCGCCGTTATAGCTATACCAAGAACCTTTTTTCAAAATCACTCCCATTTCGTCTGCCAAGTCAGTCAGACAGCCTAAAGTCGAAATGCCTTTACCAAATACAATGTCAAATTCGGCAATGCGGAAAGGCGGAGCAACTTTGTTTTTAGCAACCTTAACTTTCGTGCGGTTGCCGTATTCTTCTGTACCTTTTTTCAAGCTTTGAATGCGGCGAATGTCGAGCCGGACGCTGGCGTAGAATTTGAGTGCATTACCGCCGGTTGTTGTTTCGGGGTTGCCGTAAGTTATGCAGA
>Ga0209591_10002984_pt1 | contig 19919 bp, 16 predicted proteins | sample MAT01_FD_187207 | JGI IMG/M metagenome (GOLD analysis project Ga0209591, IMG submission 187207) | Freshwater microbial communities from Lake Fryxell liftoff mats and glacier meltwater in Antarctica - MAT-01 (SPAdes) (version 2) | ecosystem: Environmental > Aquatic > Freshwater > Ice > Liftoff... | reverse complement strand
AAGCCGTATCCACATCGATGGAAACCGTGGAAAGAGGTTCATCACTGACGTTTTTAAAGGCGTTGTCTGTGATCTTTTCATAAGCCTGACTAGCTGTGTTTTGTGGCCGGTAACCATACCCCGTATCGACATAGCCGCTAAGATCCCGACTTTTTTCAGCAGCTGATTTTGCTCCAAATGAGTGAACCATTCGCTTGGAGGCAATAACTGACGAACTCCCCCCACTTCTTGGAGGCAAGGCCTCGCTTAAAGTATTTGAGGCAAAAGAATCTGTGGGCCCCGCCGATGCAGTTAGCCCTGCACTTCCAGAACTTGATAATTCCTCGGGAGACATTGTTACAACCGGGCTTGCAGAGGAGTGCCAATCGGATTACTCTTCCAAAATCGGAGTAAGTGGCGGAGATGGGAACATTTCAGCAGATTCCTCTACCACTTGTATGTCCTGTGGCTATGCCTGCTGGTCTAAATTCTCCATAAGCCCAACAGTATCAGATAACACCACTGCCATTTCCAGATGTTTGGGCACTGATTTCGATTCGACCAGAGCCGGAACCAAAACCATATCGTTCACAACAAAAACAACTACACTGACCAACAGTAAGGCACAGGAAAACGAAAGTTCGGGGCGATTAAACAGGGTGGTGAAAATTAGAGGCCAGAAATCCGGCTTTCCCTGCTTCTCACCAATTTTATTAGTGCTTAGCTGCCGCTGCTCCTCTGTAAGTGAAAATGCTTTCACCTCTTTTTCGAAAACCTCGCGAAGCTTTGATTCCATGCAGCGTATTTCTTCCATTTCGGCTGCCAACTCAGGATTTTCCGCCAGTTCCCTTTCCAGTTTTACTTTCTTTTTCAGGCTCAGTTCGTCGAAGAGGTAAGCACTCAATCGCGTGTCGTCGTGAATGGTTTTCATACGCGGGGGGCTCCGGACAGGGTGTTGGATTTTCTTGCTGCCGCCTGTTCCTGCAGAATCTGGCGCATTTTTTCTAGCGAGCTGTGCAGGATAAACCCAACATTCCCGGTCTTAAGTCCGGTCAGCTCGGCGATTTCTTTGTAGCTCAATTCATGGAGAAATTTAAGGCGAACAACCTCCTGTTCTTTTCTATTCAGTGAGCTTAGGGCCTTTAGGATGCCAGCTTTGTCTTCGTTCCGTTCACTGATGTTGGCCGGATCGCCCTCATCCGAGGCCAGTTCGATCAAGGAAGATTCCGGCTCCTGGGGCCTGTTCTTTCGTTGACGATAGATGTCCAGTGCTCGATTTCGGCAGGCTTTATAAAGCTATGACGTGGGAGGATCGCCTACTTTCCCCGGCTCCTGAAGGCAAAGCTTGAGAAAGGTGTCCCGGGCCACATCCCGGGCCGATTTCAAATCGCCCAGTATGGTCCAGGCATAGTGAACTAAACGCGATTCGTGTTGTTTAAAGCCATCTTTAACCACCCCATTTTTGCTTGTTCCGTGAAACCCATAATTAATGTGTGCTGATGGTGTAACGAAACACCTTGGATTTTCTTAGTCCTTATTTTCACTTTTCGTAGAAATAAAACAGGCGGGACAACGCCTGATAGCTCCAACCCGGATAAAACCACCCTATTCCCCCCTCTTTTTCCCGCGACAATCATAATGACGATCGTCAATATGATTGTCGCTTTTTTAAGGGGGTTGAACTACGCGCCTTAACTTTCTGGCTGGCTTAGGGTTTTGGAGCAGACGCGGCCAAGCGGGTAGATGTTCACATCCACCCCGGGACTGTAACAGACATGTTCAGGTGCTGTAATAACTGTAGGAAGACCGTCCAGCTGGAGAGGGACGCTGTCCCAGCCCTGCAATTCAACCACCGCAATTTCATAGGGCCTATGTTCCACCCTTCCGTTATAAAGTTGTCTTCCGGACTGGGAAAAAAGCACGTAACGCTCAACCAGAAAATACTCCAAGCTTCCGGACAAGGCAGGGCTCACTTGATGCGGAAGACGATAACGCCAGCCGGACTCCTCTTTTCCCTTAACCGGACTACGTCTGTCATACCGCCAACAGCGATAATCCATGATTCCATTCCGGATCTCCGCTTTTATGCGGGCATGATAATACGGGAGCTTAAAAAAAAGGCGGGCCACCTCCACGGCCAAAGGTTGGTCGCAATCGAGGGAGAAGAACCACACCCCTCTCGTGCCGTCAGGCCCCCTGACGTAGGTCCGGACATTGAGTTCCAAAAAATCCGAAATCCAAGGCAGGGCCGGAAACCCCACCGGCCGGACCTTCTGCATATAAAACGGAACAATCCCGATCCACGCTTTCCCCTCAAACAGATCCGGCTCCAGACCTTCCGGTAAGTAGCCCTTGAGTTTTTCTGGGGCAAGGCTCCAATGGGCAAAAAGCAGATGCCGCCAGGATTGACGCATAACGCTGCAACTATTAGATGACGGCTTCAGACGTCAACGATTCTAACTTATTTCAGCAACGCGTGAAATGATTTTTCCTGAAGTAAGCTTTCTGCTAGGTTGAACCCGTGGCCCTTGCTGTCAAATCCGTTCCCGACTTCCCTCCCCGGACTTTTTGCTTTCGCGATACAGCCTGTGTCCTGCGCCTGCTCAAACCAGAAGATGCTCCCGTTCTGCAACGTTTTTTTTACTCTCACACCCAGGAGACCATCCACTATCGCTACGGTTATATGATTTCGGAAATGACTGCCGAGCGGGCCCACAGCCTGGTGGCCGTCGATCAAAGCAGGGACTTCGCGCTCACGCTCTCCAGCGTGGATCATCAGGTTATTTATGCCGTAGGTCGCTATTGTTTAGATCCCGACGGAAAAAAAGCCGAGGTCGCCGTTGTTGTTGCAGAATCCATGCGCCGCCTTGGCCTTGCGCGCCTTCTGATCAAAACACTGGTCAAGGAGGCCGGAAGTCGTGGCTTGGAAGAACTGAACGCCATGGTTCTGGCCGACAACGCGCCTGTTCTTTCCCTGTTCCACTCCCTCAAATTCAAGCGGAAAAACCTTCCGGTCGATGGAAGCCTGGAACTGGTGCTGAAGCTTTAAGTTTGATGGGCGTTTCTTTAAAGCGACATGCTAAACCTGACTTCCCACCGAAACGGTCTGTAAACACTTCTCAGCGCTGGGTCCACGTTCCGTTCTCCTGCTCAACCCATTCCCCAGGAAAGGCGCTATCGCGCAAACGACGGGAATACTCCGACACTATATAAGACAAAGGCTTGTTCTGGGCGTCCGCTTCAATCTGGTAAATCTGGCCGCGATCGGCATTCTCCTCCGCCACGAGTTTCTTAGCATACTCTTGATAGGCGGGGTCGGCTGGAAGTTTTTTTACCTCCAACAGGCCATTTTGGGATTCCCCTACCACGCGGTCATTTTTCAGACTCTGCACTTCTGTGATGCGCTTGCGCTGCCGCAGACGGGGGGACGCATCCTGGTTGGCTTCAGATCCGGGTCCTACTATCGTCCCGCCCTCATTCTTGGTCGTGACCTCCACCTTCATATTCACATCAATTTTCACCGGCTCCGGCGTGTCCAGACGGATGGTGGGCGTGCAGGAGGAAAAGAACAGGAGACAGGTGGCTGATGTCAGCATTAATAGAAGGTGGTTTTTCATAGGTATCAATAGGTTAGTCCGGGGTTGTCGCGAAGGTCATTCCACTGCAGATTAATATTGCGCCGTCCCTGCTTCCCGTCGAGCCGAAGCTGAAATGAACTGAGGGGAGGGGCGAAGGAAATGATGCAGTTTCCAGAGGTGTAATCGTAGGACCGGAAGGCTTGCAGGGCAATCCCGGAGAGATCTTTTTTGGTCATGCTCCACTCGCCGGGCAGATTTTTCAGAACATCGTCAATCGCGGTGATCTGCATTTTACCCGGCCCTTCAAGTCGGGCCGATCCCAGCAACTCCAACACCTGCTTGCTCCGTCCCTGCACTTTAAAATCAAAGGAAACCGGGCCATCGAGAAGAAAATTCTCAGGAGACAACAGGCGCGTGATTGGTTCGACATCCACTTTCGTCGCTTCTCCGGAGGCCACCCAGGGAAAGCCCTCCTGCAGAAAAACCTGGGCGTTACCCTTGATATAACCCTGGTAGCTCTTGCCGCCGAATTCGCCGAAGAGCCCTTTTTTATCGAATGTCATACTGACCCACGGTTCGGTCATCCTTAGGCTTTTCCAATCGATATCATTCGCCTTAAGCGTGAGCACGATGTTGCTGTTGTCCTCACCCAGCGGCAGGCTGAAATCCATGACGCCCTCCATGGCTTTAACCTTCAACCCGTATTCGAGGTAATTCAGATTGGTTTTTTCAAAGGTGAATTTGGTGGCGAACTGCATTTTGGAAAAGTCATCCAAGACCACCGGCTGCGCCTTGCTGGAAAACAGAAACGGCAGTGTAATTCCTTTGTCTCCGAAGGATGTGATGACAATCTGACCGTTTTTAACCTCAAAGCTGCTGATGCTCCAAGGCGCTTCCGGTTTAGAAGATGGATCTAAGGCGGCCTGCTCTTTGACCTTATCGACGAAAAGGAATAGATCCTCTCCGACATAAATCGTGGGCTTTCTGATGTAGACCTGGTCGAGAAGCTGGTTTTGAATCCCGTTCCAGCTGAAGACCAGGCGTATCTGTTCAAAACCCAGAACTGGCATAAAAGGGTCATAAGGCGAAAAGAATTTAAGATCTTCCAGCACTACCACCTGCAGATCGTTGGCCGCTGGATCTTTTTCGGATCCGCCCAGGCGCAGATTTTCCAGCACCAAGGGCGTTACCTCAGCAACCCGGACCGGAAGGGGCGGCAGTCCGGCCCCCAGATTGTCCATGAACAACGTGCCCTGACCCAGGATAAAAAGCTTCACTTTGAAAGGTGTGGTTCTGTTTTTTCCGCCATTGTTTTTTCCCGGCCCTGCGGCCGCAATAAGTTTGCCCAGGAAAATCTGTGCCCCATGGATGCGAACCTGTTCGATTTCGCGTGAGGCCAGGCCTTTATAACTCCAACGCAATTCCAAGTAGTTGATACGGGCAAAGTCTCCCACCAGCACATCCCGCAGTTCGATGCCGTTGATGCCCTTGAATTCGGCACGACCCACTTCCACTCGTTGCCCTGTTTGCTGTCCCAGCCATGAAAGTGTGTGACTGAGTTTGGCTTGGCGGAAAAACATCCAGAGCACAACCGCCGCGGCCAGAAAAAGGAGGATGGTCAGGATCAGAGCCCAACGCGTCCGGCGATGGCTGAGAATCAGGAAAAACCGTGAGACCAGATGAGAAAGGCTACCACGGGAAAGCATCTGATCAGTGTAGGAGAAGCCCCCCCGCTGCCAAGCGAGTTTCTTCAAGGCCTCTGGAAGATCCATGGTGAATAACTTAATTCGCAGTAATTGCCTTTATTTATATTAAGGATATATATTAAATCTTAGAGTAAATCAGAACTGAAAAGATCTCTTTGTGAAATCACACCGTCCAACTCTCCAAACATGCCTGATTCTGGCAATGGCCCTGGCCTTTACCCCGCTTTGTCCGGCTGAAGAAGCCGCCAACGGGGCCATGACCACACTGCTCCGCTCCATCGCCATCAAGGATCTCAAATACGAAGGAGCTCCCCTATCCAAAGTCCTTTCCGATCTGCAGGAAGTGGCCAAAGCCAGTCTATCGCCCGACAGCAAAATGACTATCAACCTGACCTACAAGCTTCCAGAATCCAAAACCAACAGCCCGCATCCCACCGTGGATCTTAACCTGAAAAACACCTCAATCTATGAAGCACTGACGATGTTGGGAATGTTGAACGGCCTGGAGGTAAAGATCACTCCCAAGGGCGCGCTTCTGAGCCAGACCGATGGCGCCTCCCCCGGTTCTTGGTAACAACTGTGACCGGGTAAAAAAACTTTCCTACCCACTCCCAACCCGGAAAATTCTCTGAATAAGCTTCAGGTAGTCAGACTGCGTTCTTGCTTCCTGAGTTAATCGCCCTTTAAATTGTGATTGTGTCCACACAGAAGACGACCTTGGCCCAAGATCTGGTTTACACGACCAATTATGTCGAGGGAACCATGTCCATTGCTGACGTCAAAGGCTGGTTTCAAACCCAACTCTCCGTCGCCTGTCTGGGTATCGTCTGTGACAACGGAACCTTCGGCCTGATCAGCCGCAGCCATCTCAGCCAATATCTCACCGGCCAAAAACACGATCCTTCCGTCCTTAAACAAGCCGTTTCCGAAATCATGATCAACAATCCCGTCGTGGTGGATGCCGCCCACGACATCGACTTCACCATGAGCCGCCTGATTCTGAATAAAAGCTCCGATGACGGCTTCTTCAATGATATCATCGTTCAGGAAGCCGGCCATTTTGTCGGATTGATCTCGGTGCGGGATCTAATCATGAATCACCTCGAAAACCTGACCCATCGCCTCACCGCCATGGAAGCCCAACTCGCCGCCCTCGCGAGGAAAAACAAGGAACTCTTTGAAAACAGTTTTCGCCAGGGCCGGATGGAAACCCAATACAAGGACATCTTTGAACAGACCCCGGTTCCCATTGTCGTTTTCGATGAACACGGTAAATTCGTTTCCGGCAACCAACACTTCATTGGACTAGCCGATTACACGGCCAAACAGATCGATACCAAACTGAGCTACCGCAAACTTTTTGAGGGCGATTTCCGCAGCCTCTTTGACCAGGAGAACAAAAAGTGGAAGGATCTGTCCCTGCGCGATGAGTCCTCCCAATACAGCCTGGTTCTGATCACCCGGCATGACGAGAGCCTCCCCTGCCAGGCGCTGGCCGATCTCACTCCCGACGGCCAGCACATCATGCTGACCATCATCCAATCAGGACAAAATCCCACGGTCGGCCCCCGGGACATCGTGGAATCCAGGCCCTCCATCACCCATGCCAAACCCCCGGGCAAAATCACCCAGGCCATCAAAATGAAGCTGTCCAACGCCAACGCCATCGGCTTGGCCCGCAGCGTGGCCACCAATCTCATTGATCGCCAGGAAGACATGGATCAGCTCATGCGAAAGCTGGAAACCATCATTGATGTCGCACAGAAAATCGAAACCCGCAGCGAGGAAGTGCCCACTCCCGGAGCCCTGCACAGCGGCCAGGACGAACCCATGCGTGGCAAGCTGACCGATTTCTCTGTTATTGATCTGGCCCAGATCCTGGTGCAGGGAACCAAAACCGGACAGCTCATGCTGCTCCGCCAGAAAGAACCCCGTTACGTCGGATCCATTTATTTCTACTGCGGTGCCATCGTCCATGCCGAAGCCCTCAACAGCCTAAGTGGCGAAGACGCCCTGCCCGCACTTCTGAATATGAAGGACGGCAGCTTCGAGTTTCTCTTCAACCAGAACAGCCCGGTCACCACGATCGACGGAGACGCCATGGGCATCCTCATGGACGCCTGCCGCCGGGCTGATGAGCAGGACTCCAGAGCCTAATCCTAACATCCAGCTGCACACACGATGAAAAAAGAGCTGCGTCTGGTCGTTCTGGGAGGACCCGGCTCAGGCAAAGGAACCCAGGGACAAATCATTTCCTCATTGTTGGGACTGAAACATCTTTCAACCGGAGAATACTTTCGCGACCACATCCAGCGAGGCACGGAACTCGGTATCCTGGCCCAACGTTACATCGGCCGCGGCATGCTTGTTCCCGATGAGGTGGCTTCCCGCCTGCTCAGGGACATCCTGCAGCACCTGCCACCGGCTGAAGGCTTCATCCTCGACGGATATCCCCGCTCCCTTCCACAGGCCCGGGATTTGGCAGAACTTCTCCAGAAGGGGGAAAAAAAGCTCGACGCCGTTTTTTATCTCAAGGTTTCCGATGAAGAAATCGTCAGGCGACTGGAAGGAAGACTGGTCTGCCGCAACTGCCAGAAATCCTTCCACATCAAGTTCCAGCCGCCTGCTAGTAAAGGCATCTGTGACCATTGCGGTGGGCCTCTGTTCCGCCGCGATGACGACAACCCGGCAACCATCCGGCAACGACTCCTCGTTTTCCATGAAATGACAGAACCGCTGATCGCCTTCTATAATGAAAGCGGACTACTCCGGGAAATAGACGCCGAAGGTCTTCCCGCAGACGTGAAAAAGAAAGTGGAATCCGCCGCCCAATCATTGGCCCCGATTGGCAGATAGTCAGGGGGTTCCAAGGAGCCTCTGTATCAGCCGCCGCTTTCCGCCTTTTTTTTGCTGGCCCTAATAACTACGGGAATCGTTAGCATTCTCGTAGTAATTGATGAAGGCGCGGTTCAGGACCCGGTATCCGCCCGGGGTGGGATAATTTCCAGTAAAATACCAATCGCCACTATGATTGGGCAATGCCTTGTGCAGATTTTCGATGCTTTGGAAAAGGATCTTCACCTCACCCCGCCAGTTGTCCAGCTTGGGTGTCACCAACTGCGAAATCCGGTCGGAAATCTGCTGACAGCTGAAGCGTTCGTAAATTCGTTTCACATGATTTTGCATCTGCACAGAGGGCTTGTCCGCCTGCTCCAGACAGGATTGATAAACTTCGCGGATCAATTCCTCCTGGCCGTTTTCTTTCAACAGTGAGATGGCCGCCTGGAAAGCAATGAACTTGCCCAGTTGGGACATATCGATCCCGTAACAGTCCGGATAACGGATCTGTGGGGCGGTCGAGGCAAAGACGATCTTTTTCGGGTTCAGACGCGACAGGATCTTGATGACAGAATTTTTCAGGGTGGTGCCACGCACAATGGAGTCATCAATACAGACCAGGGTATCGTGCGGGGTGATCGTGCCGTAGGAGATGTCGTACACGTGCGAGGAAAGGTGGTTGCGTCCGTTTTCCTGGCTGATGAAGGTGCGGAGCTTGATGTCCTTGTGGGCCACTTTTTCCGTGCGGGGCCAGCCTTTCATGATGAGCGGATCAAGAAATTTTTCATCCAGGACGCCTTCTTTGGCCGCTTGCAGGATCAGGTCGCGCACACTCAGGCGACGTCGCAGCCGCAGTTCCTGCATCAGACCGAAGTAGGCTGTCTCAGCCGTGTTAGGAATAAAGCTGATGACTGAATTGTCAAAATCGCTGTTGATTTCGTGCAGGATCTGGTCACTCAGCAGCGCTCCCAGTTTCTTGCGTTCCTGATAAATATCCTGATCGTTTCCGCGCGAAAAATAAATCCGCTCAAACGAACACTGCTTCAGTGTTCCGGGGGTGGTAAAAGGTTCCTCGAAACTCGAACCGTCTTTTTTGACCACCACCACATGACCGGGCCGGACTTCCCGCACTTGGCTCAAATCCAGATCAAACACCGTCATGAGGGGCGCACGCTCGGATGCGAAGGCGATGACTTCGTCGTTTTGGAAATAGAAGAAAGGCCGTATACCCTGGGGATCACGCAGGCCGAAGCAGTCGCCGTTTCCAACAATTCCCGCCAGGCTGTAACCGCCATCCCAACCCTTGGAGGCATTCCGGATGATGTCCGGCAGATGGAGGTCTTCGCTGATGCGGTGGGCGATATCCGCTCCTTTCATCCCATCATCCCGATACTGGCGATAAAGCGCATCGTGATCCTGATCCAGTTGGAACCCGATCTCTTCCAAAAGCGTCTGCGTATCCGTGCTGAAAATCGGATGTTGGCCAAGGTCGATGAGATGTTTGTTCATCTCGTGGTCGTTGGTGATGTTGAAATTGCCTGCCAGTAGCAGATTCTTCGTCGGCCAGTTGCTGCGACGGAAATAAGGATGACAACAGCCGATGTTGTAACCGCCGGAAGTGCCGTAGCGGAGATGACCGATGTAGATTTCCGCGCCGTAATCAAAGTTCTCTTTGACCGTAATGGCGAATTCCGGGTGCACGGTGCCTTCACGAACCAGTTTGTTGTAATCCTTGAAGATCCCGTTGAAGATGCGATCCAAGGGGTTGCTGCGCATCTCGCGCTCGCGGAAAATGTAGGGATAACCCGCTTTGACATCCAGCTTGACCGCACCCACACCCGCCCCGTCCTGGCCGCGATTGTGTTGTTTTTCCATCAGAAGGTAGAGCTTGAGAAGACCCCAGAGCGGAGTGTCGTATTTTTCGTAGTAATACGAAAGGGGTTTGAGCAGCCGCACCATGGCCACACCGCATTCATGTTTGATCGGGTCGCTCATGAATCCTGAAAAGTGAACGGGCGCATAGGGGAGAAGGGATCAATTTAGTCAGAACTGCCATGCCGACAAGATTCTTCCGCGTGCGCTCCCCTTTTTTTACCGGAAGGATCGGGCTTTTTCAGGTCTCACTGCTTAATTTCAGGATATACCTGGTAAAATCCGGATCTTCCCCTTCCAGAATCTCATCCAAGGAGACCCGGAAATCCTCCCTCCGGCACCATTCCCGCATGTAATCCTCCCAGGAAGACCACAAGCGACGGGTATGAAAATCCATTTCTTCCTCAAAAACCAGGAGATAGGCCCTCTCAAAGAGCGAAATCAGTATGCCGAAAATGGCCTGTCTCCTTTCTTTCTGTTCCTCTGTCAACTCCTTGTCCGGCTTCGTGTTCCGCAACAGTTGGAGATCTGCATTATCCAGAACCAATTTCAAAAACTCCCGGTATTCATCCGACAGGCGTTGGTAGATCTCTTCCTGCTCACCCTGCCGTTCTTTGCGCTGTTCCAGCAGAAAAACTGTAATCGCTAAAGGAAGACCCACCACGGTCACCACATAACTGGCCATTTCCCAAGCTTCCAACGAATTCATCCTTTCAGTATAGAATTCACAACGACTCCTGTCTACCGCCTTCACCCCAGGCAGTGAGCCCTAAGCCCCTAAACCCCTAAACCTGAGCCCCCAACACGCAGCCGACCCCTCCCTTCCATGACATGTTACATTTTTGCGCAGGACACCCCCCCCAATTCAGGGTTGCCAAGCCCTGTCCAAACCGTTAATCAGAAGCTTCAATGCCTTCTGGCCCAAAAAAAATCCTCATCCTTACTGCCGGCTTTGGCGAAGGCCACAACACCGCCGCCCGCAACGTCCGCCAAGGACTCCTCCATGTTGGTGGGGATCAGGTCGAAGCCGACGTGCTTGACTGTTTAGCCCTGACCTACGGCGAGGCCAACGAGTTTACCCGGAAACTCTACATCGGAGCCATCAATGAAACACCCAAAGTCTGGCAAGGCTTCTATAACATGCTCGACAAGACCAGGATATTTGAACAGACCCTCTTCAGCATGCGTAAACTGGAGCGCAACCTCGGCGTCCTGATGGAAGAAAAAAAGCCCGATATCGTCTGCACCACCTACCCCATTTACGCTTTCCTCTTCAACCGCCTCTACCCGGATCCGGCCAAACGCCCCTTCCGCCTGGTCAACATCGTCACCGACTCCATCTCGGTCAACTCCCTCTGGTATCGCAGCCCATCGGACGAGTGGCTTGTCCCCAACATCCAGACCTCCGAAGTCATGATCCAGGCCGGGGTTCCCGCTGACCGCCTCAAAGTCTTCGGCTTCCCGGTTCAGTTGGATTTCCATCTCTCCGACAAAAAACAAATCCCGCCCGACCCTGCCACCGAGATCCCCCGCATTCTCTACATCATCAACTCCGGTAAACTCAAAGCCCCCGACACCGTCCGGGCCCTGCTGGACGCAACCCCCGCCAGGCTCACCATTTCCGTTGGACGCGACCAGACACTGCGCAGCCTCATCGAAGAAGTGACTTCCGCCTACCCCGGACGGGTGGAACTTCTGGGTTGGACCGATCAGATGCCCCGGATGATGATGACCCACAACCTCCTCATCACCAAAGCCGGAGGGGCCACTGTCCAGGAGGCCCTCGCGGCCTGCTGCCCCCTCATTATCAACCAGGTCGTTCCCGGCCAGGAAGAAGGAAACTGGGAATTGATCCGCCGCATTGAAGGAGGCGCTCTGGCCTCCAATCCGCAGGAAGTTGCGGACTGGACCAAAAAGGCTTTCGCTGATAACGCTGCTCTGGCCAAACGCTGGCAAGCAAATCTCCGTGCCTCCTGCCGCGCCGACTCCTCCCTCCTGATCGCCAGGCACCTCCTCTCTTCCACTCCCTGATTACTATCTCTACCTCGACCTCTTCCCCGCCCCTAACCCTGCCCCCTGCCCCCAGGCCCATTGCTCCGGGCAGCATTCACCCCTTTGGTGCTTCTTCGTTGCCTTTATTCTGAAAATCTTTCACTTTAGCCTTGATGGACGACTTTCCAACGCCTGCAGCCCCCAAGCCTGATCTTCCTGAGATCGTCCCCTTGCAACGCCAGAAAAGCACCCGCTTCGATACCCGTAAACTCCGCGTCACCACCAGCAACGTCAACGTTGACTTCATCAACACCGGCGGCGTCCCCTCCTACAATTTCCAGCCCGGCTCCAACTTCAGCCATTATAAAATTCTCCAGGCCCAGGATCTCAGCTCCCACGAAGCAGAATCATGGCTGGCCGAAGACACCCGCACTTCCAAGGTCGTCCTCGTACGTGTCTACCGCCGCGGCATAACACCCAGGCTGGAAATTCTCGATACCTTGCGCCTGATGAAAGGTCAGGGAGTTTCCGAAATCTACGAGGTTGGTCAGATTCAGGGACAACATTTCGAAGTAGTCGAGCGCGTTACCTTCGGCTCTCTCCGGGATTATATGGACACCCATAAACTGAAGGAAAACGATGTGCGCGGCATTCTTTCCGACATGTCACCAGTGCTGACCCAGTTGCACCAATTTGGTATTTTTCATCAGAACATCTGTGCCGATAGCATCCTGCTCCGTAGTTCCTCACCCCTCAAGTTCATCCTCAGCAATTTTTCCCTGGCCGCCCTCGGGGAACAATCCACCCCGGACTCCGCCAAGAAACGCGCCCTCTTCAATACCGCCCCCGAAGCCCTATCCGGGCCTCCCAACAAATCCTCCGACTGGTGGAGCCTGGGTATGTTGGTGCTGGAAGCCCTGCTCGGACAGCATCCCTTCAAGGGCATGTCGGAAACAGACATGCTTTTCAAAATCGTTTCCCAGGACATCCAGATCCCCACCCTCATCCCGGACGACTGGGCAGTTCTTCTCAAAGGCCTGCTTAACCGCGACCCCATCCGCCGTTGGCAGGACATGGAAGTCAACGACTGGCTCAAGGGTAGCAAACAGATGGTCAGCAGCTTGGAATTTGAGTCGCTGACCCAGGCCAAATCCTTCGCCTATAAGCCCCTTACTTTTCTCGGCTCCTCCTACACCGAGCTGCCCAGCCTGGCCCATGCCCTTTCTTCCCATTGGGACTCCGCTCTCCTGCTGCTTCAAAGCGGTTCCCTGGAGTCCTGGTTCAAAGGGGATTTTTACGATCCGGAACGCCAACAAAAATTCGACCAGATCGTGCACGACCGGAATATGAACCAGGATCTGATTCTCATGGCTGTCCTGCTTCTGTTCTCCCCCTCCATGCCCCTGTCCTACCGCAACGAACTCGTCCACATTGAGTGGTTGTCCAAACATCCCGCCTTCGCCCAGAGCTTCTTCGAAAGCACACTTCCCTCCTGGATCAGCAAACTCAACCAGGAGCCGGCCTTCGAGGAATGGCAGGGATTCCGTCTCGAACTCCACTCCCAACTCCAGACTTTCCAGGTCGCCTGCGACCCGCTCAAAATAGAGGAATACACCCTGACCGATGCCGCTGACCTGAACCGGCTCCATGCCCAATTCTGCCGCCGCTTCGTCTCCTCCAAAATTCCCGAACTCGCCGAAATCCTTTCCCGTAAACAGGCCGACCTGGCCGAAACCGTCCTTCTTCTCTCCGCCAACGAAGACCAGTTCCTCACCCAGGAAGAAGTGCTCTCCGTCAAGAACCGCGAGGAAATGGGCCGGTTCATGAACTACCTTTTTGCCTTTGATCTTCCCATGGATTACAGCCGGGTGCAGGAACTCCTTGCCATCCATCCCGAGGCCAAATTGAAGGAACTCTTCCTACAGCGCCGCAGCGGCTTCAACGGTTCCGAACATCCTCTACTCAACCGCATCCATCACAAGGACGATCCAGCCCCCGTGGAAAGCATCGCCTACCTCATCACAGACGATTCCTATCTTCTAATTAAACCCAAAGAACAACGCGGCCTGGCCAAAGTCTTCAGCGGCATCAAACGCCTTACCCGCAAAGAACGCAACAACTCCCTGGAGCCCGTTACCAAAATCCCGCTGCCTCCCCTCACAGGCAAAGTCCTCCAGATGCTCTTCACTCCGGACAACCTGGAAATCATTGTCCTGATGGAGAAGGGCTGCATCCTGGGTTTCAGCACGAAGGACGGTTCCCTTCTGCAGACCTACCAGGCCGAAGGTGAACCTTACGAGTTCATCAACCTCTCCCTCCAAGGCAGCTACCTCGCGGCAGCCGCGTCCGGCGTGGACCATCGTATCCACCTTTGGGACCGGCGGGGCAACCGTGGTAAATTCTATCTCGGTGGCAACCTGAATGAAATCCATGCCATAGCCTTCTCCAATGACGAGACAGAACTTTTCAGCGGAGGTGTTGAACGACTTGTCAGGGGATGGAATTTGCAGACCGGAGAGCTCACCACCAAATACGAAGGACACACCTTCACCATCACCCAACTGGCCACCAACAGGCTTTACGACCACCTTTACTCCTCCAGCGCCGACGGCAATCTGGTCGCCTGGAACAACCGGGACGAGCATGAACTCTTTCGCCGGGAGGAACACCTCTTTGTTGGTAAACTTCTTTTTTCCACCGACGGTAAAATCGGCATCAGCGTCTGTCTGCGATCTGACCCGGACCACACCATCCGTTTCCACTACTGGGACAGTGCTACCGCCGAAGAAATCCAGAAAATTGCCTTCAGCCATCCCGGTGAATCCCGCGAGATCGTCTACGACGTGAGCCCCTCACTTGACTACTTCATCATTTCGGAGGAGGACAGCATGGTGCTCGTATCCTTGCAGGGAGAAGGCAACTTGTTGCGCTGGAAACTCGGAAGAGACCAGAATCCCTACACGAAAATTTCCTTTTCCGGTCATGGACTGCGCCTCTGCACCTGTAACGGTAAAAATGAACTCGCCCTCTGGAACCTCTACGAAATCTACGAGCTGGAGTAACTGCTTGCCGGCCGGCATAACGCGCCATTGTAAAAATCTTTTTTAGTGTTTAGGAAATGGTTTCATCAGAATTAGTAGCCTCGATCTCAGACCGTCTTCTACCCTAACCAACGACGCATAGAGAGCGCTGCTAAAGCGGAATTTCATTTGTTAAATTAGTCCGGGGTCCTGACCCTGAAGTTCCTTCATCTCCGAACCATCTTCTAACAGAAAACTAATCCACTTTCCGGAGTTGTAATGTGTCGATGACGCGGTCACTCGCCAGGGCGTTTGTGATGACAACGAGCCAATTACCACTCTCGCACCAGTTTTTTTGTTTCAGATACTGAATGGCATCCAGAATGGTTTTTTCCGGGTCTTCGGAAAATTTGATCAGGAAGGGTTCTACCCCCCAGGGCAGGAGAAGCTGCCGGAAAACAGATTCCACATCAGTAAAGGCATAGATCGGCACACCCCGTGGGCGAAGGGCCCCCAGGACGTAGGCGAGGTGACCGCTGCGGGTAAAGACAACAATCGCCGAATTGCCCAGATCCTGCGCCAGCACCGCAGCGGAGCGCAGCATCTTGGCCTTGGGCTGCTCCAAAACCATGGTGTGATTCAATTCGCCGCTGACCGAGGGCTCTATGCTCTCAATGATATTCTTCAGAACCTGCACGGTTTCCAAAGGATAAAGACCCGTCGTGGTTTCACCCGACAACATGACGGCATCGGCCTGCTCGCGGACCGCATTGGACACGTCGGAGATTTCCGCCCGCGTCGGCATGGGTGACGAAATCATGGTCTCTAACAAATGAGTGGCGATAATGACGGGCTTACCCTCGGCCTGGCAGGCTTTGACCAGCTCGGTCTGAACCAGAGGCAATCTCTGATAGTCGATTTCGATTCCCAGATCTCCTCGCGCGACCATGATTGCGTCTGCCTCTTTGATGATTTCGCGCATATTGCGCACCCCGGCTTGGTCTTCGATCTTGGCGATGATTTTGGCGGCGGATCCTAGCTGATCCAGTAATTTTCTCAGGGTGCGGATGTCCTCGGCCTGACGCACAAAGGACAGGGCCACAAAATCAATTCCTGCCTTTACCCCTGCCTTGAGATCTTCTTCATCCTTGCTCGTGAGGCAGGGCAGGTTGACAAAAACACCGGGCAGGTTGATGTGCCGCTTCGAACCGAGCATTCCGGGGGTAAGCACAGCGCAACGGATATGGGTTTCTGTTTTCTCTTCCACACGCATGCGGATCAGGCCGCTGTCCACCAGAACCGTGGCCCCGATTATCAGATCATTCGCCAATCCGGGATAATTGACGGAAACGGCGGGAATATCCCCTGTGGGTGCGACACCTTCGATGTGGAATTCGAACAGGTCGCCCGCCCTGAGTTCGACCGCCTTGGCGACAACGCCGGTCCGTATTTCAGGGCCTTTGACATCCATCATGACGGCGACATGACGGCCGACTTCCGTTGAGGTCTCGCGGATGAACCACATGGCGTTGGCCACCCATTGATGGGAGCCGTGGGCCATGTTGAGGCGGAGAATATCCACCCCGGCCACTATAAGTTTGGCCAACATTTCCTTGGATTCCGTAGCGGGGCCGAGTGTGGCGATGATTTTGGTTTGTCGAAAATAAGTGGACATGATGAGTTACGCTGAACAAAGCAGTTTTAGGGCCAGGGAGGCGATTAAATCTAAAAGTTCAAAGGTTGAAAGTGGAAAATCTAAACCATCCTTAAACCGGAGAACTCGATTAATTCTGTGCTTAAAGTCCCCACACTTAATCCCGCTTATTTGCTCATGGTTATTTCCGGCTTACATACAAACATGTCCGAACGGCTAAAAGCCCTTCAGCTTGTCTGGTTTAAACGGGATCTGCGTATCAGGGATCATGCCCCTTTGTGCGAAGCGGCCGAACACGGTCCGGTGCTTTGCCTTTATCTTTATGAACAAGAGTTATTGCAGGCCCGGGACTTTTCCAGTTCCCATCTTTTGTTTATCAACCAATCGCTGGCCGAACTTGAGCTCGAACTGAAACAGCGCGGGTCGTGCCTGCTCATCCGGCGGGGAGAAGCCGTGGAAGCGTTGCAACAGCTTTGGCACGAGTGCCATTTCCAAAGGTTATGGTCACATGCCGAAACAGGCAATGCAGTGACCTACCAACGGGACTTGCGGGTCGCGGATTGGTGCCGCTCGCGGGGGATTACCTGGGAGGAGCGGAGACAGGACGGGGTTGTCCGCCGTTTAAAAACCCGCAACGGATGGGCTCTCCGCTGGGAAGAACGCATGTCACAACCTCTCCTCCCCGCACCCCCGCTGCTCCGCAGTCCTAACCATCTGATCAGCGTAGGTATCCTGGCACCTGCCCAGCTCGGTCTTGAATCCAGCACCCAACCCGGAGCCCAACCAGGCGGAGAAATGTCCGCCCACGAAACCCTGCGCTCCTTTCTCAACCACCGCGGAGTGAATTACCGGGCGGACATGTCCAGTCCGGTTACAGGCTGGGCAGGCTGTTCCCGGCTCAGCCCTTATCTGGCCTGGGGCTGTATTTCTCTACGGACGGTGGCAAGGGCCGCTTCCTGCCGCTTGGAAGAACTTCGTTCCCTGCGCGAAGTGGGTGATCCTGTGGACAGGCGTTGGTTTGGATCGCTGCGCAGTTTCGAAGCCCGCCTGCGCTGGCACTGTCACTTTATGCAGAAGCTGGAAGATGAACCCCGTATTGAGTTCGAGAATTTTGTCCGGGCCTACGATGGTTTAAGAGAAAGCTTCACGGCCTCGCAAGAGGGGCAGGACCGACTGCATTCCTGGATCAGGGGACAAACCGGCTACCCCATGATTGATGCCTGTCTGCGCTGTGTCCACGAAACCGGATGGCTCAATTTCCGGATGCGCGCCATGGTGGCCAGCTTTGCATCTTATTATCTGGGCCTGCATTGGAGGCCAACCGGACTCTGGTTGGGTCGGCAGTTTTTGGATTTTGAACCTGGTATTCATTGGAGTCAGTTTCAGATGCAGAGCGGCACAACCGGAATCAATGTCTTACGCATCTATTCTCCTGCCAAACAAGCCCGCGATCATGATCCAGAAGGTTTGTTCATCCGTTGTTGGGTGCCCGAACTGGACAAGGTTCCGCTCACCCATCTGCCTCGACCCGATCTGATGAGTGCACAAGAACAACAGGAGAGCAGCTGCCGCATTGGGAGGGACTACCCGGCCCCCCTTGTGGATCCGGTTACAGCCCCGCGGGAATCCAAAGCCCGGATCACGGAACTCCGGCGACAGGTCGGGACGCGGGCCGAGGCCAAACGCGTGCTGCTAAAGCACGGGAGCAGGAAGAAAACTTCTCTGCGAAAAAAGTCCGGAAAAACGGTTGTTTCACCACCCGATCCGCAAGATTTTCTACCCGGACTGGACAGCTCCTGGCATAAGGTGACTCCATGATGGGTTAACGAAACTTTTTGATCAATAACAAGAAGTCAATAGACCACCGTTACCGGTGTTCCCATGGGTGTGTTTTCGTAAAAGGTTCTGGCCATACTAGGGGGCAAGCGCAGGCATCCGTGGGAAGCAGCATAACCAGGCACATGGCCGGCATGAAAACCAATGCCATTGCTGATCCGCATGAAGTAAGGCATTTTGGCTCCGGAGAAGCTGGTTCCTTCCGGCGCTTTGTCCAGGAAGCTGTCGACATCCTTTTTCACTATCTTTCCGCTGGCATCCACGAAGTCTCCATATTGGTTGGATCTGTAATCTTTGACTTTCTGGATCACCTTGAAGTTGCCCGTAGGCGTTGGAAATTGTTGGCGGCCACTGGCAATGGGGGAGGATCCGACTTCAGACCCGTTGACATAAAAAGTTGCACGCTGTTGGGAAAGTTTAACCACAATCCTGCGTTGCCCTTCCTTGCCTTCCCCTTTCCAATGGGAGCTGAGATTTGCTTTCCGCTTATCCCCCTTTTGGGGAATCGAGGTTGTGGTGGAACAGGCCGCCAGCACAAGCACCGCTGCGAAAACAAGCAGTAAAGAAACGGGGGCACGCAACACTAGGATCGGACTGGACATAAAAATTACTCTACAGAACAGTAGAAAGCTTGAAAGTCCTTTATGCGTAATGCCTCCGGGGAGAATATTCCCTTTTGCCCAGCCTCCGGAGCATCCGTTCTTACTCAAGCTCAAGGTGGCGGAAAATGAACACTGCCATCTGAGTGCAGGGATGCACCCGAAGGCCTTTTCTTATGGCTGTGCCTGTGGGTTCTTCACTTCGTTCAGGATGACGGTAAGAAACCCCTGCGAAAAAACCGGGCCCGATCCTAAGAGCAGAACCCGTTTTAACGAAACTCCGCCTTTTGTTTACTTCAACACAGCACGCATCGAGTCCACGCACTTCCTCAGCGCTGGCTCGGGGTTTTCAACATCGGCCTCGTATTCAATCACCGCCATCCCATCAAATCCGCCATCCAGAACAGCTTGGGCAAAGGCAGGCAGATCAAGGTTGCCGGTGCCGACCACGACATCGTTCCACTGTCCGTTCCGATCAAAGACGAAGTCCTTGAAGTGGATGCCGTAAACCCGGCCTGCGTAGCGCTTGGCCCATTCCACAGGATTGCCGGGACGGGGCCCGATTTGCATGGCCCAGGCCGTGTCAATGCATAGGCCGATCTCCGGCCCGCCCAGGGCAAAGAAATGATCCAGCACATCCGGCGATCCGCCAAACAGATAGCCGCCATGACAGTGGATGCCGACCCTGATCCCGTATTCCTGGCTCCAACGCCTGATTTTGGCAATGGCCTTGACGTAGCTTTCGATCTTCAGATGGGCAGAAATATGTTTGGCTCCGGCAATGGAGGCGCACTCGAACCAGTTCTTCTCAATGTCATTCCCTTCAAAGGTCTGCACTCCCAGCG
>Ga0209591_10002983_pt1 | contig 19926 bp, 20 predicted proteins | sample MAT01_FD_187207 | JGI IMG/M metagenome (GOLD analysis project Ga0209591, IMG submission 187207) | Freshwater microbial communities from Lake Fryxell liftoff mats and glacier meltwater in Antarctica - MAT-01 (SPAdes) (version 2) | ecosystem: Environmental > Aquatic > Freshwater > Ice > Liftoff... | reverse complement strand
GTTCTCAAATGGTGTTCTCGCTGGCGGTAGGTAATAATTAAGGATAACTGAATTTCAGTCATAGCGATAATTTGGGGTAAAATTGGTGCTAATTTCTAAAAATGCAGGAGGTACAATTGCTGGTTGCCATAAATTGCCAAATAGCTCGCCTTTCTTGAGGGATTGAACTGGCGAGCTTTTTTATAAGCAGTATTCGCCTTGGCGGTTCCCCAGGTAAAGGCAATATTTTGCCGTTCTAATTCCCTAGCAACTGCTAACAAATTCCAGTGCTTTATTTCTAACTGTGGTAGCGCCGCTTTGATCGATGGCGTTGATGCAATCCAACCCAATGAGTTAACAGGATATTGTTTGGCAGTTTCTAGGGGCAACTCTACTTTTGGAGTTAAGAATGCAAGTGCTGTATTTGTTAGTTGAGGTGGTAAAAAGTTTAATTGTATATTCGCAGGTAAAATCGCTGTGAATTCTGTATTAATTGTCTGTAAAATCAGAGATATTGCACCATTTTCAGCAACAGGCAAGATGCCTGTTTCACCATTTTCAGTAACAGGCAAGATGCCTGTTCCACCATTTTCAGCAACAGGCAAGATGCCTGTTCCACCATTTTCAGCAACAGCAACAGGCAAGATGCCTGTTTCACCATTTTCAGCAACAGGCAAGATGCCTGTTCCACCATTTTCAGCAATAGGCAAGATGCCTGTTTCACAAGAGATAAATTGTCTTGTGGAACAGGCATCTTGCCTGTTCACAAAAGGCTGATTGATAATGGTGCAATATCTCTGTAAAATAGGACTTACGCATGGTAGCCCAGAAACCGGGTCTTTTACCAAGTCTGAGGAATTGAACTTAATTACTTGTTTTAAGTCATATTCTTGATTCTGAAAAATACCGATCGCACTTATTTCCCAGTCAGGACTACTTGTTCCGAGTATAATTAGAGTTAAATCGATCATTGTGTACGATCGCCAATTGCAGATTGTTTGTAATTCATCTCTCGTGCTAATCTTTCAAATCCAGAAGCGCGCAGATCCGGCGCAGCTACCGCAATTAAACACTGATAGGCTAATTCGCCTTCTCCATCTGCTAACAAAACTTCCGCTAATTTTAGCAAAATCGGCATCCAAGGTATCGGATCGATTTCGCGATCGGGTAAGTTGCGGCTAATTAGTCCACCATGAATGTCAATCTTATCTAACCATTCCTGCGGGTGAATGTCAACTTGCTTGTTCAGTTTAGCATATCCGCGTTCGAGTTCTACTCGTGCTAGCTCTGACGGTAAAGTTGCTGTCGCTTGTAACTGAGATAAGGCGATTGTAGTTGATGCGCGTGAAGCATAGCTATCCCGTAGGGAATCGCACATCATGACTTGACGCCAAGTCAACCAAGCATCTAAAAAACGATCGCCTGTTGTTTGTGGATATATAGTGCTTGGTGCGATCGTCTTTCCACTGACTAATTCGCACCAAGATGCTAAAATTTGGATCTGAAATCGGGACGCCCAAAAATTTAAATCTCCGATTAAAACAGCTAAAATTGGCTTCCAGGCTTTCCCTACATTGGGATTATCCTGTTTGGCTTTACTTGCTGCTAGAGTGAATTGTGCTAACAAGTGCTGAATATTAAATACATCTAGCTTACCAGAATCAGGTAAATTGGTATGCTCCCAGATGGATATAGCTGTGTTATTATCGAATCCTAAGCTGGGAATTAGTAAATCTACAACTACCGAATATTCCCGGAGATTCATCTCGGTTAAACGTTGTTTGGCGCGATCGTAGATGTGTTGTCTTTTTTGGCGGTCGGCTAAAAAGCTGCACGTCAACAGCAATACCCGTACCGCCATCAATTCTACGGGTTTTTCCCGATAAGTTTTACGTTGTAATAGCCTTTCTAGGGCTTGTTGGGCGATCCTCTTCGAGGGCTGCGCCAACGGCGATATCCCCGAACTTACCATCACTGTCGGCTGAATTAAACTTTTCAAAAGTAAGGCAATTTCTCTGGCTTCTCCTACAGGCAATAAACCCGATTCTAACCACTCGCGCCAAGATTTTTGCGTTACCCATTCGATCCATTCTAAATCGCTACAATTTTGTGTATTTTCAAATTGACTAAAATTCGATGAATCGATAATTACTCTCGCTTGAAAATCCCCGAATAAATTTTCCAAACAAAGCTGTAAAGGCAACAAATCAAGGACTTGCTGTTGTTGGACTTGCAGCCAAATATCAATCTCTTGTGGATTTAGCCTCACTATTTGATAATTCAGAATCCCAGCAAATTTCGGCAAAGAGAGTTCTCCCGGACACTTAAAGCCTTGCTGTGTCTTGATTTGTTCTTGACTGCGCCCGAGAATTTTTGCGGTTACGTGCGATCGCCCGCAAGGACAAGCATCAGGATCGAACTGAAGGCGATCGCCACATTGATAACGAATCAAAGGCATTGTATAATTGAATAAATCTGTAGTGACTAATTCACCCTCAATAATTTCATACAAACATCGATCGACATCTAAATGCACTCGTCCGAATTCAGGACAACTCAAGCCAGAAATTCCGGTTTCTTGGCAACCGTACTCGTTAATAACTGGAGCTTTAAAAACAGATTTAAGTAACTCTTCTTGAAACTCAAATAAAACCTCACCTGTGCAAATCACGCCTAAAACCGCAGGAATAGACTCCCCAAAAAGAGCAGCAGCTACTTCAGATAAACGACTGGGATAACCTCGAATCACCGCAGGTTTAATCTGCAACAAGTCCGATAGACTTTGGAGCAAATCAGGTGTAATATTTCCAATTAACGCAACATCATTAACTCGAATCGGCTGCAAGCGGCTGGCGAGATTAATAATTGGGACTTCTTCATCAATTCCCCACCAAGCTAAAGCACGTTTTCGAGCCAAAAGACGTGCTTCATTCCACTCATTTCCGGCAAAGTAGGTATAAAAATCACCAGAAGTTCCGCTAGTCATTCCTCGGTAAACTAAATTGTCAACACTAGCGAGAAATAACCCGGGATTTTGCCGGACTATTTGTTTGGAAATTGGCTGTAAATTAGCAAAAGCTGTTTGCCAATCTGGTACAAGTTGTTTCAAATCCGACTGCGAATCAATTAATCCAGCTTGCAAAAAGCGGTGGTAATTTCCCGGCACTGTTGCGGCAATCTCTAAAACTCGTTTTAAGTTGATTGAAGTGCGATCGTCCAATTCTATCATAAGCTGCCATCCATGTAAGGCTTTGAGATTTAACCTTACTTTTGATCGTCTCTTTGAGCGATTCGCTCGGCAATTTGTAGCCAATCTTCATGAATTACAACTTGTCTATCCCCAGACAATCCTCTCAAATTGTTCCGCTGTATTTTTAGCGGTTTTTCACAAGCATTACCTAAAGGTTTTAGATAAGCTCTATTTACCCAACCCACTGTGAATTCAGGCGCGTTTGCAAACGCATTTCCTCCTCTTCTACTACCACCTCCGCTAAGATTTTGACTGCTAGAACTATATTCACTGCCAATTTTTACCCACTTTCCTGTTGCATCCCGATCGCCCGTAACGACTTGCCAGCCTTTAGGAACTAACCCAATCACCGGCCCGTTAGGAGAAGAACGGATCGTGAGGGGATCTCTTTCAGTAACGACTTGAGCAAAGGGTCGAGGTTTGCCGTAGCTACAAGTTTGAGCCTTTAAAGTTGTTTGAGAGGGAGTCGCAGAGGCGGTTTTGATACCCAACAGCGATAATAGTGTTAAACTAACAAATAGCGCAATTTTTTTCCAACTTTTGAGGATATTCATAGAACATAGTTATTTATAGTTTCATCAATTATAAAATGACTTGGTACAGCTTGTCTGCCCAGAGCGCCAAAATTATTGCGGGCGATTCGGTCTTGGGGACATTTTGAAAAAATTTCGGAAATCTACTTGCAAAACTTTAAACACCGTGCTAACCTTAAAAGGTTTGAGACATTACAACTTATAAGGTAAAACCCCGCAGAATGAAACAATTGGGAACCCATCTGGTCGCTGATGCTTGGCAGTCTCCTGGAGACATCCTCAACGATCCTGAACGTATCCGCCGCGCCATACTCGATGCGATCGAAGCCGGAGGAGCTACTCTCATCGATTTGTGCGTACACCAGTTTAGTCCTCACGGAGTGACGGCTACTGCAACTTTGGCAGAGTCTCATATAGCAATCCATACTTGGCCTGAACACGGTTATTTTGCCGCAGACTTATTTTTCTGCGGAGCCGGCGATCCTCACAAGGCCATGAAGGTGCTACAGACAGCTCTGGAAGCTAAACAGGTCAAACTCACCGAGTTCACGCGCGGTTTCGAGCCCGGGGTGGGCATCCTAGAATCTGCTTGTGAAGAGCAGTATGCGTCTCGTGCGGTAGAAACGAGTGCCGCCAGAGTTTAATAATCAGTTAGCGTAACTTTGAACATTTTATGCTAAGTTTCGGTTAAAATCCCACGGCTCGAGTCGTGGGATTCTTGTTGAAATTTACTTTTTCATTAATAAAGGACGAACAACTAAATAACCTGTGCCGAAGGCGGCAATGACAATCAGAAAAATCGCGATGGTCAACCACAATCCGTTTAAGTCTGAGGCTTTTTTGGGTTGAGAGCGCACACGGTAAGGAGTTTCTGGCACTTCTGTAAATAATTTTTCTGGAAGTGTATCCGGCATCGGGGCGGCTGTTAGCTGCGCTTCCGGTAGGGGGAAAGGGAAAGCCACTGTCTGAGGTGGTTGAGGTACGCTAGAGTTGGCCCGCGAGGTTGCAGGTGCTGGGGGCTCCGGTTCAACGCTGAAATTGAATTTGACCGAGGGCATTTGCGGCATCCCTGTCTGGGTGACGCTCTGAGCCGAGTTGACGACTTGCTGTAGCTGTTGGGATACTTGAACTACTGTTTCTACTTCTCGTCGCAGTTGTTGATTTTGTTGGACTAATTGCTGGTTGTGCGTTTTGAGGGAGTCAAGCATCGCTTGGGCGGCTTGCAATTCGGCTGTGACTTCTCGATAGAGCGAAATCGGTACCGATGGAGAGTAAGTATTTGAGTTTTCAGGGGATGTATTGTCAGATAAGGTAGTATTTTGCATAATTGTAGATGGCGAGGGTGAACTTTTTTTAGTTTAGCCTGAGAGTATTTGCAATTAGATCGATCGCAACACAATTCGTCAAGATATTTGTTAAAAATATTAATAGTGAGTTTAGTTAAATGTTAGAAATTTTTAGTCGATCGCGATGAACAACCATCCAACAGAACAAAGTATGTCACAAAAGTCAACTACCGAGGAAATGAAATACGGCGAACGCGAGATTGTGGACGGGGAGTTAATTACTTTCCCGAATCCGCGAGTCGGGCGGCGCTACTTCGTTAACATTACTTTACCGGAGTTTACTTGCAAGTGTCCGTTTTCTGGCTATCCCGATTTTGCCACAATTCACGTTACTTACGTCCCCGACGAGCGGGTGGTGGAATTGAAGGCGCTGAAACTGTATATTAACAGTTATCGCGATCGCTACATTTCTCACGAAGAATCGATCAATCAAATTTTAGACGATTTTGTCGCAGCTTGTTCGCCGCTGGAAGCGACGATTAAGGGCGATTTTTTGCCACGGGGGAACGTGCACACGGTGATTGAGGTGCGACACGAGAAGTAGAAACATGGGACGTACGGTTGAAACCGCGTCTACACAAACAAAGTCCGCCGACGCGGACTGAAAAAACAACATAATTTCAACTGTCGTTCTTCAACTCGGTTGGAGTGGGTTTTGTCTGTATAGACGCAGTTTCAACCGCCCGGTCTTCTTTAAGGATAAATAGGAAATGTTAGAGCGCCAAGTGATAGGTATTTTGACCGCGGTGGGGCAAAAATATTAATTCTTGCTTGATAATATCCGGTTGCAAACCTAAACTTTCCAAGGGAATCAAGCCTAGTAAGGGGTCTTCACCTCCTGGCAATTCCATACAATTAAACTCTCCTTTCCGTTCCCCTACAGCAAGACTCAATCTTTTGAATAAACGTGCTTTTTGAATGCCTGCGGCTGTTTTCACCTCGACTTCTTCATCGAGTGTTAAGCCCAATCGCTCGATAATTGGTGCGGGTAAACAGAGGCGAGTTGCACCTGTATCAACTATGACGTTTTCTAAAGTGATAGAACGCACCTCACTATCGGTGATAAATCCTCTTTCTTGCAAAATTTCATCGACTAGGTTGGTGACTGTGATTGTGGCGGTAACTAAGCCCATTTTTTCAGTAATTTTGTGTGACATAATCAGATGAGATAAATTGTTTGATCTCTAATATTTCGATCAACACCAGTTCTCCACTGCTAGAATAGTGTAGAATCATTTGGCCTTCATCTTCGGCATAGGCGATCGGGATATCGCAAATTTCGATCAGCATCGCGTCTACATCAGGGCTGTATCTAATCTTTTTCATATTTATCAATTCGTGTAAGGTGGGCAATGCCCACCATAAAATTAATTTTGACTAGCTAGAGAAGGCGGCGCTTTTTCGCCCTTTCCCTCTGCTGTTTTCAATTCAGCCAACTTATCCAAAATCTCGATAACCTCTCTCTCAAAAATCACCTGAGCGCGATTAGTGCGCCCGCCGACGTAGAGTTTGCCTTCCTTTTCCAAAGCCCAAATCTGCGAGTGAGACAGATAGCTCATCATCACGCTGAGCATCAGCAACCCAAAGCCAGTATAGACGAGCGGAATTCCCGGATCTGCTTTAATTTGCAATCCCGTACTGCCAACAACTTCATCAATTGATAGCATCACTCCGTTAACTTCCACCGCCGTACCGGCGCGAACTGTAGTTAACAATTTGCCATCCGTACCGTAGACTAACATTGTGCCTTGCAAGTCTTTGGCGAGCAAAGAAACTCCTGCACTCAAATCTGGTTTTGTCGGAATCCAAGCACCCCAAATTCTGCCTTTTCCTTGGGTATCTAACTGAGCCATTGGTAGTTGCAAAACCGGGCTTTTGTTGAGGCGAACTCGCACAGCGGCTAAAGCCCAATCTGCTTGATAAAAGGTGACTCCCCGGTATCTCAGAGGCTCGTTAACGTGAATGGTTTTACGATCGACCTCTTGGCCTGTTTTGTCCAAAACTGACAGATCAGAGTAAAATTGGTCGATCGCACCACTCGGACTATAATCAATCCAGAACCGATTCACACGCATCGACCAATCCTTCGGTATTTGCGGCCCCGCCCAAGGCCCCGCATCCGTGATATTCTGCACCCGAAACGTTTCACCGCTAGGAACCATTTCTTGACCTGTAAATCCAGTCATCGAGCCCCACATCGACCCAGCTAAAATAATTAGCATACTGGCGTGAACAATAATCGGGCCAATTTTGCCAATTATGCCTTTACGAGCATAAACTTTTTCGCCTTCTCGGAAGATGCGGTAGTTTTTTTGCTGCAAAAGTTGTTCTAACGAAGTTAAAGGCACTGTTTCTAACTCCGCACTGAGAGCTAATTTTTCAAACTGCTTCGGTTCTTCATAAAATTTCCAGCGGCGGGCGGATTTTAGTGCGGGAAATTGTCGGGTAAATGTGCAAGCTGTCAAACTGCTACCGAACAAAATTAGGATTGACAAAAACCACCAAGTGCGGTAAACGTGGTCTAATCCTGCAATTAGTAAAACTTTCCAAGTTAGGAAACCGAAAAGGGCTGGATGTTCGGGATAGTTGGACTGATAAAACTCTACGGATTGACCTTGTTCGACGATGGTGCCAGAAATGCTAAAAAATGCGATCGCCAGCAACAAGATAATTGCCAGCCGCAAATCTGCTAGCACTGGCAAGATTTCTCGCTTGAAAAACTTTTGAGGCGCAGTCGCCCAGTTTGATAGTTTTGATAGAAATACTTCTTTTGATGTCATTGGTAATTACGAAGGAAGAAGGAAGAAGGAAGAAGGAAGAAGGAAGAGGGAAGAAGGAAGAAGGAAGAGGGAAGAAGGAAGAGGGAAGAAGGAAGAAAATATTCTTCTTATCTAGCAATTATCAATCAATTCTAAAATCTTTCTTTCTTCCTACCCTACCCTTCGGGAACCCCTGCGGGGAACGGGAACGGCTTCGCCGAACGTGTTCTAGCGCTAACGCGCCGCTTCGCGTACTGCGTCTTCGCGGTTCGTTCAAAAAAAAAGATAGTTCACCAATTCTGTAATGATTGCTATATTTTCAAATAAGGACTAAAGTCCTTACTACGAACCTTGCTTACGCGGGAAGTATGCGGGAAAGCAGGGAAAAAACCCCAAATCCTACTAGCAAAACGCCGCTAACAGGCGTGATCCAACTCGACCACCTGCGTAATTCTAACAACTTTTTAATGCTAGCGGTAAAAGTACCTGCTATAATTAGCGGAGCGACATAACCAGCAGCGTAAAACAGCAGCAACACACCACCTAAAACTGTATCTCCCGTTTGGGAAACCCAAGCTAAAAGCGTCGCTAAAACAGGCGTACTGCATGGAGATGCTACTAAACCGAAAGTTAAGCCCAATAAGTACGATCGCACGCCAGCCGGCAAATCTTTCGGAACCCAGCCCACAGCGTCAAAAGACGGCATTTGCAAAGGTAAAGCTTCCAATAAATTCAGCCCCATTAAAATCGCGATAATACTCACAACGATCGGCAAACCTATACCAATTTTGCCATAAACTTGTCCGGCAAATGATGCTACAATGCCTAAACCCGCAAGGGTTGTGGCCAATCCCAAGGAAAACCACGCCGACTGGACGGCAGCTTGCAGGCGGCTTTTTGCTTCGTATCCACCGATGTAGCCGATCGTGATCGGCAACATGGAAAGCATACAGGGTGTTAAGCTCGTTAGCAACCCTGCCAAAAAGATGACTCCGACACTGACAAAACTCAGGTTTGTCAGTTGAGTGTTTACTAAGTTGTTAGCAAATTGTGCGAGTTCGTAAAGTTGGGTTTGCAGGGTTTCCATCGCTTGAGTGGGTGCTATATCTGGCTGTATTTCAAATTGTAACAGATGCGCGCAAGTTCCGTTTGAAATTGGCAATACAGCAGATTGCAGGTTTATAGGTACTATCAATATCCCCGTAGGGACACGGCAATGCCCAAGGAGTGTCAACTTAAGTCTAAAAACCTTTGTATCTCTCGTTTTTAGCTCTTGCCAGATCCCCCTAAATCCCCCTTAAGAAGGGGGACTTTGAGAATGCTCTTGTCCCCCCCTTCTTAAGGGGGGCTAGGGGGGATCTGGCAAGAGGCGGTAAACAGCAGTCTGTAACTACGTTTGACGTTAAGTTGACACATATCGGCAATGCCGTGTCCCTACAAAAGCTAGGTCGATCGCACCTTGATTAAAACGGATATCTTGACACCATCATCAACCAGTTATTTCCAACGGGTTTTTGCCCCTATTCCAGCAGAAAACTTATATATTTTGAAACAGGTATTTCGGCTGTTATTTAGATTATTCAGCCCGACTTTACTTTAAATTAAAGCCAATTTGTTCATTAATAGAGCCGTCTGGCATTATTGTCCCTACCAGCACCGCACCTCTGAGATTTGTTCCAGTTAAGTTAGCGCCTTCTAAATTAGCATTGCTCAGATTTGTGACTTGTTTGGAACCTCGGAAAGAGAAGCTGTGCAAGTCAGCACCTGTCAAATTAGTCTTGGCTAAATTAGCATATTGCAAATCAGCACCGTGCAGCGTCGCATCAGTTAAATTAGCTTCGGTGAGATTGCTTCCCCAAAGTCGAGAATCTAACAAATTAGCATCTTGTAAATTGGCGCGAGTCAGATTTGCCAAAGTCAGATTAGCATCCCACAATCTCGTGCGGTTGAAATTAGCTTCCGTCAAATTTGCTCGACTGAGATCCGTTCCCAAAATATCGGCATTTGCTAAATTGGCACCACTGAGATCGGCATCAGAAAGGTCAGCATCTTTTAAATTAGCACCGGACAAGTTGGCGCCGGACAGATTAGCGCCGCTCAAGTTGGCTTTTTGGAGATTGGCACCCTGCAAATCGACAGCGCTCAAATCGCACTGCTTCCACAAAAAGCTGACGCACCAATTATCTTTTAATAGCTGACTCAGATCCTCCGCATTCGCGGCCATTACAGGAGGAGTTAAGTAGAGAGTCAACAGGACGATCGCCAATACTGCTGCCGCTATTTTTTTTAACCTCAGAACTCTTTTCATTGAAACTAATTTGCACAATAGATTCTTGATGTGTAATCAAAGCATAACAAATAATCCGCAACTTTTACCAGCAATATTAATCAAAAATATTAGTGATTTTTGCAACAGGCACTCCGCCGGCCTGTTAAGCGAGAATGGTGCTGCTAGGTGAGTAAAAATCGGGTAAGCTGTCGCGCATTTAAATTCTATATTTAGGGCGGGCGGGACACCCCACTCATTGTTTGATTGTTTTCTGATCTACAATTTAAATGCAGAACAGCTTATGAGATGGCTGCCCGTGTTGACGATCGACAAATCCCGATCGAATATTGCGACAAGGTAACACTGGCCTCCGGTAGTGGCGATCGATCCCGCAGGGGCATACCTCGAAGCAATCCCGATCAGAAGCGCTGGATCTGCGAAATACCAAGCCGCCCAGCTCGCCTGAAAGCACGATATTTAGAGGGTTGTAGGCGCAATTATGGAGAATTGCGATCGGCATCACCCCCTTTACCCAACTCTCATCACACGAATCAATACCCCAGCATCACCAAACTCGATCGAACTTATCACCTTCTGAGGAGTACGGATATCACTGTCAGTAACTGAAGTATCAAGGAAAATGAGAACATACAGTTAAACCCCAGCCCTCCTATGCCTACTATCCCGCTTCTCGCCAGTCAATTAGTTGTCACAACTATTTTCAATTCGATCGCATCTTTAGGATTCAATAATATTGCAGACAAAGTATTTTCGGACGAGCAAGCTGAATCCCGACAAGAGGCAAATTTAAACGTTAGCACCAAAAAAGTTTACACCCAGGGCTTAAAAAATCTCGAAAAACAAGACTTGCATGGTGCGATTAAAAAATTCACTGCCACAATTAAGATTAATCCGAAATTTGCGTCAGCTTACAACGATCGAGGTGTGGCCCGCTACACATTAGGCTACAAACAATCGGCGATCGAAGATTTAACAACTGCGATCGAACTCAATCCTTACCGAGCCAAGTATCACAGCAATCGGGGGTTTATGCTGACTCGTTTAAAAAATTATACTGCGGCGATCGCCGATTACAACTCCGCACTGCTGCTCAACCCCAATTTAGCTCAAGCTTACTTTAACCGAGGCGTTATCCGCCTACAAACAGAAAATTCCCTAGCAGCATTAGCTGATTTCGAGTCAGCAATTCGCCTCGATCGCGATTTTGCCAAAGCTTATTTCAACCGAGGAGTGACTCGATATAAATTGAGAGAAGTTCAGGGAGCATTTGAGGATTTTCAGAAAGCCGCAGGGCTGTTTAAGCAGCAGGGGAGAATGGATTATTATCAAGATGCAGTTTCTCAAATTAGAAAGCTCTGGTAGTAGTCAGTAGCCATTAGTTATCGGGAATTAGGAATTGGTAAGGTGCGCAGTGCGCACCCTACATCTATACTTGAAATTAGCCGATTCTGAAGGCTGCGTCGCCTACTGGCAAATCATTGGGACGAGAAATAGTAGAAAAGTTAACTCCAAAAGCAGCAGCTTGAACGGCTGCGGGGGCAGCATTTTGAACTACAGCTAATGTAGCCCCACCAAATTGAATTAAAGTATTGCTTCCAGATTGACTAAATGCAACAGTTGATAAATTGCTAGCACTAATGCCAAAGCGATCGCCCTGAGCCGAGGTAAAATCAGTAATTGTATTTGTACTGCCATCACCTGCGATTAAAACAAAAATATCTGCACCCGCGCCACCAGTCAGAGTATTGCTGTCTGCATCTCCCATCAAAATATCATTGCCATCGCCACCAATTAAAACATCATTCCCTTTGCCGCCTCGCAAAAAGTCGTTACCAGCACCGCCATCGAGATTATCGTCGCCGAGATTTCCGTTGATAATATCGTTGCCAACACCACCCGTAATTAAGTCGTTACCTTTGCCACCTCGCAAAAAGTCATCGCCTGCTTCGCCCGTTAGGGTATCATTACCTTGGCTGCCGTTAATGGCATCATCAATCGGCGAACCGATAATGCGATCGTTTCCGCTACCTCCGAGTACACCGCTGGAATTTTGTTGAGAATCTTGGGAAGTAACTTGATAGTTGTTTGGGGATTCAGGCAATCTGAGCGCTCGCAAAGACAGATTTACAAAATTGGTAGTATTAACCAAATTGTTAAGTACATTAACATCGCTAATGATGCTAGAAACGCGACTGGGCACGATTCCTCCAACGACTTTGGCGGTAGAAATGCGATCGCCCTGCTGCACCGCATTCACCGTTTCAAAACCTTGAATAACATTGCCAAAAACAGCATAATTGCCATCCAAAAACGGCAAAGTATCCAAAGCAAAATAGAACTGCGAAGACGCGGAATTCAAGGCATTAGAACGAGCCATTGCGACGGCCCCGCGAGTGTGCTTCAACTGCGGTGTCTGAGTCACAACCTGGTTGTAAACAGGTTGCGCGGCCCCTTGCGGCTTGATTTCCAAGGGAATAAAACGTCCCTGATTGGTATCCGGGTCAATAAAATTACCCGTTCCCAATTGACCTGCTGGAATTGTAGTATCCTTGCTGCGCGGATCGCCTCCTTGCACCACAAAAGGATCTGGCTGGCGCACGACTCGGTGAAACATCACCCCGTCGTAGATGCCGCGTTCAACTAAGTCAACAAAATTTCCCCCAGTAATTGGGGCATTAGTGCCGTCAACTTCGATCGTAACGGGTTGACCGTTAATTACCTGGACTACTGTAACTTTGCCTGTTAACGGGAGTGCAGCGCTCATAGATAAATTGCTATTTGAGTAAGTGATATTTAGGTTCCAGAAGCAATCCGCGAATTGCCCCTACCCATTTAATCAGAAAACTGTAAACTTGTGTTAAGTACAGTTCTACTTCTAAATTTATGATGTCTCGCCGCAATTTTTTTAGCACTTTATTGGCAATTTGTCTAGTCTTGATGAGTTGCAATTTTGCCGCCCCTGCCTTTGCCCTCGGCGGCACGCTTCCGCAGGTGAATCAAGCTGCACCGGATTTTAGTTTACCGACAAACAGTGGCAACGGACAAGTTTCACTGTCAGATTATCGCGGTAAATGGCTGGTAGTCTACTTCTATCCCAAAGATTTTACATCCGGTTGTACGATAGAAGCGCGTCGATTCCAGCAAGACTTGCCGAAATACTTGGCAAACAATACTCAAATTATCGGCATCAGCGCTGATGATGTCAACTCCCACGCGGAATTTTGCGATTCCGAAGGTTTAAAATTTCCGCTGTTAGCTGATACCGACGGCGCAGTCAGCAAAGCCTACGGTTCTTGGATGAGTTTTCTCTCAGCCCGACATAGTTTTATTATTGACCCAGAGGGCGTTTTGCGAGAAACTTTTGTCAAGGTGAATCCCTCTGTTCACTCCCAAGAAGTGTTGGCTCGTTTGGGCGAATTGCAGGATAACGGGTAATCTGAACTTTCACATTGAATGCGCACAGAATATAGCTGTAGGGTGCTTATGGCACACCTGCAATAACTATGGCGTCAAAGATTTTTTTTGCGTAAGATCAATTCCGGCTGCATCGGAATTAATATTACCCGAAATCAGGACACGGCGAGTGCCTTAGTCCCTACAATTAAGCTGTCGCGCATTTAAATTGTATATTCAGGGCTCTCCCGCCGACCCACAATAGTTTGATTGTTTTTTGACATACAATTTAAATGGAGAGCAGCTTAATCACGGTAGGTAAACGGCATCTTGAGTGTCCTTTATATAGCGGTTATCAAGCGTGGTGAGGATAGCCCTATGCCCTATGCCCTATGCCCTATGCCCTATGCCGGATAGTACCTCATCTTTTTGAGACTCGGCTATAAGTTCTCAATGAGAATTAAACTTGCTATTAACTGCAACCGGTTCAGAAGCAGATTCATTGTCAGAGAGATTTCTATTTCTGGTAGTAATACGTCGTTCCGGGTCAATTCCCTCGAAGGTTGGTGGCAACCAAACTCGGACTACCAATAACACTGCTAAAACCAGTAAAAATGCACCTGTTGATAATATTTGAACCCAGGGAGTTTCCAGCACTCCCCGCACGATGATTTCTCGCAAAACTGATACAATACAAACTTCCACAGCCACGCCGATCGAAACACGTTGCTCTTGTAAGTAAATAATTAGCAACCGAAACAATTCTACTAAAACTAATAAAAACAGAATGTCAGCAGTCACTTGCTGAAAATCCAAAGGAGGCAACAGCGAGAAAAACATTTCTCGTAATTCAATGACCATGAAGCAGAACAAACCGATACACAAAGAAATTACAATTAAGTCTTGAACTGTTTCCAGAGCACTGACTATTAGTTTCAAATTCAACCATTGCGGGGGACTATTCGTCTGGTTATTTGAACGATTTTCCATTGACAGCTCCTGGAATCTGTTTGACTTGACTTATAGCTTAATTTAAATTGAGCTTATCTTTGACAAAAAACAGGTTTAATTTATTTATAACCATTATAAAACTTCCGTCTGTCGATCGTTCATCACAAACTTTTATTTATCACGCAAGCGGGTTGACATTTGACCAACATTTGTGATATGAGAAAAATGCTATTAGTAAATTTGATACGGGAAAAGCAAAAGTCAAAACCCCAAAATCTGGCAACTGTTATAGAATATGAGAATTGTCAAGAATTGTTTACCATAGCTTGATCAAGTCAAGCTAGGGACTCTAGGCTCAAATCATACAAAAGCCGGAAAGTCAATTCAAAAACAAAAAGCCACTAAGAGAGGATTGAACACAATGGCATTTACACTTGCACCATTACCCTTCGCCGCTGACGCCCTAGAATCAGGTCATATGTCGGCCAACACGTTTTCGTTTCACCACGACAAGCACCACGCTGCTTACGTGACCAACCTCAACAAACTGATTGAAGGCACGGAACTAGCCAGCAAATCCCTGGAAGAAATCGTGATGGCATCTGCAAAAGACCCATCTAAAGCAGGCATTTTCAATAATGCAGGTCAAGTTTGGAACCACAATTTCTTTTGGAATTCGCTCAAAGTGGGCGGCGGCGGCGCTCCAACTGGAGCTTTAGCTGAAAAAATCAATGCGGACTTCGGCAGCTTTGACAAGTTCAAAGAAGAATTCAAGGCTGCTGCGACAACTCAGTTCGGCAGCGGCTGGGCTTGGCTGGTTTTGGAAAATGGCACTTTGAAAGTTACCAAAACTGCTAACGCCGACACCCCGGTAGCACACGGTCAAATTCCGTTGCTGACTTTGGATGTGTGGGAACACGCTTATTATTTGGATTTCCAAAATCGCCGTCCCGACTATATTGCTAATTTCTTGGATAATTTGGCGAACTGGGATTTTGCAGCAGCAAATTTGGCTGCGGCGTGAGTAGCATAGAATTCTGAGGACTGAAGTCCTCACTACCAACTTTCATAGGTTCGTAGTGAGGACTTTAGTCCTTCTTGAGAGACCGGTTCGATCGCGTTCGGACTTTAGTCCTGATTGAGAGATGGCTAAGCCGATCGCCCTCCCAAGCAATAGTTAAAAAATTCTGAAATTGTGTTATAGTGCGATCGGCAACTCTTTGACAAATTTTGTAGTTTCAGTGGCTGTTCGCGCGATGACCTCTTCACCAACCATAGCACCCGTTCGATCGAGTCAAGTTACCCGCAAGCCTTATCCCAACTATCGGGTAATAGTTCTCAACGACGATTTCAATACGTTTCAGCACGTTGTGGAATGTTTGACAAAGTATATTCCAGGAATGACAAGCGATCAAGCTTGGGAATTCGCCAACCAAATTCACAACGAAGGACAAGCAACCGTCTGGGTTGGCCCGCAAGAGCAAGCAGAACTTTATCATACGCAATTGAGCCGTGCTGGACTGACAATGGCTCCGCTAGAGTCCATTTAAAAAGTGTGTGCAATGTCGGAAAGTTCGATCGATTGTCGCGACTTAATTTCCAATTATTCTGACTACAGTTAACGGTTAACGGTTAACGGTTAACAGTTAACCGTTAACTGACTAATCAATTAATTCGATCGCCAAACTTCATCCCAAGGCCCGCCCCCAACTTCCAAACCAGACAAAGAACTTTCAGCCTCCAAGATAATTCTAGAATGCTGCTTGCCATTTTTATCAACATTTCCCCCCAACAACTCTCGCAGTTGCAAGCGTAATTGGCCGTGCGTCGTATCCCGGCAACAAAAAGCCATGCCTTTTTCTGTAGGAGTTCGCACATAGATACCCGGAGAACTTGCAGAGCCAATTAACTCAACTTCAAACTGGCTATTTCTAGCCTGCATTTTCCAGCTTCCCCAAGGTTCAATATCCCAACTAACTTGAGAATTCCAAGGCGCAAATTCGTAGAATTGCCCTCGATAATGGATGCCAATCATGGCGACAGATTCCATCCACCATAGCACGCCGCGCCTGCCACCACCAGCAGTTATCGCTAAATCGCTTTCGCCTTGAAAACAATTGCAATTAATCCAAAACCACTTTTGCGGAAAAGCACCGCCCCAGTTTTTTTCGCTGTAAGCGGGAGCATCTGTAAATTCATAGCGTTCGCCGTTCCAATCTATCCACCCCGTGGCTAAACCGTGAGCCATTAAAATTTGCCATCCCGGTTCAAATACAGGCAGAAAAGATAGGATTCCCGCCGTGGATTTCTGGAGTGCATCAGAGTTTCCCCAGCCGTAAACAGGCTTAATTTCGTACTCCCAAAAACAGTGACTGCCGCTTCCGGGATCGTGTAAATAACCTTGATTCAAAGTAGCAGTAGCTTGATAGCCTTCTTCTACACGGCTGTCGAATACTTGCGGCTCTAAATATTCGGGTTTAATTTGTAAATCTGTTTTGCCCCAATGTCCAAAACCTAAGCTTTCTCGGTGCGCCCAAAACTTATTTACATCGGGGAAGGTGCGGCACAAATAGCTATCTTTTGGGCCAAGAACTTGGGCGGCACCGCCGCTGTAAGGTTGGCCGCCTCTGGGATCTTCGATAGAGTACATGAAGGCAAAGGATTGTCCGTGAATCGGTAATGTTATTCGATAGTACCAGCCTTCAAAAAAGCGCCGGGAACTGCCGTCCCAATGGTAGCCGCTGTGGGGAGTTTGAATGGTTTTGAGTTTTGAGGGTAAATTTGACATAAAATTACCAATAGGAGAAAGAAGAGTCATTGATCATTGTTCATAAGAAGACCGGGCGGTTGAAACCGCGTCTACACAAACCAAACCCGCCTCCGCGGGTTGAAGATCGAGTGGTTAAATAAAATTACTTTATTGTCTTCAGTCCGCGGAGGCGGACTTCGTTTGTGTAGACGCGGTTTCAACCGCCGTCTTACCGATTACCGATTACCGATTACCGATTACCGATTACCGATTACCGATTACCAGTTACCAATATAATAGGATATTAATTATGTCTTTAGCACTTTGGCGATCGCATCTTGCTGGTACTCTCCACCGCAACCGCAGTCTTCCTGTTTCTAGGTACTTGCAATTAGCAACTGTTCGTGCTAACGGGCGTCCGGCTAACCGCACTGTTGTGTTTAGAGGTTTTTTGGAAAATACGAACCAGTTAAAGTTTATTACAGATATTCGCAGTGAAAAGATAGAGGAAATTAATTTCTATCCTTGGGGGGAGATTTGCTGGTATTTCCCTAAAACTCGCGAACAATTTCGGATTGCTGGAAAGCTAGTTTTGGTCGCGGCAGAAGATACAGATTCCGCGCTGTGTTTGTCGCGCCGCACAGCTTGGCAGGAGCTTTCTGAGGGGGCTCGATCGCAGTTTGGTTGGCCGCATCCCGGCGCTGACAAGGCGGAGGCTGGTGCTTTTGATTCTGCTGCCCCAGATGCTCACGAACCACTGCCTAATTTTTGCTTGCTGTTGTTGGAACCGGAAACGGTGGATTTGTTGGAGTTGCGGGGGGAACCGCAGAACCGATCGCTTTTTGGGCGCGACGGGGAGGGAAATTGGTTTGTGCGATCGGTCAATCCTTGAAAAATTAAAAACTAAAAACAGAGACGGGCATTTTTAATTTTTAATTTTTCACACCAGTTACCAAAAATCATGTAACTGGAGGAAAGCTTCAAACTCTGATTCAGTAAGTCATTGAGCGTCGCAAATCGCAAATAATCTCAGATGCCGGTGCCGTCGAAAAATTCTTGAATTGCTTTATCTTTTAACTGACAAGTGGTGGCAACTTCGGTTTTTTCAGCTACAGCTACATTGTTGGTTTGATTGAAAGTTGGGAATGCTGAATGGAGATTGGGTTGGGATGTTAAGGAGACAGATGCTTGAGGAATTAAACTTTTTATTTGCTGTTCTAGGGACTCGATGCGATCGACTAAAGAGCGAATTACGGCAGCTTCGGAATCTGGCAAACTGCCGTGTTCTAGGGGATTGACGCGTACTCCCGATCGATAGACGATGCGGCCGGGAATCCCTACAACGGTACAGTCTGATGGTACGTCGCGGAGGACGACGGAACCGGCGCCGATGCGAACGTTGTTGCCAATTTGCAGATTTCCTAGTACCTTGGCGCCGGCACCGACAACTACATTTTCGCCGACGGTAGGGTGACGTTTGCCGCTTTCCTTGCCTGTGCCGCCGAGGGTGACGCCTTGGTAAATTAGGGCAAAATCGCCGATTATTGCTGTTTCGCCGATCACAACCCCCATACCGTGGTCGATGAAGACGCTTTTGCCGATGGTTGCACCAGGGTGAATTTCTATTCCTGTCAAAAACCGAGCAATGTGGGAAATCAAGCGGGGAATGAAGGGAAGTCCCAGCACGTACAGCCAGTGTGCGAGGCGGTGCAGCACTAGGGCTTGAAGACCTGGGTAGCAAAACAATACTTCCAGCCAGTTGCGAGCGGCTGGGTCGCGATCGAAAATTATACTGAAGTCAGCTTTAAGGGTATGAAGCACTTTCGGAGTTCCCAATTTTGGTTAAACACGCCACTTTCAATTTTACAATTTTACTAGATATGGGAAGTGATCGGCCGATCGGGAGATTGGGGGAGTGGGAGATTAATAGAGTGGCAGATTGGGGAAATTGGGGCATGGGGAATTGGGCATGGGGCCGAAGAGCATGGGGCATTGGGCCGAAGAGCATTGGGCCGAAGAGCATTGGAACTGACAACAAATGACTAATGACTACTGACTAATGACTACTGACTACTGACTATTCCTGTACTGAGATTGTATAGTTAGACTTGACTCCGGCTTCGAGAGTACCGACCCAAATCCTGTAAGAGCCTGCTTGCCAGTCTGAATCAACAATGCTGGCATCTTTATTCTGACCTGTATCGTCTCCGCAGCGCACGCTGTTACCGGGGCCTTGTACGACTAAGGTTGTGTCCTTCCCTCCGCTGTTGACTTGGATTGTGAGTTTTGAAAAGTTTTGCTGCAAGAGTATGATGTGATCGGGAGTAGGAGTGGCAAAGCCCAAACATTTGTTTTTGTGGCGATCGGTGTTGGCAATGGCAGATAGAGAGTACGATCCGCCTGTGGAACCTCTCAACATTGCTGTTGGGGAGTCAAAACCTCGCGATAAAGTTAAAGTGCCGAAGTTGGCTGTTTCTGCTAAAACTGGGAGGGTGGCGATCGCGCCGATCGCAGCCAAGAGTACACCGTTTTTGAAATGGGTTCGCGGATTTAATAACATGGCAATACTCCTTTGTCACAACTTAAAATCACAACTCAGAATTTACCGATCGCCACCCCAAGAATCTGAGTTCTGGAGGAAGAACAATTTTTTTAAATTAGTTCAAAATCTTCTGG
>Ga0209591_10002980_pt1 | contig 19928 bp, 17 predicted proteins | sample MAT01_FD_187207 | JGI IMG/M metagenome (GOLD analysis project Ga0209591, IMG submission 187207) | Freshwater microbial communities from Lake Fryxell liftoff mats and glacier meltwater in Antarctica - MAT-01 (SPAdes) (version 2) | ecosystem: Environmental > Aquatic > Freshwater > Ice > Liftoff... | reverse complement strand
GCTCGCCTCCGTAGAAGGCATTGATGCCGGCCTCGGCCAGCACGACGCTTTGGTGACATGCCGTGGTGCGCTGCACCGCGTCGCGAAACTGTTTGAGGAACACCATCGGGATGGTCGCGAACGGGGCCGGGGCCGCCGGCGGCATGCCGAGCGCAGCGCGCAGCGCCAGGACGATCGCCGTGATCGCATCGTCGAGCTTGCCGGGAATCGGCACGCCGGGGAGGGGCGAGAGCTTGGCGACGGTGATGATCGGCGCCGCCGTGGCGGGTTGGGCCGGATTATTGGTGACGCTGACCGGGGCGGTGACCGTGCAGCGCCATGGCGCGGCGCCAAAGGCGATGTCGGCGAGGACCTTCGGGAAGCCGAAGAGTTCGCGCCCGATCAGCACTGCGGCGAAATTGTCGACGTAGAGGTACGGGAGCAAATTGGCGACGCGCTGCTGCCCGTTGCCCCAGGTGAGCGTCACCGGGACGAAGATGCCGACGTCGGACTCGGGCATCCAGCCGTGCCCGGCATCGTCCGCGTCCCGCGAGTAGCCGCGCGGGATATCGGCGCAGGTCAGCAGCACGAAGGGAAAGCCCGCGAACAACGGCGTCGCCGTCACCGCCCCGCCGCTGGGCTGGGTGATGAAGCGCTGGCAGAGGGCATTCAATTCGGCCGCGCCGGCGCGCAGCGCGAAGGCATGCATGGTGGCGTTGTCGAGGCGCCCCGGTGGGCGCAGGACCCAGTCGCCGTCGCGTTCTACATACGTGGCCATGTCGTCCTCAGTGCCGTCAGTGCGTAATCTTGCCGGTGCGAATGGCGTCGGCCGCGCCGAGACCGCCGAGGGTGGCGGCCTCGAGGCAGCCGGAGTTGAGGTCGGTCGCCACCCAGTCGCCGGCCAACGCCAGATTCGTGAAGCCCGAGCCCTCCGGCGCCCGTCGCGCGCTCACCGTGCCCTTCTCGCTCAGGACGTAGCGCGCGGAGGCCTCGACGTTGGCGCGCGGATACATGGCGATGGTATCGCCAGGATGCGCGTAGCCGGGCCACAGATCGGCCACGCCACCTTGCAGCCACTTCTCGCCCTCGGCGGCAACCCAGGCCGTCGCGGCGGCGTCGGGGACGGCATCCGGTAACGCGTCGCAGAAGTAGGCGAGACCCTGCGGCGCCACCGGCCACGCCTCGCGCGCCAACACCTGCGACATGTCGGCCCACGAGTTGAACGGCGCCCGGTAGGAAATCACCATGCCTCGCTTGGCGGGCGACTTGAGCTGCGCGTAGGGCACCGCCGTCCAGACCTGCAGCGCGGCGGTCCGGATCGTCGTCAAGCCCTGCACCATGGCGGCGAAACCCTGGTCGGCAGCGACCAGGTCCGCGCAGATGCCGCCGAGCGCGCCGACCGGGATGGCGAGTACGACAGCCTCAAATTGTGTCGCGCCCGGTCCGCGGTGCACGGGGAACGGCATGGCGTCCATCCGGAACGGCGACGGCCCCGCCGCGTGTTCAAAATCATAGGGCATGCCGCCGTTGGCGGTGTAGGCCGTCTGATACGCGGCGGCGAGCAGCGCCGTCCGCGGTTCGTGTGGCCAGCAGGCGAGACCCTTGACGTCCACTAGCGGATCGTAGCCGCCCGGCGTGGCGACCTGGCGCTCGAACTCGATCGCCTCGACGTACCGCTTGGTTGCGTCCAGCGTCACGGCCGTGACGCGGTGGAAGAAGCGAAACTGCACGCCCAGATTGGTCAGCGCCCGATACAGCGGGGCGAAGATGATGTCGCCCATGCCGGCGTTCATCTTGAACGCCACGTCGCCGCGGTAATCGAGGCCCATGCGCAGCAAGACCTTCAGCGTCACGCCGGCGGCCAGGGTCCGCGTGCGGCTGAAGGCGAGATCGTAAAGGGCCGTGACGAAGGGCGAGTCGCGCGACGCCCAGCTCGGGCACCCACTGGGGTCGAGCGCCGAGCCGAGCCACTCGCGGTAGTCGATGCCGTCGATGCTGGCGAAGTCCGGCGCTGGCGTCAGCAGCTTGTCGCGCAGCATGCCGAGCGCGTTGCCGGCGGCGAAGCAGAAACCGATAAACAGCCACTCCGCGCGCGCCGACTTGAGCGACCCGGCAGCGACCGCCGCCTTGATCACTACCGTGAGCGTCTGCTGCAGTGTCGCCAGTGCGGCCAGGCGCGCGGCATCGTTCAGCGCCCCGACGACGGTGAGCAGGCCAGCGATCGCGGCGTCGAACGCGAGATCGAGCAGCTTGTTGGGGAACACCACCTTTAGGGCGGACGAGATCTGCTCTAATACCTGCACGCCGGCCTTGAAGAGGGCGACGAAATCGGCCCCTGGACGGGGGCCGTCCCAGGGAGTTGTTGCAGGCTTGCTGGGAAACTCGACGGCGAAAAAACTCCACGTGCCGGCCTGGGTCTGACGCGAGAAGACGCAGGTGTTCCAGCCGCTGAATGCCTCGACCCAGGGGAGCGGCGCCCCGCCGGCGACGGCGCCGACCTTGTGTGCCTCGGCATACACGTCGCGCAGGAGCGCAAACGTTTGGTCGTAGAACCCCATCAGCACGTGCAGCCCGTGCTCCTCGATGCGCTCGCTGGCGCCGGCGTTGCGTCCGCTGGCGCCCTTGCCGCCGAGGCGCCAGCCGCGTTGGTAAACGGTGACCTTGTGGCCCTGGCGCGCCAGATCCCAGGCGGCCGTCAGGCCGCCCATTCCGCCGCCCAGCACCGCGATCTGCATGCGTTCCCTCCGGCCCTCGCCGGCTGGCTACACCGGTGCACGACCTGCGCGCAACTGCGGCGCGGCCGGTTCAGTGTCCGTGTCCGTGTGCGGGGATGGCGGGGGTCAGGGGGCGGCGCGGCGGCCGAAGATGAAAGCCGGCCGCGTGCGCAGCACCAGCACCGGCATGATCGACAGGGCCGCCAGGCACGAGATCGCCATGGCGATCGGCATGAGCGTGCCGAACAGCCACAGGCCGAGGAAGCGTGAGCCGAGACCCATGGCGGCGAAGCCGGCGCCGATGCTGGCGGCGACAAAGACCACGGCGCGGCCGGAGGTCTGCATCGCCGCGTGCAGCGCGGCGGCATCGCTGGACGCGCGGGCGCGCTCCTCACGCAGCCGGTAGAGGAAGTAGATGGCGTAGTCGGCGCCGACGCCGGCGGCGATGGCGAGGATCGACGCCGAGCCCATGTCGAGGCGGATGCCGGTCCAGCCGAGCAGGCCGAAGAGCAGCAGCAGGCTCGCCGCCAACGGCGTGATCACGTACAGGCCGCCCAGCGGCGAACGCAGCACCAGCGAGGAGACGAGGTAGATGACGCCGAGCACCAGGGCGATGTTGAGGACCTTGGTGTGCGTCGTGTGCTCGTTGATGGCGAACACCGTCGGGCCGACGCCGCCGGCGATGAGTACCTGCATGCCGTCCGGTGGCGGGTGGGCCGCGACCCAGGCGCGGGCGAGCTCGAGCAGCGGGCCGACGCGCGCCGAGTCGTCGTCGCGCAGGTAGGCGACCAGCAGCGAGTGCGCGTTCTCGCGGTCGATGAAGCGCTCGAACGCCGGTGAGTTGCCGAGGAAGATCAGCTGCGAGGCGAGTTCCTGGGTGTCCGGCAGGCGGTAGGGCTCGGGGTCGTCGGGGTTGAAGGTGCGGTGCAGGGTCTTGACGAGATCGACCAGCGACGCGGTGCGCCACACCAGCGGGTCCTGTTCGAGCGCGGCGCGCAAGCCGTCCATGTGGCGCAGCACCGGCAGTGCGGTGACGCTCTCGGGCGGCCCCGCGTAGAGGATGGTCATGGTCACCGTGGCGGGGAAGTGGCGCTCGATCTCCTCCAGGTGCTGGCGCGGCAGGCTGCCGCTGGCGAGGTACTCGCGCGTCGAGCCGTAGGCGCGAATCTGCGCCGCGCCGGCGACGGCAAGCAGCAGGGCGACGGCGGTGGCGATCAGCACCGGGCGGCCGCCGCGATCGAGGATGGCGCGTTCCAGGACGTCGAGCAGACGCTGCGTCAGGTCGGGGCGGCGCGCCCTCGGGCGCGGCGCCGGCAGGAGCGAGTGCGGCGCCGGCAGGAGCGAGCGCGGCGCCGGCAGGAGCGAGCGCGGCGCCGGCAGGAGCGAGCGCGGCGCCGGCAGGAGCGAGCGCGGCGCCGGCAGGAGCGAGCGCAGCGCCGGGATGAAGGTCATCTCGAGCACCACCGTGCTGGCGATGCCGTAGGCGCAGGCGAGGCCAAAGCCGGCGATCGCCGGGATGCCGGTGAGTCCGAGAGCGGCGAAGCCGAGCGCCGCGACGCCGCCGGCGGCGATCATCACCGGCCCCACGGCGACCGTCGAGGCGATGACGGCGGCGTGGTTGTCGCCCAGCCGCTCGACCTCTTCGATGTAGCGCTTGAGCATCTGCGCCGAGTGACCGGCGGCGATGGCCACCAGCAGGATCGGCGTGGCGACATTCCAGGTGTCGATCATCACGCCGGTGTGGCCCATCCAGCCGAGACCCCACACCGTGGTGAGCAGCGCGGTGAGCATCGGGATGACCATGCCCTGCAGGTTGCGGAACGAGAGCAACAGCATGATCGCGATGATCACGAAGGTGAGCGGCAGCCGGTAGGCGACTTCGCGCGACTGCTCGACGTCGGTGAGGCGGATCACCGGTTCGCCGGCGAAGTAGAAGTCGACGGGCTGGTCGCGGAAGGCCTCGGACATGTGCCGCACGCGTTGGAACAGCGCGTCGCTGTCGCCGCTCTGCCAGAAGTCGAGCACCAGTACGGCGGCTTGCTGGTCCGGGGTCACCACCATGCCGCGCAACTGCGGGTCCGACTCGACCTTGGCGCGCAGCGCCGCCACGGCCTGCGGCGTCTGCGGCACGTCGCGCATCAACGGATCGGCTTCGATGCGGCCGTCGATGTCCTGCACGTAGCGCACGCCCGGCGCCGCCAGGCTGACGACGTTCTGGGCGATGACGTCCTCGAGGCGCAGCGCCGCGAAGGTCGCGTCCTGCACCACCTGCAGGAACGCCGGGCGCCAGACCGCTCCGTCGCGCGGCACGAGCAGCACGATGACCGTGTTGCGCCCACCGAACTGCTCGCGGATGGTGCGGTCGATCGCCACCAGCGGGTGGTTGGTCGGCAGACTCGACTCGACCGAGAACTCGGTGCGCAGCTTGCCGATGCCCGAGCCGATGCCGACGGTGGCGAGCGCCACCGCCAGCAGGACCAGCCAAGCGTGGCGGACGAGGAGTCGGGCGTAAGTGTCCACGGCGATCGATCAGCACTCCAGCACGGGCCGACAGATGTCAATTCACTGGGGCGGCAGCGTCATCCCGCGGGGGCGCTGTCGGGGCCGCGCCTCACGCGCCGACGAAGGGGTCGATGCGGGCGACGTAGGGTAGGGCGGCGAGGCGCTGCAGGATGACCCGGAAGTGCGGCTGGTGGGTGCTGCCGACGCACAGCAACTCGTCGCCGATCCGGCAGCCGATCCGCCCGCGCGCTTGGCGTTGGACCTCTAAACTCGGATCGATGGCTCGCACCACCACCACCTCCTCCGCCAGGGCCCGGATGCAGAACTCGTAGGCGCCGGCGCGCCGACCGTCGGCCGGACCCGTGCGCCCGGCATCGTCGAAGGCGGTGTCGTCGAAGCGGATCTTGTCGCCGAAGCGACCGGGATCGGGCCGGATCGCCGCGGGCGCATCGACCGGCTGGCGAATCAGCGACACCCGCAGCGTCGGTGCGGGGAACTGGTAGGCCGCACCGGTCAACTGGTCGATCGTCATCCCGAGAGACCCGAAGCTCAGCACATTGCCGTCCATCCACGGATTGCGGTGCTGCTGCAGCAGCTTGCGGCGCGCGACGAGGTAGCCGGGCTTGCGCAGCACGACGTCGCAGTCCTGGTCGCGCGACAGCGAGAGGACCGCCGGTGTGGCCGCTTCGCGATCGCCGACCGTCACGGCGGCACCCGGCGGGTCGGAGAGGATGCGGACCTCCTGGTTGCCGCCGCTCACCAGCGTGGCGCAGTCGCTGGCGAGCGCTGACGCGGCGGCGGCGGCCCACCCGAGGCGCGCCACGCGTCGCGTCATTCCGCCGGCGCCCGGTCGCGCAGCGCCGCGCGCAGGTTACTGGCGAGATCAGTCAGCGCGACCTGTACGCCGAGGGTGAAGTCCTCCTCGTCCGGAGAATTGGCGATGCGGCTGAACACATCGAGCGCGCCGCCTCGGGGCGCACGCTGACATGGCGGCTGCACCCGGCGATCAGGAGCGCAGCGCCGAGGCGCTACGTCGCGTGCCGCGCGCCGCGGGGGGCGCGCTGTCGGGCCGCGTGCACGCATGTCCGGCCGCCCGCGCGCCCAGGCGCGGCCTGGCAAGCGACGGTCGCGGGCGTGACGCCCCCCGGTCTCGCGTGCTAGCCGACGCCCACAGGAGTGACACGTCGATGAGCGTCAAGTCCGATGGGTGGATCCGGCGCATGGCCGCCGAGCGCGGCATGATCGAGCCGTTCGAGCCGGGTATGGTGCGCCAGGTGGAGGGCGAGAAGGTGATCTCGTTCGGCACCTCGAGCTACGGCTACGATGTGCGCTGCGCCGACGAGTTCAAGGTGTTCACCAACATCAACTCGACCATCGTCGACCCCAAGCACTTCGACGAGCGCAGCTTCGTCGACGTGCGCGCGCCGCAGTGCCTGATCCCGCCCAATTCCTTCGCCCTGGCGCGCACCGTCGAGTACTTCCGCATCCCGCGCGAGGTGCTGACCATCTGCCTCGGCAAATCCACCTACGCGCGCTGCGGCATCATCGTGAACGTCACGCCACTCGAGCCGGAGTGGGAGGGGCACGTGACGCTGGAGTTCTCCAACACCACGCCACTGCCGGCGCGCATCTACGCGTTCGAGGGCGTCGCCCAGATGGTCTTCCTCGGCGCCGACGAGGTCTGCGAGACCTCCTACGGCGACCGCGGCGGCAAGTACCAGGGCCAGCGCGGCGTCACGCTGCCGCGCTCCTGAGGCGATCGGTGCGCCGCCTTGCGAAGGATTACGCGCGACGTAAACAGGTCTCTTGCAAGGAGGCTTTCAACACGCTGATAAGGCGAGGGTTTGTCACGCATGATGCGCACGCTGGCCAGCCCCTGCGGGTGCAGGTTGTCCACAGCCCGTTCCGCGCCGGCATCGACTCGCTGAAACTGAATCAGCTCAGCGACGACCTCGAGCCAGACGATGCGGCGTCGCTGGTGCCGGGCCGGTGATCGTCCCCGACGTCACCCTGCTCGTGTACGCCCACGACGCGGCTGCTCCCCTGCACGCGCCGGCGCGGCGCTGGTGGGAGGCTCTCCTCACACGCGAGCAGCCGGTGGGGATACCCTGGGCGGTCACCGTTGGATTCGTGCGACTGCTGACCCATTCGGTAGTCCTGCCGGCGGTCCTGCTGCGGCCGCTCGACCCCGGCGAGGCGATACAGCGCGCGTTAGCGTGGTTCGACCAGCCGAGCGTCGAACCGCTCGACCGCGGGCCGCGTCACCTGGCGATCGTTGGCGATCTGTGTGCAACCACGCAGGTTGCGGGTCGATTGACGACCGACACCCACCTCGCGGCGCTGGCCCTCGAGCACCAGGGCGAGTTGCACTCGAACGACGCGGACTTCGAGCGCTTCCCGGGTCTGCGCTGGCGCAACCCGCTGACCGCGGCGTCAGGTGCTTGACGGACCGATCGTCGTCTCATCGAACGGTGCGCCAGCGACCGACCAGCCAGTCGGCGACGGCTTCGGCGGCGCGCCGATATCCGTCTTCGAGGCTCGTCGCGCCGCGTGTCGCGACCGGTCCATCCGGTCCGCGCGCGCTCCACAGCACTTTTCCGCTGCCGCTCTGCAGGAGGGCCGCCTCGACCAGGGCGTCGATCCGCTCCGGCCTGGTCACGTCATCGGCCTCCCACTTCAGGATGCGCACGTACAGCAGCGGCGGCGGCGGCCCCGCATCAGCCAGCGCGGCTGCCTGACCACGTGCGGCTGCCGCGACCGAGACGGCATCGCGCAGTGTCACGGGGGCGTAGCCGCCCGGCGTTGTGGCCCTCGTGATGTCGAGGCCCAGCGCCGTCAGGCGCGCGCGCAGGGCGACGGCGAGTTGGACGCCGACGGCGTCGCGCGTCGGTCGTATCCAGCCGTCGAAGGTGAAGACGCCGGCGACCGCGCTACGACCGGGCGGGTCCCAGACCGGCAGCAGGGCGACCGCGCTGAGGGGTGGCGGCGGCGCCGGTGGTGCCGCCGCGCAGCCACCGCAGAGGACCGAGGCGAGCAGGGCGAGAGTAGAGCAGCGCATCGGTGCCGCTATAGCATCCCGCCAGGCTGACGGCGGCCGCCACGGTCGCGCCCGCGGCGGCCGCCCCGCCCTCGCGGCGGGCGCGGGCGCGGGGCTGCCGGTCAGGGTCGACCGGCTGCTGCCTCGTCGTGGCCGGCGCCGTCGCGCGGCGTGAACGTGACCGTGAAGGGCGCCGAGGTGGTGTAGCCGGCGGCCGTCGTCGCGACGGTGAACGTCGCCGAGAAGGTCCCGCTCGGCTCGCCGCCGCCGGCGATCAGCAGTTGCGCCTCGAGATCGGAATGGAAGTCCGGCGTCGTGCCCAGCAGGACCGAATCGCCGGCGCTGTCGAGCGCCGCCTCGCCGAGGCGCAAGGTCAGCCCCGCATCGAGTGCGGTGACCGACAGGGTGATCGGCACGCCGTCGGCGACCGTGTACCGCGACTCCTCGGGCTCGCTCGCCTCGATCGGCGAGATGCCGGGGTTGACCGCGGTGAACAGGCGCTGGCCGCCGTCGCACTCGTCGCCGGTGCCACCGAAGCAGTCGCTGAAGAAGAGCGGGATCGGTGTCGCGGTGTCGTACTCGGCATGCGCCACCAGGGCGCCGCCGCTCGCGCCGTCGGCGGCGATGACGATTTCCTTGTGGTCGTCCTCACCGCCGTGCTCGTCGCTGGCCACATGGAAGAAGCGCTGGCCGGGGTGGGGCAGCCCGTCCTCCAGGCCGAAGGCCGCGAAAAGGGCAGGACACTCGGCGTCCGTCGGGTCGGACATGCAGCCCGGGGGAGTGTCGGGCTCGTTGACGTCGACGTCGCTCTCCGACAACAGCGCCTCGAGGTTGGCGGCGATGACGCTGTGGTCCGGGTTGAAGCCGCCCAGCCGCACCTCGGCGCGGTTCGGCGCCGCGCAGCTGGTCGGCGGCTGCAGCGCGCCGCCGCCGCTGCAGCCGGTGCTGCCGAGGTGGATGCGGAACTTGTCGTCGGCGGTGTCGATGCGCACGAACTTGTAGCCCGAGCGCCACACCCAGAACATCGAGGTGGCGTTGAGCGGCGGCGGCGCCGTGTTGGCGTCGCCATGGTTGAGGTCGAACGGCAGGCCGAGGGTGTACTCGATGCCGGTGTAAACGCCGGCCGGCACGGTGCCGCGCACGAGCGCGTTCATCGGCGCGTTGCCCGCCGTCGCGCAGGGTCCGGTGCCGTCCTCGAAGTCGAGCAGTACGGCGTTCTCGAACTGCCACTGGCCGTCCTGCTCGAGTTCGACCGCTACTTCCTCGCCGGTGTTGCTGATCAGGCGCACGTCGTGGAGGTAGAAGCGGAAGTCAGCCGGAACGAACTGGCCGCTGCCGGTGCCGATGCCGCCGTAGGTCTGGCCGCAGGCGAAGGTCTCGTCGCCGACGGTGGCGCGAAAGGTGATCTCCACCGGACGCCGGGCGCAGCCCTGCAGCGCGTTGTTGACCGACTGAACGATCTCGTTGATGGCCACGGCGGCGTCGCCGTCGGCGTCGCCGACGCACTGGCCGTTGACGTCGAGCCCGGGCACGTCGACGTGCCCCCAGGCGGGCGCGGTGAGACCGACGGCCGCCGCGAACATGAGTCCCGTGAATCGATGCATCATTCCTCCATCTTCCTTCATTTCAAGTTGGCAGAGTGCACTGTGTCAATGACGCCTGAGCCGGACGGTCAGAAACGCCAGGTGAGGCCGCCGCGCAGGCGGTAGTCGGGGACGATCTGCAATTGCGTATTACTCTGCAGCACCGGCAGTTCGGCGCCGAGCTCGGTGGCGAGGTGTAGGCCCCAGGCGAAGCCGATGACGGGGCCGAGGTTCAGCGTGGTGATGCCGGTGTCGCCGACGCTCTGCCCGTCGATGCTGTCGGTGCCCTTGCTCTCGCCGCTGAGCAGCAGCTGCAGGCGCAGCGAGTACGGCGCACCCCAGAGCAGGTCGCCGGCGAGCAGATAGGCGCCGGGGCCGCCCGCGTACATCAAGTCGTTAGCAAAGCGGTAGTCGTAGGCGCCACTGCCGCGGATCGCATACTGCAGCGAGGCGGTGGCGAACCAGCGGTCCCAGGCGCCGAACAGCTGCGTGCCGAGGAGGCCATCCACCGAGCCGGACCCGAGTGTCAGGTCGTGGCCGTGGATGCCGCTCGGCGGCCCGCCGTCGTGGTGCGGCCGCACGTCGGGTGGCAGCGCGACGCGTACGCGCTGCGCGCAGGCGTTGGGATCTGGAAATGGCACGCAGGGCGGCGCCGGGACCTCTTCTTTCAGAAACGACGTGCCGCCCGTCGGCAGTTCGAGGCCGGCGAAGAGGGCGAGGTGGGCGATACGGGCGATGTCGGACCAACTGAACGGCTTGCCGATGAGCAGCAGCGACATGTCGCCGAGGCCGCTCGCGTCGCCGCTCTTCACCTCCGTGGCCTCGATGCGCCGGTAGCTGCGGCTGATGATCGGCAGGTTGGCCTGGACGCTCAGGCGCGGCAGAAACTCGTAGCCGGCCATGAGCTGCGTGATCGAGCTGGCGATGCGCTCGTTGTCGGGGTTGGGCACGGTCTCGCCGTCCACCTTCAGCGTGTGGAAGTAGGTGAACTGCTGGGCGAGGCCGACGCGAAACCCGACCTGGTCCTCGCGCGCCTCGCTGGTGAGGTAGATGGCGCACGGGTCGCACCCCTGCGCCGGTGCCGCAGCACCGGCGAGCGCCGCGGCCGAAGCCGCGACGAGCGCCAGCAGGCGCGCGGCCGAGCCGCGCGCGCAACTCGTCCTCGAATGCACGCACATCTCCGGAGAGGCGCGAGCCTCTCCGCCGGGAAACACGACGCACGGCACCCTGCGGCGCCCGCGTCACCTCGGGCTGTCGATCCGGCTCAGGCGAGCCGGATCGGCGGCGGCGTGTCGGGCGGATCGGCGCCGCGGCGCGGCGCGGCGAGCGCACTCCGCGGCGGCGCCTGGAGCAGCGGCACGGCGAGCGCACTCGTCGCGCTAGGCAGGATCATCGGCGCCAGGGCCAGACCGGGCAGGACGCCATGGTTGCCACAGGGCGGCTTGGAGAGGCGCGGAGTGCCGCGCTCGGCCTGCGCGTCGTCGTGACCGACGCCCGTGCCGCCATGGCACTTCGGCTTGGGCGCCACGTCTCCACCATGGCACTTGAGCCGCTTGCCGCGCTCATTCACCTGGTGCATCGGGCAGTCGGGCGGGCAGAGATCGCAGGTGGCGCGCAGTGCGCCGTGCGTCGGCGCGGCGATCAGCGTGAGAGCGAGCAGCACCGCCAAGGCGGCGCCGGGGATGCGAAATCCGCGCGTCATGGACCTGACCGACCGTCACCGACGGCCGTACCAATGTCAATGGAGGGCGCCGCCCCGTCGGCGCCTTTTGCAGTCTGTCGCGGCAGCCCCGTACAACAGGTGCGCACGGGGGGCGCCCGTGGGGCCAGGCGGGGGAGGTTTCGTGGTAGCGGCGCCGGCCGACAGGCTTGGTCAGCGCCGTTGATACGCCACCGGGCACGCGGCCGCCGCCCGCGCGACGCCGCCGATCTGGCGGCGGCGCGGCTGGACGTCGGCGTAGCGCGGTGTCAGCTCGAAGGTGTCGACGAGGGCGCGCACGGCGATGCGGATGGCGGAGATGGAAAAGCGCTGCGCCGGGCAGGCATGGCGCCCGTGTCCGAAGGTGCTGACCAGCTCGCGGGCCGGCAGCGCCACCCGCGTCGACAGCTTGCGTCCGTCGTAGTGGTCGGGATCGAAGCGCTCGAGACCGGGTGCGGCGCTGCAGTTGTTCACCGGCAGCATGGTGGTGAGCATGATCCCCGAGGCGAGGCGGTAGGTGCGCGTGCCGTCGTTGAAGTCGAGCGGGCTGAGGACGTAGCGCAGCGTGATCGAGCGCTGCGCCAGGCGGATCGACTCGTTGGCGCATTGTTCGAGGAGCACGTCGTCGCCGGCCCGCACGCGCGCCAAGAAGGTGGGGTGGCGCAGCAGGTTGATCAACGTCCACGCCAGGGCCGCGTACAGATTCGACTGGGCGCCCATGTGGATGACCATCACGTCGCGCGCCGTCTGTACGTCGCGCTCGGCCTCCGGCAGGTCGGCGAAGGGCGCCGCGATGCGCTCGAGGTAGTCGCCGACCGGTGCGCCGGCGCGCCGCCGGGCGCGCAGGATGTCGCCCAGGATGGCTTCGACGGCGCGCATGGCGCGTCGCTCGGGCACCTTGCGAGTCAGGGCGGTGACAAACGCCTGCGCCGGGCGCACGAACGCAGCGCCGCTGTCGAGGCGGTCGAGGTGCGGGATGAGGCGATCGAGCGTCCCCGCCGTCGCCGCTTCGCGCCCAGCCCACGCCGCGAGACCGAGCCGGTGCCCGAGCCGCCGCGCCAGGGCGAAGGCGTCAAACGTCCCTCGCGCGCCGAGTTCGTCGAGCTGCAGCCGCACCGCCTCGTGCAGGTGGCCGAGGTACTCCTCGACCTCCTGGCCGCCGAACAGCGCATGCGGGAACGTGCGCCGGCCGCTGAGCAGTTCCGGCGGCAACTTGTGCTTGAGCACCAGCTCGAAGGTGGCCAGGCCGAAACTCGCCTCGTGTTCGGCGAGGGCGTAGAGGCCGCGCACCCCCTGCGGCGAGAAGACGCAGAACAGGCGGTAGCCGAAGGCGTCGATGACGAAGGTGTCGCCGAAGCGCCGCCGCGCTGCGCTGAAGCACGCGGTCGGGTCGCGCAGCAGGCGCCGCCCGGCCTCGACCCAGGGCAGGGCCCCGCCGAGCCGCGGCGGCATCGGGTCGACGCTCGGCAGGAGCGGGCGCAACGGCATCGAAATCGATCGTCTTATCCGCGCCGGCGTGTCAAGCGACACAGCGACGCTCATCGTCGAGGAGGACTGCCGATGCACCGATCATTGACCGCCGCCGCCCTGCTCACCCTGGCCTGTCCCGCGATCGCCGGCGCCGGCGACGTCAAGGCCAATCCCTGGTACCAGGCCGGGCGCGCCGCGGTGGCGCAGGCGCGGACGGAAGTCGGCGCGCCGGCGCGGGCGAGGAACGTCATCTTGTTCGTCGGCGACGGCATGGGCATCGCGACCGTCACCGCGGCGCGCATCCGCGACGGGCAGCTGCGCGGCCAGAGCGGCGAGGAGAACATCCTGGCCTTCGAGACGCTGCCGTTCACGGCGCTGGCGAAGACCTACAGCACCGATTTCCAGGTCCCCGATTCGGCCGGCACCATCACCGCCCTGCTGGCCGGGGTGAAGACGCGCAGCGGCGTGCTCGGCGTCGACGAGACGGTGGCGCGCAACGACTTCGCCGCCGCCGCCGCCGCCGTGGTGCCGACGCTGTTCGAGCAGGCCGAGGACCGCGGTCTGTGGACCGGCGTCGTGACGACCACCCGCATCACCCACGCGACGCCGGCCGGCGCCTACGCGCATACGCCGAATCGCAACTGGGAGGTCGACGGACAGGTGCCCGCGGCGGCGCGCGCCGCCGGCTTCAAGGACATCGCCCGGCAACTCGTCGAGTTTGCGCGCGGCGACGGCCTCGAGGTAGCGCTCGGCGGCGGCCGCGCCATGTTCTTCCCCAACACCGTCGCCGACCCGGAGTATCCGGCGCAGCGCGGCGCCCGGCTCGACGGGCGCGACCTGGTCGCGCAGTGGCGCGCGCGCTACCCGGGCGGCGTCTACGTCTGGAACCGCGACGAGCTACTCGCGGTCACCGCCGCGACGCCGCCGCGCCTGCTCGGGCTCTTCGACCCGTCGCACATGCAGTACGAGGCCGACCGCGCCAGCGACGGCGCCGGCGAGCCGTCGCTGGCGGAGATGACGGCCAAGGCGATCGCCCTGCTGGCGCCGGCGCCGCGCGGCTACGTGCTGCTGGTCGAGGGCGGGCGCATCGACCACGCCCACCACGCCGGCAACGCCTACCGCGCCCTCGGCGACACGATCGAGCTGTCGAACGCGGTGCGCGTCGCCCTCGAGCGCACGGCCGGCACCGAGACGCTGATCGTCGTCACCGCCGACCACAGCCACACCCTGACCCTCGCCGGCTATCCGAAGCGCGGCAATCCGATCCTCGGGCTGGTGCGCGGCTCGTCCGGAGAAAGCCCGGTCAGAGACGCCCCAGCGCAGGATCTCAGCGGCCGCGCCTACACCACGCTCGGTTATGCCAATGGACCGGGCTATCCGGGGCGATCGGACCGGCAACCGGAAGGCCCGAAACACTTTCCGCACGAGCCCACGTCGGCGAGCGGCGTGACACAGGGCCGCCCCGATCTCACGCGCGTGGCGACGGACGGGCCGGACTTTCTGCAGGAGTCGACGCTGCCCCTCGGCGCAGAGACGCACGCGGGCGAGGACGTCCCCATCTACGCCGGCGGTCCCGGCGCCGCCCTGTTCCACGGCGTGCGCGAGCAGAACTACGTCTACCACGCGATCGTCGCGGCGCTGGGGTGGAGCGACTGACCGGCGCCGACTCAGCGGCTGGCCGGGCCATGTTCGAGCCAGAGCCGGTCCCAGGTGGTGACGCGCTCGTCGTCCTCGCCGAGCATGGCGGCGATGCGGTCGCGGACATACGCGGCGTCGACCTTCGCCCCCTGGACGGCGATGAGGCGCTCGAGATCCACGACATCCTTGCCGCGAAAGAACAGCAGCTTGAAGATGCACAGCGCTTCGGCCGAGAGAAACCAGACGCCGCTGCCGTCGATCTCGAAGCGTACGCGCGTGCGTCCGGCTTCCCAGGAGAATTCGATGCTCGGGGTGAAGACGTCGAGGCGGAACTGCCCCAGCCAGAGCACCATCAGGCCGTCGCGGTCGGCGGCCGCTCGTGCCGCCGCTGCGTCGACGGCGACGCCGAGCGAGCGCAAGGCGGCAAACACCGGATCCAGTTGCGCGGGGGCGACGAAGACGTTGACGTCGACGTCGTTGGTGGCGCGCGGGATGCCGTACTGGCCGTATGCGAGTGCCCCGCCGAGGGCGTACGGAACGCCGTGCCGCTCGAGTGCCGCGGCGATCTGGATGCCGGCCTCGAAGGCGTCCCCGGCGGTACTCATGGGACGCGGCGCGCCGCGGCGCGCAAGCGGCGCAGCGCGATGAGGGAACTCTCCGGCAACGGATCGCGATACTCGCGCAGGCGCTGCCGGTCCGCTCGCGCCGCGAGCTGGCGGGCCGCCGCGCGGCAGGCGGCGGCGAGGGCCTGTGCCCGCGCCGCCGCGGTCATGGCGCGGTACGGTTCGGCCTCGCGAGCGACCGAGGTCCGATTGTCGACCACCCACGGGGGGAGCGCGGGGCGAGTCATCGCGACGGGACTGTAGCGCATTCCCGCCAGCGCGGCGACGGCGCGCGGCGGCCCGGGCGCCGCGCCAGCCGCGCGCGCTTGCGGGCCGCGGTCGGCGGTCGGCGCGGACCCCTCAGTGGAGGATGAACTTGATCGCCTGCTCGACGCGCGTGCGCACCGCGGCGCCGTGCCATCGCGGCCGGGTACGAAGCGCCACTGGCGGATGGCGGCGAGGGCGGCGAGTCCGGATCAGCTGCGAAAGACGACGTAACGCCAAGTATCGGACGCTCGGCGTCGCGCGTCGCTCAGCGGCTTTGCGGCCGTTCACGCGGTACCGTCCTCCCGCTGGCAAAGGAAGTGAAGCTGGGCACTGGAGCGAGGCAATTTCGGTCTGATGAGTGATGTCCGACCGGCGCCCCGACAGGGGCAAAGGTGTGCACCAAAGCCGTCTGTCCCCCTCCACCGCATACCTACCAATTCCTCCGCGTGAGCCAACGACCAAGCTCGCCTGCCCGGCGGCGCAGAAGAGCTATGAACGCCGAGAAACCGAAGTCGCGGGCCGGGTCAGGTGCGGCGTTTGGTTAGCTGGCCGTGACCAACATCCAACCCGGCGAGCATTTTCATCAGGGCTTGCGGGTCCACCGGCTTGACCATGTGGTGATCGAACCCGGCAACGCGCGAGCGGCGGCGGTCGTCGTCCTGCCCCCATCCGGTCACGGCGATTAGGACGACACCGTTGCCCCCCGCCTGCTCACGGATACGGCGGCACGCCTCGTACCCGTTCAGCTTCGGCAGGCCGATGTCGAGCAAGATCACGTCGGGCCGAAACTCCCCGGCCGCGTCCACGCCCGCTTGCCCATCGTAGGCCGTGCGGGTGTCGTTGCCCATCATCTTCAGCACCTCCGACAGGCTGTCCGCGCCATCCCGGTTGTCGTCCACCACCAGAATGCGGAACAACGACCTGACGGAGTGTTCCGCTGCACCGCCCGACTCTTGCGGTTTCGATGCCTCGACCACGATCGGCAAACGCACGACGAACTCGCTGCCCTTGCCCGGCCCTTCGCTCATGGCCTCGACCCTGCCGCCGTGCATCTCCACCAGACGATTCACCAGCGTCAGCCCGATCCCCAACCCGCCCTGCGACATCTCCAACGACCGATCAACCTGCGTGAACATCTGGAAGATGCGGGGCAACTGGTCGGCGGCGATGCCGATGCCGGTGTCCTTCACCGTCACCACCACGTCGCTCCCTTGACGTTCGACGTTCAGTTGGATGTGTGAACCCCCGTCGCTGTATTTGGCAGCGTTGTTCAACAGGTTCAGGAACACCTGTGCCAGCCGGGTCATGTCGGCATCCACCATGAGCGGTTGCTGCGGGAGCGTGACGGTGAGTTCTTGACCCATCCGCTCGATCAGCGGGCGGATGGCTTCCACGGCACTGTTCACGACCGCCGCCAATGGGACGTGCTCCTTGCGCAGGATGAGGTTCCCTCGGGTGATGCGGCTCACGTCCATCAGGTCATCGATCAACCGCACCATGTGCGTGAGTTGGCGATCCATCATGGTGCGGGTCTGCTCGACGGCCGCCGCCTGCAAGCCCGTCATCTTCATCAGTTCCAAGCCGTTGCGGATGGGGGCCAGCGGGTTGCGCAGCTCGTGGGCCAGCGTCGCCAGGAATTCGTCCTTGTGTCGGTCGGCCTCGGACAAGTCGGCGGCTAACTGCCGCAACTGAATCTCCGCTGTTTTCCGCTCGGTCACGTCCAGGTTCGTCCCCACCACCCACTCGGCTTCGCCTTGCGCGTTCGCCCGCACGGTTTCCACGCCTTCGATGTGGCGCACTGCGCCGTCGTCGCGCCGGCGGACGCGGAATTGGCGGCGGCTCTGTGCGCCGCGGCGCACGGTGTCCTGCAGGATGCGCTCAGTTTCCGGCAGATCCTCCGGCAGCACGGCCCCGCTCCAGTCGGTGTATTGCACGAAACCATCCGACGTGGGGGCGATGCCGTAGAGGCGGAACATCTGCGCATCCCAGCGGACCGCGTCGGTGACGACGTTCCATTCCCAGATCCCGACCGCCGACACCTCAGTCGCCAGCCGCATGCGCGTTTCGCTTTCGCGCAGCAGCGCCTCGTAGCGCAGGCGCTCGGAGAGATCGTAGAAGTGAGACACCGCGCCGGGCCGTCCGTCGGGCAGGGTGATGCGCTCGACCTTCCAGTCGTAGGACTCGACTGCGGCGATGTCCTGCCGCTGCTGCACCGTGCTCCGCGCATGGTAGGGCTCGCCGCTTTCCAGCACCTGGCGGAAGATCGCGTTGGCTTCGCTGGCAAAGGGTTCCGACCAGACGATGCGGAGGACTTCGGCAAAATCCCGGCCGAGGAGCGGGCGGACATTTTCAAACACCTTCTGCGCGCCAGCGCTCACCTGCACGAGCCGGAAGTCCGCGTCCACCGCATAGACTCCAAAGGGCGAGTGTTCCACGAGGTGGCGGAAGGAGTCGTAGGCTGCGCGCAACTGCTCCTCCGCGTGCTTGCGCTCGGTGATCTCCTCGACGATCCCGCCGAAACCCAAGACCTCACCCGCGCCGTCGCGCAGCGGATACCAGCTTTCATTCCAGAAGCGCGTCACGCCGGGCGCGGCGGGCGTCTCACCGGAGAACTCGTGATTCAACACGGCTTCGCCGGTCACCAGGATGCGCCCCGTCACGTCGCGGATATTTTCGACGAGGGTGGGCACGATCTCAGAGACATGCCGGCCCAGGTGCGCCTCGGACGAAGTGCCATTGATCTCCGCGAGACGTTCATTGATGCGCCCGTAGCGCAGATCCCGATCGAGGAAGCAAAAGCCGATGGGTGCTGTGCGGAGAAGGGTGTCGAGCAAGACACTGACACGCTGCAATTCCGCCGCACTGTGCTTGCGCTCGCTGATGTCGCGGAAGACGCCGACGTAGCCCGCCGGCGCGCCGCTCGCGTCGCGCAGGGCGGTGTCGCTCGTCTCCACGGCGATCTCGCGGCCGTCGTGCGTGCGGTGGATGATCTCGCCGCGCCATTCGCCGTGCTCGCGGAGGGCGGCCCACATCGCGGCTTCCGTCTCCGTGCCCGGCCACCGCCGGGTGTAAATCTCGCTGAACTGGCGCCCGAGCGCGTCGCTGGCGGGGACGCGGTATTGCCGCTCGGCGGCGGCGTTCAGGTAAGTCACGCGCTGGTCGGCATCCACGGCGATGACGGAGTCGCTGACCTGCGCGAGGATCTCGCCGCGGAACCGGTTCGATTCGGCGTCGAGGCCTTGCAGCGTGAAGACCTGCGGGCCGTCCGCGGTCTCGACGATGAGCGCCTCCACCTCGCCCGTGCGGATGGCGCGCAGGGTTTCCTCCGCCTCCTCCAGCCGTGCGCGCAGCTCCGCATTTTCGGCGCGGAGTTGTGCTCCGGGTGAATCGTTGGAGGTCATGGTGGTCATCGCCTATTGCGCGGGGGACGGGTGTGAGCTTTTCGTCTCCCGCAGATTGAGCCCGAGCAGGATGCGCTCGGTCTGCGACATGTCGCCGATGAAACGGCGCAGCGGCAGCGGCAGTGTTTTGATCAAGGTCGGCGCGGCGATGATCTGCCCGTCCTTGGCCAGCGTCGGATGCAGGGAGATGTCCACGATTTCCAGTTTGTAGCGCCCTTGCAGATGCTCCTCGCAAATCTTGCGGATGTTCACTGTCGCGCGCGCGGAGTTCCGCGTCGTGCCGGTGACGTAGAGCCGCAGGACGTAGCGGGCCGTATCCGGCGAGGCGACGGCGGCTTCAAGGGCGTCGTGGTGGTTGGGGGTGGCGTCCTTCTTTTCCACAAACTCACGACTCCACCGGTTGCACGTCGAGGCCGACGAGGACGCGTTCTTCGTTGGAAAGATCGCCGATGATTTTCTTGATCGGCTCGGGCAGCCGGCGCACCAGCGTGGGCACGGCGAAGATCTGGTCGCCCGCCGCCAACTGCGGCGTCTTCAGCAGGTCAATGACCTCGATGCGATACTGCCCGGCGAGGTGCGTCTCGCAGATGCGCTTGAGATTGGCAAAGGCGGCGTGCGATTTCGCGGTCTGGCCGGCGACGTAGAGCCGAAGTTCGTAGGTCTCGGGCTTGTTCATCGCGTTCCTTTTCTCGCTGCGTTGCCACCTTTGCTGCCGCCGCGCAATTGCGCCATGGCCGCGCTGTTCTGCTGCGTGGTCGTTTCCTGCAAACTCTCCTGCGCGATGGCGAATTTCACCTCGGCTGCCTCGGCCTCGCCTTCCGCATGCAGCGCGGCGATCTGCGCCTCGATCGCCTTTCGCTTGGCGGCGAGCTGCCGCATCTTGCGCTCGTGATCTTCCCGGCGCAGCTCGGCGGCGGAGCGTTCGTGCGCCGCCTGCGCCACGCGCGCGGTGCCGGTGAGCACGCGGTCCGCGCCGAGATACACGTCCACGAGATCGATGCCCGCGTCGCTGAGCACGAACTCGCGCACCTGGTTC
>Ga0209591_10002978_pt1 | contig 19945 bp, 18 predicted proteins | sample MAT01_FD_187207 | JGI IMG/M metagenome (GOLD analysis project Ga0209591, IMG submission 187207) | Freshwater microbial communities from Lake Fryxell liftoff mats and glacier meltwater in Antarctica - MAT-01 (SPAdes) (version 2) | ecosystem: Environmental > Aquatic > Freshwater > Ice > Liftoff... | reverse complement strand
CGTGCACGTGCTCTTCGCCGAGGGTCTCGTCCACCTCGACCGGGCCGAGGGTCACGTGAACGGGCTCGACGAGGTCGAGCGGATCGCGCGCGACTTCTCACCCGACGCCGTGGCGCCGGTCTGTGGTATCGACGCCGCGACGATCGCGTCGGTGGCCCGTGACCTCGCGGCAACCGAACGCGCCGCGGTCTACGCCCGCATCGGCACGTGCACCCAGGAGTTCGGCACGGTCGCGAGTTGGGCGGTCGACGTCGTCAACACGCTCGCGGGCAACCTCGACCGCGAGGGCGGTGCGATGTTCACCCTGCCCGCGGTCGGCGGTGCCAACACCGGCGGTACGCCCGGGAAGGGTCGAGGCGTTCGCTTCGGTCGGCGGTCGAGCCGGGTGAAGGGGCTTCCCGAGTTCTTCGGTGAGTTCCCGGTGGTCACTCTCGCCGACGAGATCGAGACGCCCGGCGACGGCCAGGTGCGAGCCTTCGTGACCGTGGCCGGGAACCCGGTGCTGTCGACGCCCGACTCGAACCGCCTCGACGCCGCGCTCGGCACGCTCGATTTCATGGTGAGCGTCGACATCTACCGCAACGAGACCACCCGCCACGCCAACGTGATCCTCCCCGCTCCGGGTGTGCTCACCCGGGGCCACTTCGACCTCGCGCTGTACTCGCTCGCGATCCGCAACGTCGCGAACTACTCACCGCCGCTCGTGGAGCTGCCACCGGGCGAACCGACCGAGTGGGAGATCCTGCTGCGGCTCGCCGCGATCTGTGCGGGACAGGGGAGCAGCGCCGAAGCGGGCGCCGGGCTCGACGACTTCGCGCTGCTCACGTTGGTCCAGAAGGCGGTCACGCGCACCGGGTCACCGTTCGAGGGTCACGACGTCGACGCCGTGATTGCGCTCCTCTCGCAGAAGGGGCGTCGCGGTCCCGAGCGGATCCTCGACCTCATGCTGCGCACCGGTCCCTACGCGGGGCAGCTCGACCTCGACGTGCTCGAGGCCAATCCCCACGGCATCGACCTCGGCGCGCTCCGGCCCCGGCTGCCCGAGGTGCTGCGCACGCCCACCGGCAAGATCGAGCTGGCGCCGGAAGCGGTGATCGCCGACGTGGAGACCCGGCTGCGGCCGTCGCTCGAACGGCGCCGGAGCGCCGGCGCGCCCGACCACCGTCTCGTGCTCGTCGGCCGGCGCGACCTCCGCTCCAACAACTCGTGGATGCACAACCTCGACGTGTTGGTGAAGGGGAAGGCCCGCTGCACCTTGCAGGTGCACCCGGTCGACGCGGAACGGCTCCACCTCGAAGACGGTGCGCCCGCGCGAGTCAGCTCCGCCGTCGGCGAGGTCGAGATCGACGTCGAGGTCACCGACGGGATCATGCCGGGCGTCGTGAGCATCCCCCACGGTTGGGGTCACGACGTCGAGGGCACCGACATGGCCGTCGCCGCGAAGCGTCCGGGCGTGAACAGCAACGTCCTCACCGACGGCAGCTTGTTCGACCCGCTGTCCGGCAACGCGGTGCTGAACGGCATCCCGGTCGAGGTCGTCCCCGCACTCGTTCCGGCGTGACCCGACCCGACCTCGAGTTCGATCAGGTCGGCGACGCGTGGACCCGGTTCGACCGCGCCCTGGGCCGACTCGACGACGCAGCTGCGCGGGGACCGTCGCTCCTGCCGGGGTGGTCGCGCGCGCACGTCGTCGCGCACCTGTGGGGGAACGCCGAAGGCTTTGCCGGCGCGGTCGCCGGGACCGCGGCCGGTGGGGTCGGCGTGATGTATCCCGGCGGCACCGAGGGCCGAACGCGCGACATCGAGGGTCGCGCCGCGCTGCCCCTCGATGTGATCGCCGACGGCGCCCGCCACGCCCACGCCCGCCTCGTCGACGCGTGGGCCGACATTCCCGACGACCGGTGGGACGACCCGATCGACATGATCACCGGGCCGGTTCCGGCCTCGGGCACGGTGCGGGCCCGCTGGCGCGAGATCGTCGTCCACCACGTCGACCTCGACATCGGCTTCGGCCCCGCCGACCTGCCGGCCGACTACCGCACCGCCGACGCGTCCTGGCTCACCGTGCACCGCCCCGACTGGTAGCGCGCCCCAACCCCCACGCTCTGGCGTCGCAGGACGCCAACAGTTGTCGACCAGCGACGCCAAAGCACGCGGGGTGGGGGTCAGCCCTTGGTCTTCATGGCTTCGCGCGCCATCGACGCCATCATGTCGATGAAGCCGTCGGGATCCTGGGTCTTGCCGACGACGAGCTCCTTCATGTCGGGCACGTAGTGCTCGAAGCCGGGACCCTCGAGCGCCTCGACGATCCCGGCCGCGCACTCCTCGGCCGTCGTCCACGGGCCGTCGAACAAGCCGGGGAGGTCGCCCGGCGCCTGCTCCCAGATCTCCGTCTTGATCGCCCCGGGTAGGACGAGCTTCACCTGCACGCCGGTCTCGCGCTCAGCGAGGTCCATCGCTGCGGTCTCGCTCCAACCGCTCATAGCGAACTTCGCCGCGCAGTAGGCCGACTCGTGGACGATCCCGAACCGTCCGCCGGGGCTGCCGACGTTGACCAACAGACCCTCGCCCCGATCGACCATCAGCGGCAGGACGATCATCGCCATGCGGATCGGCGAGAAGAAGTTGAGGTTCATCACCTGGTCGAGCTCGTCGGCCGACTGGTCGAGGAGGTGCTTGCGCTTGCCCATCGCGGCGTTGTTGACGAGCGAGTCGAGATGCCCGAAGTGGTCCCACGCCTGCCGCACGATCGCTTCCCCGGCGGCGATGTCGGAGAGATCGACGCTCCAACTGCACGAGTCGGGGGTGTGGACCCGCACCTTCTCGAGGGTCTGCTCGAGGCGGTCGGCTCGGCGGGCGACGAGGCCGAGCGTCGCGCCGCGCTCGGCCAGCATCGGGGCCAGCGCTTCGCCGATCCCCGAAGACGCGCCGGTGAGGAGGATCTTGGAACCGTCGAACTTCATAACGCTCCTGTCTCGGGGCCGGGCTCCATTCTGCCCCGGCTGCTACCCGTTCGCGAGGAAGCGCCCGATCAACGTCTCCCGATCCAGGTAGGTGACGTTGCTCGGGAGGCTCGGCGCGAACGCATCGAGCTTCGCGGCGAGCTCCCGACCGAGCTCCTTCGTCGGCGCGTAGAAGTCGATCGTCTCGTCGAACGCGGTCACGGCCCGCTCGTCGAGCGTCCATTCACCGGCGAGCTGCCAGGAGTCGGGCAAGGAGAGCGCGAGCGTCTTGGGGTAGACCGCGATCGCGGCCACGTCCTCCGCGAGCACGAGTCGTTCGACGTATTCGGCCGGGAGTGGATACTCCTCGCGCAGCACCTCGGTCACCTGCGGCGAGCCGAGGCTGAGGAAGTCGACGATCCCCCCGTCGTGGAAGTAAGTCACGTAGCCGAGCTCCCCGGTGGCGACGGTCTGGCCGCGGTAGTGCTCACCGAAGAAGCGACCGACCTGGTACCGCTGTCGGTAGGTGTTGCTCATCGCGAGCGGGGCGTCGACCACGAGCGGGATCTTCATCGGCGCCGCCGTCGCCGCCATCGCGAACACGAGGAACGTCGCGGTGGCGCCTCGCCATTGCAACGACACGACCTCCCCCAGGATCACGAGCACCACGAACGCCCCGCCGACGAGGAGGTAGTTCTGGTAGCGGTCGTAGAACCGCATTTCGCCGTAGACGCCGTGGATGAAGGTGGCGACGAGGAACGCGACCGCGATCACGAGCGCCCGCCGAGGACCCCCGAATCCCGCGAACACCACGTAGGCGATTACACCGACGACGAGTGCCGTGAGGACCGCGTCGCTGAACAGTTCGAAGAAGACGTCGTCGAGGGGGCGGAACAGGCCCCGATCGCCGATGGCCTGCTTGGCCGCGATGGAGTTGGGCAGGAAGGCGGCGCCGAAGGCCCGGTTCACGACCCCGTAGATCATGAGCGGCAGTGCCGCGGCCGCTCCGATCAGCACCGCCACCAACGCGATGCCGCCGGTGGTCCAGTTGGCGGTGCTCGCGTCGGTCGCGAACCTCGGGATCCGACGGACCCCCAGCCCGACGACGATCCCTGCCGCGAGGAACACGGTTTCGACCCGGACCGCTCCGGCGAGGAAGACGATCACCACGAGGAGCGCGATGGTGCGCAGGTCGAGGCGACGATCCTCCAACTTCCACACGATCACGAGGATCTCGACGACGAGCGCGGCGTGGACCAGGTGCTCCATCCCGATCGCGGTCATCGCGGGGATGCCGAGGACGAAGAGGGGGAGGAGGATCGCGGCGATCCAGCTGCCGACCGCCCGCCCCCGAGGTCGGATCACCGTCTGGTTCGCGGCGAACAGCCAGATGATCCAGAGGCCCGCGCCGATGTTGAGCGCCAACGGCCACACACTGTCGGGCACCGGCGAGATGAGCATCAGCCCCGAGAGCGCGAACGTCCACAACGGCGACGACGACGCCGACACGTACACGCCGTCGGTCACGCCCCACGTGCCGTGCTCGACGAGTTGTCGGGCGATGCTCATGTGGATCCCGGCGTCGTCGAGCGCGAACACCAGGTGCCCGTCGTTGCGGGCGAGGGAGACGACGAGCACCACCGCGATCGTCATCAGCGCGGCGCCGGCCGCGACCAGGAAGAACCGGGTCCGGTCGGCGGGTTCGGGGAGGGAGATCGAGCGCGCGACCCGTTCGGGGACGTCGATCGTCACCTCGTCGGCCTGTCCGTCCAACCCTGCTCCCGATCGCCGCTGCGGCGGGGGAGACGCTAGCCGTCGACCCGTCGGGCGGGTCAGACCCACCGCGCGTGATCGGCGAACGCGAGCAGGTCCTCGTCGCCGGCGTTGTCGCCGTAGGCCCAGATCTCGCTCGCTTCCCGAGACCCGAGCCACGCTTGCAGGCGGGTGACCTTCTCGGGGCCGCGGCAGTTCCCGCCGTCGAGGCGTCCGGTGAGAGCGGCGTTCGGCCCGACTGCCAACCGGGTGGCGAGCACGGCCGCGAAACCGAGCTGGACGCCGAGCGGTTCGAGGTAGACGGCGGGAGACGCGGAGACGAGCACGAGCTCGTGTCCAGCGTCGCGGTGCCAGTCGAGTCGATCGACGATGTCGGGGCGCAACCGGGTCGCCAGATGATCTGCGTAGCGGGCGCCGGCCGCGTGCAGCTCGTCGGAGGAGAACCCGGTGAGCAGGTGACGGATCAGTCGTTCCTTCGTGTTGTCGCGATCGGCCCGCCCCGCGGCCATCAGCGCGAGCCGAGGGGCCAGTCGGCTCATGGCGACGCTCACCGCGACCGGACCCCGCACCGCGGTGAGGAACGGCAGGAGCGAGTCGCGCTTGGTCAACGTGCCGTCGAAGTCGAACGCGGCGACCACGAACGGGCCGTCGCCGGCCGGCACCGACATGGTCAGACGGGGAGCTTGCGGAACACGACGCGCGGTACGTGGCGCAGGACCGACATCACGTAGCGGAGCGTACTGGGAACCCAGATTGTGGTCGCGTTCGTGCCGAGGCCGTGCACGATCGCGTCGGCGACCGCTTCCGGCGTCGTGGAGAGCGGAGCGGGATCCATCCCGGTGGTCATCTTGGTCGTGACGAAGCCCGGCCGGACGACGAGCACCCGGGCCCCGGTGCCGACGAGACTGTCGGCGAGGCCCTGGGCGAACGCATCGAGACCGGCTTTCGACGACCCGTAGACGAAGTTCGAGCGGCGGGCCCGTTCCCCCGCAACCGACGAGAGCACGACGAGCGTGCCGTGGCCCTGCTCCTGCAGCGCTCGCGCGACGGGGACAGAGACCGACATCGCGCCGATGTAGTTGATGGCCCCGATCCGGACCGCCTCGTGCGCGTCGTGCTCGGCGAGCTCCTGGTCGCCGAGCACCCCGAACGCGAGCAGGACGGCGTCGATGTCGGGGTGGCGGGCGAACACATCGGCGACGAACCCTTCGTGCGAGGCGGTGTCTTCGGCGTCGAAGGCGACCACCTCGACCGCGACTCCGTCGTCGACGAACTCCTTCGCGGCGCCTTCGAGCGCGGCGAGGTCGCGGCCGGCGAGCACGACCGTACGACACCGGTCGGCCGTGAGACGCCTTACCGTCGCGAGCGCGATGTCGGACGTGCCGCCGAGCACGAGCACCGATTGCGGTGAGCCGAACGCGTCGTTCATCGAGTCCTCAGGGGGTCGGGCTCAGAGACCGAGCCGGCGGGCGAGATCGGACTGCAGGACATGATCGGGATCCATGCGCTCGCGCACGTTCCGCCACTCGTCGAGCCGGGGGTAGAACGCGGGGACCAGCTCGGGTCGGAGGCGGGAGTCCTTGGCGAGGTAGATGGAGCCACCCGCTTCGAGCACGAGGTCGTCGAGTCCGTCGAGGAGGGCGGGGAGCGCGTCGTCGCCGACGGGGATGTCGAGCGCGAGGGTCCAGCCCTTCGACGGGAACGAGAGCGGCGCCGGGTTGGCCGGGCCGAAGGTCTTGAGGACGGCGAGGAAGGACGCGGTCCCGGCGGCGCTGAGGCGCTCCACCGCGAGCCGTACCGTCTCGCCCGCTTCGAACGGGACCACGAACTGGTACTGCAGGAACCCGCGGGAGCCGTACATGCGGTTCCAGTTCGCGATGCCGTCGAGCGGGTGCCAGAAGTAGGGGATGGTCTCGAGGCCGTGATGGTGCTTCGGGGCCTTGCGGAACCACACCTCGTTGAACGCTCGGATGCTGAGCGGGTTCGCGAGGCCGTTCGGCACCCACGGCGGCGCGCTCGCCAGGATCTCGCCCCGGTAGTGGAGCGGGCCCTTCTTGCGCTTCTTCGCCGGCAACTCGTCGAGCCGCGCGTGATCGCCGCGCGTCAGCACGCCGCGTCCCATCGACGCGCCGGTCGAGAGGCAGTCGATCCACGCGACCGAGTAGCGGTACGCGTCGTCGCCGTCGCTCATCTTCGCCATCAGCTCGTCGAGATCGCGCGCCCGTTCGGTGTCGACCGCCATGAGCGACGTCTCGATCGGGACGAGGTCGAACGTCGCGTCGAGCACGATCCCGGTGAGCCCGAGACCACCGATCGTCGCCCAGAACTCCGCGGGGGTCTCGTCGGGGGTGAGGGTGCGGATCTGTCCGCCGGGTAGTTGGACGGTCATGGCGTGGACGTGTGCGCCCCACGTGCCGTCGGAGTGGTGGCCCTTGCCGTGGATGTCGGAAGCGATCGCGCCGCCGACGGTGACGAAGCGCGTTCCCGGGGTGACCGGCACGAACCACCCCAGCGGCACGAGCCAGCGGAGGAGGTCGTCGATGCTGGTTCCCGCGGCGGCGGTGGCGATGCCGCGTTCGAGATCGATGCTCTGCAGTCCCGACATGAGGGTGAGGTCGACGACCGCGCCGCCCGCGTTCTGGGCCGGGTCGCCGTAGCTGCGCCCGAGTCCGCGGGCGATGGCTCCACGTGCGGGCGCGGCGTCGAGGATCGCCTTCACCTCGCCGGGCTCGGTGGGGCGGTAGACGTCGGCGCGACTCGGTGCGGTGCGGCACCAGCCCGTGAGCACCTCCGGGGAAGCGTCGACGTGATGGTTCCCTCCGCGGCGCCGGTTCGACCGCCCACCGGTTCCGGTCCCGCGAGCGATGTCGGCCGGCTCCGCTCGTTCACCCACGGTAGATCGCGATCCCGAACACGATGACCCACGCGAGGATCATGCCCTGGATCATCCGGTCGCGGAGCACGACCTCTTCCGGCGCGCCGCCACCGCCCTGCTCGACCACGAGCGCGTAGCGGAGCACCGCGAGCACGAACGGCACGATCGACAGCTCGTACCAGGGGATGCCACCCTCGCGGGCGGTCTTCTCGAACGCCCAGAGGCAGTAGGCCACCATCGTCACACCCGACGCGACGGCCAACACGTAGTTGAGGTACGCAACCGAGTACTCGCCGAGCGTGGCCCGGAACCCGGCGCGCTCCTCGCCCATCTCCTGGAACTCGGCGTAGCGCTTGCCGGTGACCATGAACAGCGATCCGAACGCGGTCACGATGAAGAACCAGTCGGAGATCGGCACGTCGGCGGCGACCGCACCTGCGATCGCGCGGAGCACGAAGCCCGACGCGAGGAGGGTGATGTCGATCACGGCGACGTGCTTGAACCAGATCGAGTAGCTCGTCGTGCACAGCACGTAGATCGCGGTGACGGCGGGGAGTTGCCACGATCCCGTTGCGAACCCGACCCCGATGCCGGCCACGATCAGGACGCCCGCCGTGATCTTGCCGGTCGTGACCGAGATCACGCCCGCGGCGATCGGGCGGAAGCGCTTCTTCGGGTGGAGCCGGTCGGCTTCGGCGTCGAGCGAGTCGTTCAGGAAGTAGGTGCCGCTCGCGGCGAGGCAGAACGCGACGAATGCGATGAGGGTGCTGATGAGCGCGTCGCGGTGAGTGAGGACGCCCGCCGCGCCGGGCGCGGCCGCGACGAGCACGTTCTTCGCCCACTGGCGGGGCCGGGCCTCCTTGACGAATCCCCGGACCTTCGACATCGAGGGCGGGGGGGCCGACGAGTCGGTCGGTGTGCGGGTCGGCAGCGAGTCGCCGTTCACGCCGACGGCGCGCGTCGACGCCGCGGGGTCGATGCTGGTCGGGGCTTCGTCAGCCATGCGGTCGCCTACTGCTCCGTGCCGCCCGGGACACTCGGTGTGACAACGAAGTTACCCGTGGGGTTTCGACGAACCGGAGTCGTCCGGGTTGCCAGATTGTGACGCAGCCCAGCTGAATACGCCTTTCGCCATGGTGGATGCTTCGGCCTCCGCTCGGGCGCGGTTGACCGAAACCCGCGCCTCGTGGGCCGCGGGGAGTCCCGGATCGGCCTGAACGGCCCATTCTGCGAGCTGTCCGGCCAAACGGAGGTCTCCCGCTTCCGCCGCCGATCGGGCCCGGTCGGCGAGTCGATCGGCCCCGCCGGCCAGCGCCGCCACCTCCCGGGCGAGGTCGGAGTCTGCCGGTGGCTTCAGGCGGGCCGGGTTGCCGTCGTACCAGCCGCCGTAGAGGCGCCAGACGTTGCGGACCACGAACTCGGGTTCGTCGTACACCGGCCGGAGGTACGGCTTCGCCAGCAGCTCCTCCGGGTACTCGATCGTGTGGACGATGTCGTCGAGGCGCGCGCCCTCGTTCATCAGCGCGACCGTCTGGTCGTGCAACGATTCGAGCAGCGTCGCGACGTCGAGGAGCGCGGTGCGGACACGGTCGGCGCCCACGATCGGGAGCCCGTGACCCGGGAGCAGGATCTCGGCTCCGAGCGCGGCCATCTCGCGGGATGCCTGCGCCCACTCGCGCGGATAGCGCTGCACCTTCTGCGGGTTCCCGCAGTTCGGCGAGGCCCAGATGAACAGGTCGCCGCAACAGAGGACCTTGCGGTCGGGAACCCACACCCACGTGTGGTCGTCGGTCTCGCCGCGCGCGTGGTGCAACTCGAACCGCTCGCCTGCGAGTTCGATCGTGAGGTGGTCGCGGTAGGTCTCGTCGGGGTAGCGGTACTCGAGCGGCCACTGCAGCGACGGGTTCTGGAACTGCCGCTGGTTGATCACCGCGTTGTACCCGTTGGTGGCCTGGTACCGGTCGAAACGTGCCGCGATGGCTTCGTGGGCGACGACCCGCGGCGCCGGGTCGCCGGCGGCGGCTGCATCGGCCTCGTAGAGGTCGACACCGAAGCAGTGGTCGACGTGGCCGTGGGTGAAAACCGCGGTGTGGAGCGGCCGCTCGCTCCAGGTGCGGATCGCGTCGTGCGCCCTCGCCGCGAGGAACGTGCTGCCGGTGTCGACCAGCACGAGACCCTCGGCGGTCGAGAGCGCGCTCACGTTCGCGAACGACGCGACGAACGCGAGGTCGTCGTCGAACCGGACCAGTTCGCCGAAGTGCCGGAAGGGATGGTGCTCCTCGATCGGGAGCTCGCCCGTCCACAGTCGGTCGGCCACATCGAGGAGGTCGGAACCATTCGGGGTCATCGGGCGAGTTTCGCAGGTCCTGATCGCCGTCTCACCGTCCCATGACACTCGGGGCGCATCCTGGGAAGCATCAACCACCCAGGAGGAACCCGGATGAAGCTCACCATCACCCAGCGGATCGCCGCCGCCGTCGCCGCCGGAACCATGATCGTCGGCGTCGGTGCGACGGTCGCCTCGGCCGCCCCCGCCCCCGAGGACCGGGAAGCCGCGGTCAGCGAGCGCCTCGCCAAGCTCGACTGTGCGAACGCCGACCAGGTCAAGACGAAGGTCGACGAGCGGGCGGCGAAGGCCACGACGAACATCTCGGACCGGGTCGCCGATCTCGGCGAGATGAAGGCGAAGGTCGCCGATGCGGGCCGCGAGAAGCTGGCCGACCGGATCCAGAAGCGGATCGACCGACTGAACGAGCGGCTCGGCAAGATCCCCGGCTTCGTCGACGAGGCGAAGACCAGGATCGACGAGAAGTGCGCCACCGCCGGCTGAGCGTTCCTGAACGTTCCACCGCAACGATGTTGCCGACGAAATCAGAACGTGTTTCAATTTTGGGATGACACCCGAGCCGGCGGCGGCCCCGACGGCGCTCGCCCGCAACCAGGCCGCCCGGCGCCGCAGGGTCCTTGATGCGGCCCTGTCGCTCGCGGCCGACGGCGGGTTCGAAGCGGTGCAGATGCGCGACGTGGCGGCGGCAGCGGGTGTCGCCCTCGGCACCGTCTACCGGTACTTCGACTCGAAGGAGCGGCTGCTCCTCGAGGCGAACGCCGAGGAGGTCGAGGCCCTCGGGCGCCGACTGCTCGAGCACCCGCCCGCGGGGGAGCTCCCGGCCGACCGGATCGTCGACGTGATGGGCCGGGCGTGCCGCGCGCTCCAACGCCGTCCCGAGGCCACGGCGTCGATGGTGCGGGCGATGGGATCGGCTCCGCCGACCGAAGCCGACGTCGTGCGGCGCATCACCCAGGCGATCGACGGGATCATCACCGGCGCGATCCACCCGGGTGAGCCCACTCCGCACGACCTCACCGTCGCCCGGGTGCTCAGCCAGGTGTGGTTCTCGTCGCTCATCGGCTGGGTCGGCGGCGTCGATCCGCCCGAACGGGTGCTCGAAGACCTCGAGATCGCGACCCGCCTCCTGGTCGAGTGAAGCGGTGGGTGGTTCGGTGGCTTGAGGCTTGGCGAGACAAGCGAGAACGTGTTCTACTGACTCGCCTATGAGCGAGGCGACCCGGTTCAATTTCGCAGACATGTTCGAGGCCATGGTCGACGAGGTGCCCGGGCGCACCGCCGTCGTGGTGGGAGCCGGGCGTCGGACCTACGCGCAGCTCGAGGAGCGTGTGAACCGACTGGCTCACCACCTCGAGGCCGCCGGCGTGGAACCCGGCCAACACGTCGGGATCTACGCCTACAACAGCATCGAGTGGGTCGAGGCGCTGCTCGCCCTGCACAAGATCCGGGCCGTGCCGGTCAACGTCAACTACCGCTACGTCGAGGGTGAGTTGCGGTACCTGTTCGACAACGCCGACCTCGTGGCAGTCATCGTCCAGCGCGAGTTCGCGCCTCGGGTCGCGGCAGTCATCAGCGAGCTTCCCGAGCTCCGTCACGTTGTCGTGATCGACGACGGCGGCGACGCGGGCCTCGACGGACTCGACGTCGACGTCTCGACGGGTGGTGGGCGCACCGTCGTCGGATTCGACGACGCGCTCGCGGGTGCCTCACCCGCGCGCGAGTTCGCCGTACGCTCACCCGACGACATCCACATCATCTACACCGGCGGCACCACCGGGATGCCCAAGGGCGTGATGTGGCGCCAGGAAGACATCTTCTTCGCCCTCTGCGGCGGGATCGACGCGTACACGAACGCCAAGATGGAGAAGCCCTCCGATCTGGTGCAGCGGGTGCGCGACGGCGCGACGCCCGTGACGCTCTTCACCGCGGCGCCGTTGATGCACGGCGCCGGCCAGGTGGCCACGATCCGGTGTGTCATATCGGGCGACACGGCGGTGCTGATGCCGAAGTTCGACGCGGAGGAGGCGTGGCGCACGGTCGCCCGGGAGCAGACCAACACGCTCATGATCACCGGCGACGCGATGGCCCGCCCGCTCGCCGACTCCCTCGTGCAGCTGAAGGACGAGCTGGATCTCTCGTCGCTGTTCGCGGTGTCGAGCAGCGCGGCGATCTTCTCGCAGTCGATCAAGGACCAGTTCATGGACCTGATGCCGAACATCATGGTCGTCGACTCGGTCGGTGCCACCGAGACGGGCATGAACGGCATCAAGGTGGCCCAGCACCATGAGAAGTCGCACGGCGGCCCCGCCACGGTGCAGCCGTCGCTCGACTCGATCGTCGTCGACGACGACATGAACGAGGTCGTGCCGGGTTCCGAGCAGATCGGCCGGGTCGCGCGCACCGGCAACATCCCGCTCGGCTACTACAAGGACCCCGAGCGCACCGCGCAGGTGTTCTTCGAACGCGACGGCGTCCGGTACTCGGTCCCGGGCGATTTCGCCAAGGTGGAGGCCGACGGCCAGATCACGCTCCTCGGCCGCGGCTCGATCGTGATCAACACCGGCGGCGAGAAGGTCTTCCCCGAGGAGGTCGAGGGGGTGCTGAAGGCGCACCCCGCCGTGTTCGACGTGCTCGTCGTCGGCGTCGCCGACGCTCGTTGGGGCGAACGGGTCACCGCGGTGGTGCAGCCGCGGGTCGGGAAGTCCGTCACCGTCGAGGACCTCGCGGTCCACTGCCGCACCGAGATCGCCGCGTACAAGGCCCCGAAGCAGATCTTCGTCGTCGACGAGATCGTCCGGGGGCCGAGCGGCAAGCCCGACTATCCGTGGGCGAAGGCGTACGCGCGCGAACACGCCGACGGTTAGGGGCTAGAAAGGGGCCCGTGGGCGCCTCGACCAGGAAGATCATCGTGTTCGGGCTCGCGCTCATCCTCGGGATCGGCAGCCTCGCCGGGATCTTCGTGGCCATCCTCTCCGGCGACGACGACACCGTCTCGACCGCCTCGTCGAGCTCGTCGAGCTCGTCGACGACCAGCACGACGCGCGTCGAGTTCACCGGCGAGGGCAGCGAGGTGTTCTGCCGGACCGACGCCCAGCTGAACCAACAGCTCTCGGAGCAGGCGCCGACCACGACCGACCCGGCCGCGCTCGGGGCCTACTTCCAGCAGAAGGTCGACGCGGTCAAGCAGCTCGAAGCGATTGCGCCGGTCGAGGTCAAGGCCGACGTGAGCACGACCATCGCGGCCTACGAGGCCTACGCGCCCGTGCTCGCGGCGGTGGGATGGGACCAGAGCAAGGTCACCGCGGAGCAGGCGGCGGCGATCCAGACCCCCGAGGTGACCGCGGCCGGGCAACGGCTCTCGCAGTACACCGAACGGGTCTGCCGGCTCGTGCCGCAGGGCTGATGGGTCGGGCCGACCTGGCCGCCGCGACCCGACATCTCGTGACCGTCGATCCGGCGTTCGCGGGGATCGTCGCCGAAGCCGAACCGCCGAAGTTGGCGCGGGCTCGTCCCCGTCGGGGTCACTTCGCGGAGCTCGCGCGGGCGATCGTGTTCCAGCAGCTCCACGGCAAGGCCGCGGCCACGATCCACGGCCGCTTCGCAGCACTCTTCGACGGCGAGCCGACGCCCGAGGCCGTGCTCGCCATGCCCGTCGAAGCGTTGCGGGGCGCGGGCCTGTCGGGGAACAAGGCGGCCGCGATCCGGGATCTCTGCGAGAAGGTGCTCGCCGGCGCAGTGGAGCTCGACCGCATGGGTCGCCTCTCCGACGATGCGATCGTCGCCGAGCTCGTGACCGTGCGGGGCATCGGTCGGTGGACCGCCGAGATGTTCCTCATGTTCGAGCTCGGCCGCCTCGACGTCTGGCCGGTCGACGACTTCGGGGTTCGCACCGGCTACGCAGCGGTGCACGCGATGACGGAGCGGCCGACCGCGAAGGAACTGCTGCCGCTCGGTGATCCCTACCGGCCGTACCGGTCGGTCGCGGCCTGGTACTGCTGGCGCGCCGCGGGCTGAGGCGTTCGGGCATCCGCGCGTCGGGCTGCCTCAGGTCTAGGTTTCCCCGCCGTGGGTGCGGAAGCGTTCCAACGAGCGGGTCTCTACGACCCCGACGCGCCCGACGCCGTCGACCGGCTCGCGCTGCTCGAGTGGTTGACCGAACAGGGCCTCTCCCTCGACGAGCTGGTCGAAGCCGCGGAACGGAAGCGACTCACCGGTGTCGTCGGCGATCGCATCATCCGTCCGGGGAAGCGCTTGCAGTTGGCGGAGATCGTCGAACGGACGGGCATCACCGCCGACCGGGTCCAGCAGATCCGACGCGCGAGCGGCCTGTCCACCGCCCTCCCCGACGACAAGGTGTTCACCGAGGCCGACGTCGAGCTGCTCGTCGCGTTCGAGTTCGCGGTCGCGCTCTTCGGTGAACAGGCGGGCTTCCAGTTCGTGCGCGTCCTCGGCCAGTCGCTGGCGCGGCTGGCGGAGACGGTCATCTCGATGTTCCTGGCCGAGGTCGAGCACCCGCTGATGGCCGAGGGCCACGGTGAGGTCGACCTCGCCGTCGCGAACGTGGAGACGACCCGAGCGCTCGACATGATTCCCGCGGTCATGAACATCCTGTTCCGCGAGCACGTCGAGGAGGCGATCCGGCGCTCTCAGGCTTCGCGCGAGGGAACCAGCGACGCGCACACGGGTCGGATGACGGTCGGCTTCGTCGACCTCGTCGGATTCACCCCGCTGTCGCAGCAGCTCGACGCCGACCAACTCGCGGCGCTGGTCGACGACTTCGAGGCCACCGCGTTCGATCTCGTCGCGAGCCACGAAGGCCGGGTCGTGAAGCTCATCGGCGACGAGGTGATGTTCGTGACCGTGAGCGCGGCCTCGGCCTGTGAGGTCGCGCTCGGACTCGCCGAGGCGTTCGCCGACGACAGCAGTGTCACGCCGCGCGGAGCGGTGGCGTCGGGGCCGGTGTTGAGCAGGGGAGGCGACTACTACGGTGCGGTGGTGAACCTGGCGTCACGAGCGGCCGAGCTCGCGGTTCCCTACGAGATCCTCACCACCGGCGACGTGCGCGACGAGGTGACCGGCGCCGAGGCGAGGCTCGCGTTCGAACCGGCCGGAAGACGGATCCTCAAGGGCTTCGCCGATCCGGTCGAGCTGTTCACGGTCCGCACGGCCTGAGGGGTCAGGCGACCCCGAGACGAAGGGTCGGCGCCCCGAGGACATCGAAGCAGCGTTCACCGAGCACTCCGCCGCCCGCGCCGCGGCCAAGGCCGGCTGATCGGCCTGGCTCAGGCGATGGCACCGGATTGCTTGAGGTCGGCGATCTCGGCGGGGGAGAGACCCCAGTCGACGAGGACGGTGTCGGTGTCGGCGCCGGGGACGACCGGCGGGTTGCGGACGCCGCCCGGCGTACGGCTGAAGCGCGGGGCCGGCGCGGGCTGCGGTGCGCCGTCGATCTCGATGAACGTCTCCCTGGCGACGTTGTGCGGATGCACGCGGGCCTCGCTCATGGTGAGCACCGGGGCGAAGCACACGTCGTGGCCGGCGAAGAAGTCGACCCACTCGCCGCGCGTGCGGGTCGCGAAGAGCTCGGCGAAGCGTTCTTTGAGCCCGGGCCACGCGGTGTCGTCCATCTGGCCCGCGGGTTCGAGGTCGTCGAAGCCGAGCGGGGCGAGGAGCCGGAGGAGCTCCGCGTAGAACTGCGGCTCGTAGCTCGCGATCGAGATCCACTTGCCGTCGGACGTCTCGTAGACGCCGTAGAAGTGCGCGCCGCCGTCGAGCAGGTTCGTGCCTCGCTCCTCCTTCCAGAACCCCATCGCGTCGAGGCCGAAGAACACGCTCATGAGCGACGCGCTGCCGTCGACCATCGCCGCGTCGACGACCTGCCCCTCGCCCGAGATGCCGCGCTCCACGAGCGCGGCGAGCACGCCGAACGCGAGGAGGAGTCCGCCCCCGCCGAAGTCGCCGATGAGGTTGATCGGCGGCACCGGCGGGCCACCCGCGGTTCCGATGTGGGCGAGCACTCCGGCGAGCGCGATGTAGTTGATGTCGTGTCCGACGTCGTGCGCGAGCGGCCCGTCCTGGCCCCACCCGGTCATGCGTCCGTAGACGAGCCGCGGGTTGCGCCCCCGGCACTCGTCGGGGCCGACCCCGAGGCGTTCCGCGACGCCGGGGCGGAACCCCTCGATCAGCACGTCGGCCGTCTCGCAGAGTCGCAGCACCGTCGCGACGCCGTCGGGGTGCTTGAGGTCGACCCCTGCCGAGCGCCGGCCGCGGTCGAGACTGGCGTACGGCGATGTGGGCATGATGCCCTCGCCGCTCGCAACGCTCGTGGCCCGGTCGAGGCGCAGCACCTCGGCCCCGAGGTCCGAGAGCGCCATCCCCGCGAACTGCGTCGGCCCGATGTTCGGCAGCTCGATGACCTTGACACCCTCGAGAGGACCGGACTTCGTCGTCATCGGTCGAGCTTGAACACCCGCGTGGCGTTCTCGTGGAGGAACTTCGGCCAGACGTGGTCGCGGAAGGCGACGTTCGGGAGCTCGGAGAAGATCCGGTCGTAGGTGAGGCCGGCCGGGAAGTAGCCGCTCCAGATGATCTTGTCGGCGCCGCGGGTGTTCGCGAAGTCGATGACGTCCTTCGGGTAGTGCTTCGGCGCGAATGCTGTGGTCGAGTAGTAGAGGTTCGGCCACTTCAGCATGAGCTTCACCGCGAGATCGGTCCACGGCTCGCACCCGTGGCGGGTGACGAAGCGCAACTCGGGGAAGTACCAACACACCTCGTCGAGGTGGGCGACGTCTTGCGGAGCGAACGGGATGCGCGGTCCGGGCACACCCATCGTCGAACCGAACGCGACGTCGAGCTCCACGCACTTGGCGTAGATCGGGAAGAACTTCTTGTCGTTGATCGCGACCTGGGGGTAGAGGCCCGCCGGGAACGCGCCGACGGCCTTCAGGTCCCACTCGTCGGCGAACCGTTGGATCTTGCGGACCTCTTCCATCCCGTGGTTCGGGTCGACGTGGATCGACGCCGCGAAGCGATCGGGGTACTCGCGCACCGCCCGCGCACCGTTCGGGTCCTCGACCCCGGTCACGACCTTGCGGATCCCGTGGCGGTCCATCTCCGCGAGCAGGAACTCGACCGGGTCACCGAGCTCGTCGGCCTCCCACTTCGGGACCTCCTTGAACATGTAGCCGGCCGGCATCTCGAGCCCGCCCTCGCCGGCCTTGCTCTCCGGGTCGCGCGCCTGGTCGCGGATGTAGGAGTAGTACTCGAACATCTCCTCGCGAGACTTCGGGATCCCGGTCGCGGTGTCGATCGCGCCGCCGGCTGCGAGCGCGGCGTCGAACGCGGTGTTGATGGGTCGTTCCGCTGCGCCGCCTCGATCGCTCACCCGTTGCCATCCTTTCGTGACTGTCCGGCGGCTCCACTGCACTCACGGTTGATGGGTCGTTCCGCTGCGCCGCCTCGATCGCTCACCCGTGGCCATCTTTTCGTGACTGTCCGGCGGCTCCACTGCACTCACGGTTGATGGGTCGTTGCGCTGCGCCGCCTCGATCGCTCACCCGTGGCCATCCTTTCGTGACTGTCCGGCGGGCGGCTCCGCCGCACTCGCGGTTGCCGCTCATGCCGGTGCTTCGGGTAGCTTGAAGACGCGTCGCGCGTTCTGGTGCAGGAACTTCGGCCAGACGTGGTCGCGGAACGGCACGTCGGGCAGCTCGGAGAAGATGCGGTCGAGCGTGAGGCCCGCGGGGTAGTAGCCCGCATAGATGATCTTGTCGGCGCCGCGGGTGTTGGCGAAGTCGACGATCGCAGGCGGGTAGTGCTTCGGCGCGAACGCGCTGGTGGAGTAGTAGAGGTTCGGCCACTTCAGGAGGAGCTTCGCCGCGAGGTCGGTCCACGGCTCGCAGCCGTGGCGGGTGACGAAGCGCAGCTCCGGGAAGTACCAGCACACCTCGTCGATGAGGGCGACGTCCTGCGGAGCGAACGGCACTCTCGGGCCCGGGATCCCCGCGCACACGCAGATCGGTATGTCGAGCTCCACGCACTTCGCGTAGATCGGATAGAACTTCTTGTCGTTGATCGGCACCTGGGGGTAGAGCCCGGCCGGGAACGCGATCGCCGCCTTCACGCCGAACTCCCGCACCCCGGCTTCGAGGTCTCGTACCGCCTCCATGCCCCGGTTCGGGTCGACGTCCCACGCCGCGAAGAAGCGGTCGGGATGCTCGCGCACGGCCCGCCGGGCGTCTTCCGACGAGGCGACACCCAGCATCGACATCGAGATGCCGAAGCGGTCGAGCTCCGACACGAGCAGCTCGACGGGATCGTCGATCTCGCCGTACTTCGGCACGCCCTTGAACATGTACTCGGCGGGAAAGGCCATGCTCTTGCTGCCCTCGTCGCGCAGCTGGCTCTGGAGGAACTCGTACTTCTTCACCGCCGCCGACTCGGGCACGGGGATCCCCATGAACGCGTCGACGATCGGCAGACCCTCGGGCATGGCGCCTCGACGGTTCGCGCCGGCTGCGGTCCTCGACCGCTCACCCGTCGGAGTCCTGCTCGAGCTCTCCGGACCTCCGCCTGCGCTCACGGGTCGAGCTTGAAGACGCGCGTCGCGTTGTCGCGGAGGAACTTCGGCCAGACGTGGTCGCGGAACGGTACGTCGGGCATGTCCCCGAAGATCCGGTCGAGCGTGAGACCCATCGGGAAGTAGCCCGCGTACATGACCTTGTCGGCACCGCGGGTGTTCGCGAAGTGGACGACGTCCTTCGGGTAGAACTTCGGCGCGAACGCGCTGGTCGAGTAGTAGAGGTTCGGCCACTTCAGCATGAGCTTCACCGCGAGGTCGGCCCACGGTTCACACCCGTGCCGGGTCACGAACTTCAGGTCGGGGAAGAACCAGCAGACCTCGTCGATCAGCGCGACGTCTTGCGGCGCGAAGGGCACGCGCGGCCCCGGCACGCCGGCACACACACAGATCGGGATGTCGAGCTCGACGCACTTCGCGTAGATCGGATAGAACTTCTTGTCGTTGATCGGCACCTGCGGGGTCAGGCCGGCCGGGAACGCCGTCGCCGCCTTCACACCGAGCTCGCGCACCGCCGCTTCGAGCTCTCGCACCGCTTCCATCCCGCGGTTCGGGTCGACCTCGAAGCTGCCGAAGAAGCGGTCGGGGTGCTCCTTGATCGCGTTCTGGGCCTGGTCGTTCTTGAACGACGACCCCACCATCGCCTTGGCGATGCCGTGCTTGTCCATCTCGGAGAGGAGGTAGCTGACCGGGTCGTCCCAGTGCTCCTCGAAGTGGGGCACGTGCTTGAACATGTACTCGGCCGGGAACTCGAAGTCTTCCCGCGACTCCCGGTCGAGGAGCTGGGTGCGCAGGAAGTCGTACCAGCGCTTGGGATCACCGCTCGGGATCCCCATCATGAGGTCGATGACCCCGATGTCGGTCGGCATGGGCATGAAGCCGACGCTACCCCGACACCTGACGCCCCGTCAGATGGCCGTTCCTGTCCCAGCCCTCGGGTTTCATCTGCACATGAACCCCCTCCCAGGTGGTTGCCGTGCAATCGAGACGACGCTGTCGACCCAGTTCGGCGTCATCGGACGTGAGCAGGCGATCGCGCACGGCCTGACCCGACGCCAGATCGACGGTCGCCTGACGCGAGGGGAGTGGGAGCGCGTGCTCCCGGGCGTGTACCGCGCCGTCGCGGTTGCCCGCTCGGGCCGGCAGGTCGCGATGGCCGCGACCCTGTGGGCGGCACCCGACGGCCTCGTCTCCCACGCCACCGCCGCGGTCCTGTGGGGCCTCGAAGGCGTGAAGACGGCTGAAGTCCACGTCACGGTGTGCCGCCATCTCCGAGCCTCGCGGCTGGTGGTGCACACCACAGAGTCGTTTCTCCCGGCCGACGTGGCTGCGCAGGGGGCGATCCGGTTGACGTCGGCGTTGCGGACGGTGCTCGACATCGCCGGAATGGTGGAGCCCCGCGTGCTCGAGCTCGCTGTCGAGGACGGGTT
>Ga0209591_10002975_pt1 | contig 19954 bp, 19 predicted proteins | sample MAT01_FD_187207 | JGI IMG/M metagenome (GOLD analysis project Ga0209591, IMG submission 187207) | Freshwater microbial communities from Lake Fryxell liftoff mats and glacier meltwater in Antarctica - MAT-01 (SPAdes) (version 2) | ecosystem: Environmental > Aquatic > Freshwater > Ice > Liftoff... | reverse complement strand
CGTCCGCTCCGCCACCATCCGCCTCGGCGGCCAACAGATCACCCTCGACCCCGACATCCCCGCGGCAGCCAAGGCCATCCTCGAACGGCTACCGCCGGACGGTCACTAACAGGTGTCCCGACTCAGGTCGTACATCGCGCCGTGCCCGCGGCGGTGCTCGGGCACCAAGGTCAGATCGACCAGCGACCGAACCGGCCCGTCGGCGCACAGCACCGCATCGGTCAGCTCGAACAACGCATCCGCCCGCAAGGTCAACGACGTGTAGAACTCCTGCCGGAACCGAGCAAGATCACCCCGCCGGGCCGGGGTGTCGTCCTCGACCCGGATCCAGGCCTGCGCAACACTGACCACCGCGGCCACCACTCTCGTCTTCGATGTTCTGTGAGAGGAACCCGAAGAGGATCAAGCGGTGGCCGCGCCCTGTCGCGCAGACACGCCGAACGAGCTGCACAGACGAGCCCGACCCGGCAGCACCAGGTTAAAGATCAAGCTTAGTTGCAGCGTGACGTGCGGATCGTCGTCGGTGTCGGGGTCGATGTGCCGGGTGACGGACTCGATGCGGAGTTCCTCGGTGTAGGGATCGACCCAGAACGCCTCGCCGGGCGCGAGGCACGACCGACAACCCCACGATGCGACACAAGCTGACCGCGCGATCCTTCGCGGCGGTGGCCATCCAGCGGGCCTGGGTCGCGCCGCGGGCATCACCCGCGTCGTCGGCGATGTCGGCCAGCACGGCCGGGAGCTGGTTGGTCGCGAGCGCACGCAGCTCGACCCGTTCTCGAGGTAGACGGTCTGCTGGTGGCAGCGCGCGAGCAGTGCGGCGAGAGCCCGGAGGGCCTGCAGAGCCGGCAGGTGGTCGGCGAGCTCGTCGGGGTGGACGAACGCGTGGGCTTCAAGCTCGGCGGGCGGCAGCATGATCGGGTCGTCCGCAGGCAGGTGCCGCCGTCTAACCAGGATTAGGCCTTATGTTCGGCGTGCGGTCCTGGCCACGTGGTCCACCGCAAGCAGATGACCGAGGTTGGTGGTTACTCGGCCTACGCGGATTTCTGGGTTGTCCTGCCGCTCGGCACGCAGCCGAGCAAGGACGTGACCGAGTCCGCGATCGAGCGGCCGGACGTGTCGAGACGCAGATCCGGTGCCTCGGGTGGCTCGTAAGGATCATCTACACCGGTGAGCCCGGTCAGCTCGCCCGCGCGCTGCTTCGCGTAGAGACCATTGACGTCGCGCTCGGCGCACACGGCGATCGGTGTTGCAACGTACACCTCCAGGTATCGGACCCCGTATTCCTCGTGCGCAGCGCGCACCGCCGCCCGGCTTCGTGCGTACGGTGCGATCACCGACACCAGCACGACGACGCCGTTTGCAGCGAGCAATCGCGCGACGTAGCCGACCCGGCGGACGTTCGTATCCCGGTCAGCAGGGGAGTAGCCGAGATCGGCGCAGAGGTTCCGGCGCAGTTCGTCCCCGTCGAGCACCTGCACGCGACGCTCCTGGGCGGTCAACACGGCCGCAGCATGCGTGGCGAGCGTGCTCTTCCCCGCGCTCGGTAGGCCGGTCAGCCATACCGTCATCCCGTCGGAACCGTTCAAGGGATCGCCCCGATCGTCATGAGCTGACCATAGGCCCCGGGCCCTCACCGACCTTGATCTTGTGAGCGACACGTCCCGGATGCACGGACCCGTGGTGGTCCGTCGAGCAGCTCAGCGGGGGCGAGGCCGAGTGTCGGGGGTAGGTAGGGTGACCAACCGCAGCGCTCCGGCGACGGTGGTGCTGCATCGTTGGTTTGGCAGGCGTCGGACCAGAACACGTCATCGGGTGAGTTCTGGGGAGTCCGGGAGGGGCCTCGCGGCAGTGTTCGCACCATCGGCGCCGCAGTCGATCACGTGATCGACCGCGGCGCCGTTGTCGGCTCGCCCGCGCGGGCCCACGTCGGCGTTCACGCAGTCCTGCCGGGGCTCCGCGGTGCGGACATGGTCGGGTGGTGTAGTGGTCTCCGGTTGCGGGAGATGTCGACCAGGGGAGGAAGAACATGCGCGTTCTGGTCATCATGCGCGGCCAGGGAGGTGTTCCAGGACGGGCGGGTGTGCCGGGCGGTCAGATCGGCATGGTCCAGCTCGCTAGAGCGCTGTCCCGTCTAGACGTCGATGTGGAGTTGTTCGTCGGGGGGCCCCGTCCGCCCTATCTCGCTGGACTCGACGATGTACGTATCGATCACTTCAGGTGGCCCGCGTGGTGGGAACGCGCCGTCGCGGCTCTGCCGCGGCCGCTACGGGGACCCGCCGCCGCCTTCCGCCGGCGCCGCTGGCTCGACGCGGTCTCGGCGCTTCCGGGTCTCGCCGCCGCTGATGTCGTCCACGTCCAGGGACTGCAGGATGCGGAGGCGTTGCTCACGCGGTTCACTGGACGGATCGTCGTCACCCACTGGGGCCGCGTTAACCGATGGCGAGTCGCGGGCACAGCACGCGAGGATGACGCGCTCCGTACCCGTCTCGCCGCCCTCCACCGCGATACTGAGATCGTGGCGATCGGTGACGCCCAGGCCGAGGAACTCTCGTCCGTCGGCCTTCCCCCGGTCGCGGTCATCCCGCCCGGCATCGATATCGAACATTTCACACCCGGCGACCGCGCGGCCGCCCGACAGGTCGTCGGTTTCGGAAGGGACAAGGAACTCGTCCTCTATGTCGGTCGGCTGACCAAGGACAAGAACGTGGAGACGTTGATGCGGGCTGTCGCGTCGTCATCGCGTCGTCCCGGCGGCAGGAGGCACCTGCTGATCGTCGGGGACGGCCCCTTGCGGGAGCCCCTTCAACGCTTGGCGGTCGACCTGTCGATCGACTCCATGACCACCTTCCGCTCGTTCGTGCCTCACAGTGACCTTCCGGCCTACTACCGGGCATGCGACGTCACGGTCGTCCCGTCCGACCGACTCGAGACGTTCTGCATGGTCGCGCTCGAAGCGATCGCGTGTGGCAGTTCCCTCGTCGTGACCGATCAGGTTCCCGAGATCCTCCGGCACTTCCCCGGTACACCAGCGGTGCAGCCCTACGACGTAGTCGGCATGAGTCGGGTGATCGACGAGGCCGTCGACGGTCGCACGCCGCCGACGATCGCGATCGAGTTGACCCGCTACGACTGGTCAGCCTTCGCTCGTCGGTACATTGACGTTTATCGTTCGAAACCGAGTCGGTCGGCGTGAACCCGCACCCACCACGAAAGGGTTGATATTGAAGGCGAAAAGCGCGACACAAGAAGCCGTCGAGTCCGCTCCGACGGATCGATGCGTCTACTGGATCGGCGGCGGAAGCGGTTCGGGTAAGTCCACCATCGCTCGCCGGCTGGCGGTGGCGAATGACCTGCAGGTGTACGACACCGACCGTGTGATGCCGGAGCATGCCGCTCGGCTCACCGCCGAGGAAGCGCCGATGCTGGCGCTTTTCAAGGCCATGGACATGGACAAGCGTTGGGCGCTCCGGACGCCGCAAGAGATGCTCGAGACCTTTCATTGGTTCCAAGGTGAGGGATTCAATCTCATCCTCGACGACGTTGCGCAGTTGCCCGCCGAACCACCGGTGATCGTCGAAGGCTTCCGGCTTCTGCCCCATCTTGTGGAGCCGCACCTGGATGAGCGCGCCCGCGGCGTATGGCTGCTGCCGACGCCGGAGTTCCGCCGAGCCGCCATCAAGAGTCGGGGTACATTGTGGGACATCCCCAACAAGACTGGGGATCCGAAGCGTGCGTTGAACAACCTACTCGAGCGCGACCGCATGTTCACGGAACGCCTGTCCAGCGAGACCGCCCGCCTCGCGCTGCCGGTCATCCATGTCGAGAAGGGGATGACGGAGGACGAGTTGACCGATCAGGTGTCCGATCTGTTGGGGTTGTGACGCCTCTCATCCAGCGACGACGGCCCCTCGTCAGCGTCATCGTCCCAACATGCGAACGGCCCGAACTGTTGCACGAGGCCATCGGAAGTGTCGCTGCTCAGGATCTGGGTAACGACCTGGAGATGATCGTGGTCAACGACGCCAGACCATCGGTCGCGTCAGTAGTTCGTGAGTGGGACAACGTGTTGACGATTCGACTTCTCGAACCGAGCCGACGGTCGGGCCCCGCATCAACAAGAAATCTTGGGATCGAGCACGCTCGCGGCCAGTATCTTTCGTTCCTCGATGACGACGACTTGTTTGTCGCAGGACACCTGGCCGCGATCCTGCCACCGTTGGAGCGGGGCGAAGCCGACTTGGTCTACGCGGGCGCGGCAGTGTCCGATCGCCGCCTGGGCGTCCCACTTCCCGACTTGTCGGCGTTTCCACTGAAGGCGTACCCGTACGATCGCCGATTTCTGCTGGTTGCGAACTACGTGCACACCGCCTCGGTGATGGTGCGGAGCTTCCGCGACAGCCCCATTCGATTCGACGAGGAACTCGACGTGTGCGAAGACTGGGACATGTGGCTGGCGCTAGCCGTCGGGCTTGACTTCCGAGTGCAGTTCGTCGACGAGATCACGTCCATCTACCATCAGGTTCCGGATGTCGTCGGACTGGTCGCCCAGGCTCAGCTGGTGTCCCCGTCGCGATTCTCCGTGGCGCGGGATATCATTCATGCCAAGTGGCCGAGTGACGACCCCATCGTGGTCGGGTACCGTGCCTGGCTCACCGAACTGGAGGGGGTCCGCTCCGGCCTCATCGCCAAAAGCAGGCGTATGCCGAACTTGTTGTTCGACGACATACTGTCCTATCTGCACCCGCGGGTGTCCGCGGGCCGACCGCCAGACGTTCACGACATGGCCAAATTCTTCTCCGAGTGATCTGGTATCCACCCGCAGCGATCGGGTGGTGGGACGACATGCCGGATCAACTGAAGACGAACATCCGGCCGTCGTCCCCCGACATTCCCGGGCCGGGGGGACCGACCATCCGGTGCATCCCGATGCGGAAAACACCGTCCCGGGTGCCGGTCAATGACATCTCGTCAAACCCGGCCCGCACCAGGTGGTCGCTGATCTCCCGGCTCCGGTCGAGCGTGGTGTTCTCGGCTCCGCGCGTCCACACAACGATGCCGCTCGGGGCCACGAGCCGCGGCAGCATGGAGATCGTGCGCCGTACGTAATCGACGCTGATATTGCCGAACACGCCACACGCCAAGAGTACGTGCGCGGCGGGGACACCGACGTAGGTGGCCAGGTCGCCGGCATCGGCTTGACGGACCTCTACCCGGGTCAGACCGCGCTCCGCGGCCGCCGTTCTGGCCCGCTTCGCGAGCCTCGGATCGAGCTCGACGAGGACGGCGCTCACCGGACGGCGGTGGGTGGCCTCGGCGAGCACCGGCAGGACGTCCCGGCCGTCGCCGGCGCAGAGCGTCGTCATCCTGATGACCTCGTCAGTTCCGCAGGGAGCTTCGTCCAGGGCTCGGCGGACGACGTCACGGACGGCATCGAGGCGCTGAGCCAACGAGGAACCGGGATCGTCGTAGTGGCTGTGCCAGCGCTGCCAGTCATTGGTCACCGAGTCATTCAAGCAGGTGCGTCGCCCCGCTTGTAGCAACGATCCGATCAGTCGGTCCAGAGCAGGTACGATCACGTGGTGCGAATCCTCGTGCTGGGCGGAACCTGGCAACTGGGACGCCTGGTCGCTGCGAACGCCGTCGCGCGAGAATGGGAAGTCACGACGTTTAACCGTGGGCTCGGCACGCTCACCCCCGTGCACGGCGTGCGCCACGTCCGGGGTGACCGAGGAGTCGACGCCGACCTGCGAACGCTGCGTGGACACGGACCGTGGGACGCTGTCGTCGACATCTCAGGGAAGGTGCCCACGGTGGTGCGCCGCTCCGCCGAGGCGCTGGTGGACGTGACGGAAAAGTACCTGTCCGTGTCGACCGTGTCGGCGTACCGGGACTGGCCGACCGTGCAGGTCGACGAGGAATCTCCGCTCCTTGATGAATCCGGCGATGCCCGTCCGGCCGGGGAGCCGGACACGTACGGGCGGCGAAAGGCCGCATGCGAGCACGCCTGCCGCGAGATCTTCGGCGGAGACCGGTTGTTGTCCGTTCGCCTGCATGACGTCATCGGACAGGAAGAAGATCTTGGCCCCGTGCTCTGGTGGTTGAACCGGATTCGCCGTGGCGGGCCTGTCCTCGTACCGGCGCCGGACCGCGCGATCCAGGCTGTCGATGTCCAGGACGTCGCACGATTCCTGGTGGACCTGTCGGAGCGAAGAGTCGTCGGAGCAGTCAACGTGGCCGCCGAAGCAGCAGCGGACCGGACCTTCGAGCAGCTGCTGACGGACTGTCTCGAGGTGGTCACCGCCGATCGGACGGCCGGACCCGAACTCGTCTGGGTCGAGGAAGACTGGCTCGCTGAGCACGAGGTCCAGGAACAGACCGAGTTGCCGCTGTGGCGACGGGCTGGTGGAGGTGGTGTTACTGCCGAACGTGCGGCAGCCCTCGGCCTTCAGTGCCGCCCGCTTCGGGCGACCGTCTCGGACACCTGGGCGCGGGCTCAGGCGGCCGGATTCCGGGCCGATCACGAACGGATCATGCGATACGGCATGCCAGCGGAGCGGGAGGCTGATCTCCTCGCCCGCTGGGACGCCCAGCCAGCCTCGGCCCGGCCAGCCGGGCTTCAGCGCGTGATGCCGATCCCGTGAAACCGCTCGCGCCTCTCCGGGCCGTCGGGGACGACCTCGCGTTGGCACAGTCCCTGGCGGACGCGGCGGACGCGGCGGCCGAGATGGCCACCCGGTACTTCCGCCGGACCGGGCTCGAGGTGCGGCACAAGCCGGACGGGTCACCGGTCACCGAGGCCGACCGAAACATCGAGCGACTCCTGCGCATGCGTCTGGCTCTTGCGTGGCCCGACGATGTCGTCGTCGGCGAGGAGTTCGTCACCACCGGCACAGGAGCCCGGCGCTGGTTCATCGATCCCGTCGATGGCACGAAGGGTTTCGTAGCCGGGCGTCCCGGATGGCGAACGCTCCTCGCAGTCGAGATCGAGGGGGTCGTCACGACAGGCGTAGTCAGCGCGCCAGCCCTGGGGATGCGCTGGTACGCGCGGCGCGTGGATCCGTGTCGACGGCGTAGGAAACGAGGAACCGCGGGTCCTGGCATTGCACGTAGCTCCTACGGCCCAGCTCGACCACATGGAGATGGCGGTCTACCCCCAAGCGCGGGCACCGGGAGACGCTGCACGAGCGTGCCTGCACGGCATCGACATCGGCGCCGCGCGACCGTCGAGATCGGACTGCGGTGACGCCGTTAGGTATCGCCCCTCACGGTGCGCTGCTGGTCGCCGCGGGGCAGCTCGACGCTTTCGTCCAGATCGGAGGTGGGCCATGGGACCGTGCCGCGTTCGTGCCCATCGTCGAGGAGGCCGGGGGCCGGGGGCCGGTTCGGAGACCTCGCGGGTGGCACGGCGCTGGATGCTCCGGCAGTGCTATACAGCGACGGCATCCTCCACGACCGGATACTGGAGCACGTGCGGCAGGGTGCCGGCCTGTGAGTGTCGGGTTCCGACCCTTGAGGTCCCCGGCCGGCTGGCGGCTACGGGCAGGTGCAGCCGAACACGCCGTCCGGCTCTACACGCACGTTGGTTCGGATCACTCCCAGTTCGACGAGTGTGCGGGCGAACCCGTCCCGGTGGACACAGGCAGCGACCATGGTGGCCGCGGCCAGCACGTCCGGGTGCGCGTTGGCCACGGCAACGCTCCGCCCGCACACCGCGAACATCGGTAGGTCGTTGGACATGTCTCCGAACGCGAGCGCATAGGCGGGATCGACGCCGACCTCGGCCAGCCCGCGGAGCACGCCGGCGGCCTTGTCGGCCGCAGGGGGTGCGATGTCAAGCATCCCGGTCGCGGAGACGTCGTAGGCCGTTGAGGCGGACAGCTCGGCGGCGAGTCCGGGGAAGGCATGGGCAAGACTGCCGTCGAGGAGTACGGACAACGCGGCCACCGGCCCGTCCACGATGTCTCTGGCGTCGACGATCTCGGTCGGGCCAGGCCGGGCCGGGCCGCGTCGCGCGAAAGCCTCGGTGACCCGCCAGCGCGTGCCGTCGTACGCCCCGATGGCAACATCGGCGTGACGCACCATGCCGACCGCGACGACCGCATCGACCGTTCGGGCCGGGATGGTGTCCCGCCAGAGAATCTCGCCGGTTGCCGGCACCCATCCGACAGCTCCACCGCAGCAGACCGCGAGGCTCACTGAGCGAACCAGTGGTGTCAGCGCCGCGACCCACGTCGGCGTCCGCGCAGTAGCGAGGACCAAGGGTATGCCTGCGGCATTGAGATCTGACGCTGCGCGGAGGGTGGCCGCGCTCACCCGCTTGGCCTCGTCGACGACCGTTCCGTCGAGGTCGGTCACCACGGCCCTGATGTCGAGCACGAGTCAGGCTATCCCGGTAGCCGGCCCGGTGGTCGCACGTAACCTGCTGACATGTCGTCGTCAGTAGCGTTCGACCCCCTGGAGCTGACCGAGCACGCCTCGCTCAACCAGGTCGTGGTGCAGAGCGGCCCCAACGCGATTCGCGGTCGGCAGGCGGAAGAGATCTGCTCCCGGAACGCCCTGGTCGGTCTTGCTGCGGAACATGGCCTGATCAGCATCCGGCCGCATCACGTCGCGGACGATCTCGCCGACGCGACTTTCTCCGGCGATACGGAAATCCGCCGCGCAGCGGAGGCGGTCGTGACCGGATTCGGCCATCGTTTGGGGGCGCTGATCGCCACGCTACGAACCACGCGCGACGTCGCGACCGCCTCGACTGAGCACCAGGGCTTCCTGTCCCACTGGTTCACGGTCGACCGCGTCTGGCTTGCCGGCGGCCTCCTGGCCTCGCAGTGCGGCCCGCGCATCGCGGAAGCTGCTGCAGCGATGACTGTCAACGCCGAGCGACCGTGTCCCGTCGTTCTCGCGCCCCGTCCCGGGCTGGCCCCGCTGCTGGGTGCCGCCCGGTTGGCATCGCCAGTAGGCGACGGTGTCGTACTGGCGATTGCCGATCTCGGCCACACGAGCGTGCGGACCGCTCTGGTGCGAAGGAGGTCTTCCGTCGTCGACGAGCTGGCGCTCGTGGACGTGGTCGACGCAGGGTCACACGGCTCGGCAGAAGATGTCGCCGACTCACTCGCCGACGTCCTCGGGCGGGTCGTGCATCGAGCATCGAAGGCGGGCGCGGCTGTCCACCTGACGGTCAGCGTCGCCGCCCATGTCGTGCGCGGTAGACCTCTCGACGGGCAGGGCCGTTACGGATGGATGGCTCGCGGCGCGAGATCGCTCGTCACTCGGCTGTCGGCGAACTGCCCGTTGGAACTCACGGTGCAGTTCGTCCACGACGGGACCGCATCGGCGGCGGCGGTCGGTTCGCTGAACAGCGCGACCATCACTGTGGGTACCTGGCTGGGCGTCGGCTTCGTTCCCGATGTCGCGTCGCACCTGCTCGATCTGGCACCCGAGCTGCGGGTCACGCGGGATTGAACGACGCCGTCATAAGGCGCCAGATGGGCCGGCCCGCCCGTACAGCTCGAGCTCCACCGCTTCGATCAGGTTGGCAACGATCTCGGTGAGTAGCGTCCGGCCGATCTCTGGGCTGGCTCGACCGGCCCGGTACACGACACCCGTGCGAGTCCTGAGCGATTTCGGAACGGGGCGGACGAGGTAGCGGGCACGGCGCGGGGCATCGTCATCGACGACGAGGCCGTGCCGGACCCGCTCGGGCGCGATGTGCATCATCAGGCTGGTCTCGACCAAAGCGGCATGGTGATCGTCGTGCCGGGCGACGCCTGACTCGGCCGCGATCGCGTTACGCGAGTCCTCGGAGACCAGGTCCCACCAAGCCGCCGCCATAACTAGAACGTCGGGTTCGGCCTCAACGAAGAGATCCACCGCTTCCTGCAGTGAACCGGCGTTTGCCTTGTGCGAGTCCAGAAGAAGGAAGCGGCGCGCACCGTGTCGATGTGACGCCCGCAGGACGTCGAGCAGGACGCTGGTCAACGTCGAGGCACGGAGATCGGTGACGCCCGGGAAGATCCCACCGCCCGCGACCGGATCGGTGCGCCGACCGTAGGCGAGGGCCGGCAGCACGAGCACCTCGAAATGACGCGCGACGGCGTCTGCCAGGAACTCGGCGACGATCGTGTCGGTCGACAGAGGCAGGTGCGGGCCGTGTCCGTCGATCGCGCCGACAGGCAGGACCACGGGACAGGTCTCGATCAGACGGGCGTACTCAGGCCACGTCAGGTGCTCGACCCGCGTCATGTACCCGGGCGCAGTTGCTGGACCCTGCGCTCCGGCAGCCGGGTGCCGCCCGGCCAGCCCAGACTCGGGACCGTCGCACGTTCCGGTCCCGGCGGTTCGAGAAGATGGAGGAAGTCCTCCTTGTTGCCGCATCCGAAGCCCGCTTCGCAGGGCGACCAGCGTGAGTCGTTCGGCTTCAGTTCGAATCCTTCGTCGAAAACATTCCCTTGCTTCGCCCGGCCGAGCGCCTGGTAACGGGAACACCGATACACGTCACCGTGTATGCCTATGTACACATAGTCGTGTCCGGCGCGGCACGAACGGCCCCGGAGATCCCGCATCGCCGCCACGTTGAGTTCCAGCATCCCCGCATCGGCCCCCAGGGTGACGGCGCGTTCGAGGCCGTCCTTGTCCTCTCGCAACACGGGGATCATGTCGTCGAGCGTCGTATGGGCGGCGTGCGGGGTCCATGGGTCGTAGCCCAGGTCGAGGTTGAAGCGTAGGTCGGCTGCCACCGTCGCGCGTCGGAGTTCAATCACGGCATCCTCGTTGTCGGGGAACAGAAGTGCGTTGACGACGACGAAGCAGCCGTACTCCTCCTGTGCCAGGCGCGCGTTCTCGACGAAGCGGTCGATGCCGATCTGACTCGGATGGTGGGTGATCCACAGGGAGATCTTGCTGATGTCCCCGTCTCGGCGGAGCTGCTCGAGTCTGCGCCCGAGCAGTGAACCGTTGGTCAGCAGTTCGACGAAGTCGACGTTCGGTCGACGGCTCAACCATGCGGCTCGGTCCAGGAACGGCCGGGAGGCGAACGGCTCGCCCAGGGTGGCAAGTCGCACCCCCAACCGGAACGGCCGTTCTGCGATCCAGTCAACGATGCGCTCGAACCGCTCACGTTCATCGGGTGAACGCCAGTCCTCGCTGTTACTCTTGGCGTAGTCACCGACCGAGACGCAGTAGGTGCACCGGAAGTTGCACAGCCGTTGCGCGGACACGTACCAGATACGCATGACGTCAGTCATCGTTGTCCGCCCGATCGCGCGTGTTCACGGGAAACGTGGCGAGCGGCCGGAACTGCCGCAGCGGGAAATCGAGCAACTGGTCGTGGCACCTGCGGCACAGGTAGTCTTCGGGCGCCTCCGCCACCCCGAAGACGCGGCGCCGCACGAGCACTGCCCGGGGGCTAGTCATGATCTCGTGCACCGATCCGGACGTGACACAGCCGAACGTCTCGCGCTGGTGGTAGTCGTTGCAGCAGATGAACATCTCCCCCGTGACCGAGAAGTGGGCGTGATTGACTGGCCAGCTGCAGCCTCGCAACGGACCGTCGACGCGTACGGCTTGGTGGTAACTCCCGCCCACCTCCCCAGCCCGGTCGGACAGCAGTGTCGGATTGACGTCGACACCCAGCGGTCCGAACCGCACTCTGAGTTCGGCGACGCGGCGCTCGAGGTTCGGGCCTTGGCCGTTTACGGCGATCTTGACCGGCAAGCCCAGTTCGACGGCGGCCTCCACGTTGCGGAGGCTCGCGGCGTAGGTTCTGGCACCGGTCAGCGAGTGAAACTCATCTTCGCGGAGAGCGGGCAGGTTCACCAGCAGTAGGTCCAGAACACCGGAATGATGCAGCGCCGCCGTGCGCTCTGGTCCGAGTTTGCTGCCGTTCGTGAACAGCTTGAGCCGGAGGTCGTGTTCGCGCAGTACGTCGAGTCGCTCATCGAAGTGGGGATCGAGAGTCGGCTCGTTGTAGAAGTGGAACGTGACGTATCGGATCGTGTCGTAAACCGCGATCTTCTCGATGATCTCCCGGAATAGCGGCATCGGCATCGTCGCCGCAGGCTTGCGGTGGAGGGATACGGGGCAGAACTGGCATCCCCAGTTGCAGTGCGCGGTGACCTCGATCTGCGCCGTGGTCAACAGATAATCGACGCACAGTTGGTCGGGGGGCTGTAGCCATCTGCGGTCCACCAGATCGGTCACGATCTCGGCGCCGAACCTCTCTATGAGTAGCCGCCTGTCGACCGGTGCCGCGGCGGCATCCTGGAGCGCATGCAGTGCTCGGACGTCCGAATGCCATTCAACGGTTCGCTCGAGTCCGATGACGCCGAATCCTCCTTGTGGACCCGGTGTGACTTCGGGAGTGGTCGGCTTCGCCTCGTCGATCGCATAGACGATCGGACTAGGATCGCCGGGGCGGATGCAAGTGAGGTATGGAGATGTCTGCAGAGACTCGGATCGGGATGTCAAACGAACCTCCTAAGAATTAGATCTGCGATCGTTCTTGGGGTCGACTTGCTGTTCGATTGCGAATGCGACAATCGAAGCGTACAACGAAAGCTCCTTTCGGTATCGCAAACTCCGGGGGTTATGGATATGGCCGTCAGCGAGCAGCGACGAACGCGACGATCGTGTCCAGCGCGGGTTCGTACCCGGCGGTGGTGTCGACCATCAATGTGGGTACGGGCAATGACAGCGTGTCGAATGGACGTGTGACCGCTGAGCCGGGCATTATTTCGCAGCTACCCACAGTCTGCGACAGCGAAACCGGCTCGGACTTGGTCGCCTGGTTTCGCCTTATCACTCGATCCATCGCCAGTCCCGCGTCGATCACGCAGCGGACGACACGCACGTCGGCGAGCGGAAGGAGCGGATCCAGCCCAGTACGCCAGCGCGTGTCCTGGAAGGCGGCCTCGGCGATGACCGTGGTCCGGCCCGCGACGAGTAGTGAGAGAACGCCGAAGAACGCATCGAACGCAGCACGTGCCGCCTCTTCCTTCGTTGACTGGTCGGACTTGGGTTGGAGTGTGCGCAGGATCCCGTTGTTGATCTCGTCGCGAGAGACGACCGGGCAGGCGAGAGCATCGGCGATTCGCCGGGCCAACGTCGACTTCCCAGCGCCGGGGCGACCGCACACCACGGCCAGTACCGGACGGGCGTGCTCATCGCCGGACATGGGACCGCTTCCAGACTGTGTCACGGAACCGCCCGATCATGACCGCGTGTCAGTCGCGTCACAACGTCAGGACGCACCCCCGACATGCGGTAAATCGACACTCGTCCGCGGTCCGGGCCGTAGGCATCGATGGGAAGGGTGAGCTCCCAGTTGATCTGCTTGTCTGGGGTCAGCTCGAAAGCGGCACCGGCGGCGGAGTTGGTCACGAGTACGTTGCCATTCGACAGTAGCTCGCAACCGCCCGCGAGGGGGCAGAAAAACGACTCCGGAGGGTTCGCGGTCCAGGACCACACGACCTCGCGGGTGACCGGGTCGACGATGACCACCCGGCTGCGGCGGTTGGCCACACCATTGTCGAACACCAGTATCCGGCCGTCCGGGAGCATCGACGGCTGTTGTGGGCCAGAAATCGAACCGACGCCCCACTGCCAGCGGACGGTGCCGTGCGCAAGGTCGACGACCGCGATCGTGTTGAGCTCACGCATACAAACCAAGATGTCGCCGTGGAGCCACAGACCGGCCGGGTGCTCGGCGAGAAGCTCGAGAGTGTTGGTGTGCAACACGTCGCACGGCGATTCGGGTAGCCGTCGCAGACGGGACAATGATTGGCGGCGATCACCCCGGTAACTGCCCGTGCTGAACAGTTCCAGAGTCTCATCGACGACGGAGCGCGTCAGGTCAGTGCACGTCCCCGGCCACCCTGACGCCGTGAACCGGTCGCGGCGCATCAGCGCCGATCGTTCGATTCGCCGTCGAAGTTCTGGATCGGTTCGCAACACATCCCAAAGAGACGTCTCGACGACGACTGCCCCCGTATGGACATCGACCTGTGTCACGAGATTGTCCAATACGACGAGGGGGACGTCATCGACTGTCACGAGGCGGGGTGTCTCACCGAGCACTAGCACAGCGCCTGATTGGTCGACCACGAGGTCGTGATGTGCCGAGACGTCGGCCGACCACGTCAGCGAGGATCCGGGCGTCAGCTTGAGCAGTGCCTGCAGCGGAACGATGGCATAGAGATTGCCCTCGGCGTCGATCTCTACATGGTTCCAGCCCCGTAGGTTCTTTGGAGGATTGTCGTCGGGATCAGGCTGGTGGGCGCTGTGGCTCCAACTGTGCAGAGGAGTGCCGGTGGTATCAACAAGAAAGGCGGTGGGTCGAGGATAGAGCGAGGCAGGCGCGAAGAGAAGGCCACCGTGGCCAGCCGTCGCCGCCGCATGTCCCTGCCATTCGTTCATTCGTCTCAACTTCCTCATGACACCGTGTCCGGCTGTGCACGACTGGGTTCGCACGACCGCGTCCGGACCGAACAGAGCGGCATGGTCGGCGATCTCCTCGGCTGCCTCCTCCCTCACGAACCGCACGGATCGCCGGGCCGAGATCTTCCGGCGTCGCCGCTGGCGAGGGTCGACTTGCCGAGCGCCCCGATCAGGTGCGAGCGGGTGATCAGAAGCCCTTCCGACAGCGAAACGGTCGGTTGCCAGCCCAGCGTCGCGCAGGCGAGGCTGATGTCGGGACAGCGCCGACGAGGATCATCGGAGCGCGCGGGGAGGAACTCGATGGTCGCGCCTGGGCCGGACAGCGCCACCACGGCCTTGGCCAACTCCAGCATCGTCATCTCGCACGGGTTTCCTATGTTGATCGGCCCTCCCGGTGCCGCCGTGCAGCGCATCAGCGCAACTAGTGCCTCCACCGTGTCAGAGACGTAGCAAAAGCTGCGTGTCTGCGCGCCGGAGCCATGCACCGTCAGCGGATCACCTAGCAGTCCCTGATGGAGGAACGTGGTGATGACCCGTCCGTCGTCGGGCTTCATGCGAGGTCCGTATGTGTTGAAGATGCGCGCGATCCCGACATTCGTGCCGAACTGTCGACGGTGATCTGCGAAGATCGTCTCGGCGCTGCGCTTACCCTCGTCATAACAGGCTCGCACGCTTGTGGTCATCACGTTCCCGAAGTATGTCTCCACCTGCGGATGTACCAACGGATCGCCGTAGACCTCAGATGTCGATGCCTGGACGACCCTGGCGCCCGTTCTATGGGCGAGCTCGAGTACGTTGAACGCGCCCAGAACACATGTCCGCATAGTGCGCAGCGGATCCGATTGATACTGGGTCGGAGACGCTGGGCAGGCGAGATTGTAGATCTCGTCGACGCGATGCTGGACTGGAAGGGCATCGGCGACATCATGGAGGAGAAGCACAAAATTTGTGCTGTCGCGGAATGTCGACAAATTATCGAGTGCTCCGCTGCTGAAATCGTCGACGCATGTCACGCGGTGACCATCGGCCAACAGCCGCTCGCACAGATGGGAACCCAGAAACCCCGCTCCGCCGGTGACTACGCTGTGTGTCACCACAACTTGCAGCTCACTCCTGCGCGATGCCGTATGACTCCCATGCGATGAGTGGGTGTCGCGCACGACTCGCTGCGGTCGACCCATCCCGGCGAACCGGCCGCAGCCTCCCCCAGGCGCGGCGACGGGCGTGGTCCCCCCAGCTCGGCCATCCTCACAGTCTCATGGCTCAAGGTCGGAAACGGAAGGCGCATCGTCGGATCGGAGACGCGGGCAGCAGGCGGCGAGCTGAACGACGGCCTCCGTGCGGGCCGCGCCGTTGCCTGCCGGTAGGGCAGCTGGTCCTGGTGCGGTCCGGGTACGGGCCGCTCGGTTCTCCTGTAGCTGGGTCAATGCGGATGCCTCCTTGTGAAGCCCCGGTCGTAGACCGGACGACTCCAGTGAGCGGTATCAAGGTTCGGCCGAGCCGGGGTTGCCATTCGGACAACTGCGCTGTCTGAAAGCCCGCCGCTGTGGCGCTGGAGGCGCTCGTCGATCGTCCGTAGGCTGGCCGCCGGGATGATCGATGTGCGGGGGTGGCGATGGGGCGGCCGTTGAAGGAACTGGGCTCCGCGCGACTCGGCGCGCACGGTCTCGGCGCCGAGGTGCGGCACCGGAGGGTGTTGCGTGGCCTGTCGCAGGAACGGCTGGGCGGGCTGGTGCACTTCAGCGGGGCCCTCGTAGGCAAGATCGAGAAGGGTGAGCGGGCCGCGTCGCTCGGCTTCTGCGAGCGTGCCGACGCTGTGCTGGAGACCGGCGGCGTGCTGGCCCGGATGCTGCATGCCTCGACCGACGGGCGGCGGCCAGGGCCTGCCGACGGCCTTGACGACCCGGCGGCCGAGAGCCTGCTGTGGGTGGACGATGTCGCCGCGGCGGTGCGGCTGTCGTGCCGGATGTGGGGAGCCGAGGTGGATCGACGGGCGGCGCTGGCGTCGGCGGCTCTGGTGGCGGGGGCCTTCGCGTCGCCGCTCGCGTTGTGGTTGTGGGGGGTGCCTGACGCGCTCCCCGCGGGCGGGGGCCGGCGGGTCGGGCAGGGGGAGGTCGACGCGTTGTGGGCAATGTGCGGCTCGCTCGCCGACGCCGACCACCGGCCCGGCGGCGGTTACGCAAGGTCGACGCTGACGCACTACCTCGACGCCGTAGTCCGCCCGGTGCTGCTCGATGCGGTGTTCGACGAACGGGTGGGGCGGGGTCTGCTGGGCGCGGCGGCGCGGTTGTGCGACCTGTGCGCGTTCATGAGCTTCGACTCCGCAGAGCAGGGTCTGGCGCAGCGGTACTTCGTGCAGGCCCTCCGGCTCGCCCACGGCAGCGGTGGCCGGGCGCTGGGCGGGCACATCCTGGGGGACATGTCGATGCAGGCCCATCACCTTGGTGACGCGGGTAGGGCGCTCGAGCTGGCGGAGGCCGGGTACCGGGCCGGGCGAGAGGCCGGATCGCCGTCGACCGCGGCCCGGTGTGCCGTCCTGGCGGGACGTGCGCACGCTCTGCGTGGTGACGCCGCCGCGGCGGCCCGCAGCAGGCTGCTGGCCGATCGACGGCTCGACGCGACCGCGGCGGAACCGGAGCCGCGTTGGATCCGGTTCTTCACCCCGGCCCAGCTGGCGGTGGAGAGCCAGTACATCGCCTCGGACGTGGGCGATCATCGCGAGGCTCGCCGCATCGCCGATGAGCTGGGCGCGCCCGCCGCGGACATGCAGCGCAGGCGGGTCCTCAGCGCGGCGACTCTCGCCGACGCGCACCTTCACCCGGCTGACACTGACGTCGACCGGGCGTGTGCGGTGCTCACCGAGGTGCTTCCGGCGATGCCTGCGCTCACCAGCGTGCGGGCCCGCGACCGGGTCGACGGGGTGCGGCGCAAGCTCGCGCGACACGCGGGCCGCGCATGCGTCCGCGAGTTCGAGCAACGCCACGAGCAGCTCGCGCTCGTGGCCGGGTGACATGACCGGACACGGCGGCCTCGGAGACGATGACTCCGTACACGATGACTCCGAGGGCGTGCTCGACCTCGCTCGCCGGGCCTGCGCGGAACGGGGCCTCGATCCGTCCGGCCTGCGACTGATCCAGCACTACAGCAACGCGGTTATCGCCGTCCCGGCCGAGGACGCGGTTGCGCGGGTTGCCACCGGCCCCCACGATCAGGAGCAGGTTGGGCGCTCGGTGCGGATCACCCGCTGGCTGGCCGATCACGACTACCCGACCGTCGCCCCGCTGCTCGACATCGAGCCGGTCGCCCTCAACCCGGACGAGACGGTCAGCTTCTGGCGGTGCCTGCCGCAACCCGATCCGGCGCCCGAGTTTGATTCGGCCGACCTCGCGCGCCTGCTCGCGCATCTCCACGAGCTGCCCACACCGCCGGTGGACCTGCTCCCGTGGCAGCCCCTGACCTCGCTCGAGGAGGCCCTTCGGCGCGACGACACCGCAGCCGTCCTGTCCCAGGCGGAGCACCGCTGGCTCCGGGAACGTGTGGAGGAGGTCCGGGCTGACCTGAACGACCGGGAGTGGCCGCTCGGTGAGGGGTTGGTTCACGGCGACGCCTGGCTCGGCAACCTCATGGCCAGCCCCGGCGGTCCGGTGATCGGCGACTGGGACCGCGTCGCCTGTGGCCCCCGCGAGATCGATCTCGTCCCGACTTGGCACTCGACCCGCCGCTACGGCCGCGACCGTGGGTGGACCGACCGATTCACCGCGATTTACGGCCACGACCTCGCGCGGAGCCCCGTCTACGAGCACCTCATGACCATGCGGGACCTCGCCCAGCTCCCAGGACCGCTTCGGCGCGCTCCGCAATCGCCCACGCACGAGCGGGCCCTGCGCCAACGTCTGGGTGATCTGATGGCGGCGGACACCCGTTCCAGATGGGTCGCGCTGTAGTGCGGCCGGTGGAAGTGACGTGCCGGGTGACGAAGGACCGGCTCGGCTGCAGGGTGGTCGCGTGGGTCCGCCGTCTAGCGTCGCGCCAGTGAGCATCGACGACGTCATCATCGCCGGTCGGCTCGATGGGCCAGCTGCCGCCGCGCAGAGCGAGAGCCGCGTTCCATCCGTGGTGCTGGGCGCGGCCCGCGCGGGCACGGTCCTCGGCCTGGGAGCTGCCGGCTGGGCGGACGTCGAGCGGGGGCGTGCCGCGTCCGGGCAGGTGCCGTACCGGGTCGGGTCGATCACCAAGACCTTCACTGCTGCGGTCGTTCTCGGCCTGGTGCAGGGCGGCGTGCTCGCGCTGGATGCCCCGGTGAGTACGTATCTCGCGGGAACGCCGTTCGGTGAGGTGCCGCTGCGGGCGTTGCTGGCGCACCGGGGTGGCGTCCAGCGGGAGGCGCCGGGGGACATGTGGGAGTCGATGAGAGGGCCCGATTCGCGAACCCTGCGGCGGATGTTGTCCCGCGCGGAGCTGGTGGACCGGCCCGGCGCCCGGTGGCACTACTCGAACCTCGGCTACGCGTTGCTCGGGTTGGTCGTCGAGGAGGTCACCGGCGAGTCCTGCCCGGTGCTGATCGACCGGACGCTCCTCGCGCCGCTCGGGCTGGCGGCGACGGTGTGGGCTCGGCCGGAGGGTGCGGCGTGCGGGTACCGCGTCGACCTCTACGCCGACGTGGCGCATCGCGAGCCGGACATGGACCAGGGCGCGGTGGGGGTCGGCGGGCAGCTCTGGTCGACCGTCACCGACCTGCTCGCCTGGGGGGACGCACTGGCCGGCGGCAGACCGGACGTGGTCACCCCGGCGGTGGTGGAGGCGATGCACATGCTCGAGGTGATGGTCGACCGCGCGGGCTGGACGTCCGGATGGGGGCTGGGCCTGATCCTGGAACGTCGCGGTGACCGTGTCCTGGCCGGGCACACGGGCGCGATGCCGGGTTTCGTGGCGTCGTTATCGCTGGACCGGGCCACACGGTCGGTTGCGGTGGCGTTGTCGAACGCGACCCGGGGCGCGGCGGTGGGAGCGCTGTCGGTCGATCTCGTGGACGCGGTCATTGATGGCCGAGTGGTCGCGGAGCCGGAAAGCGGTGTGACGCCGTGGGTCCCGTTGCCCGCGGTGCCGGATGAGCTGGACGGGATGCTCGGTCGGTGGTGGTCCGAGGCCGCGGAGACGGTGTTCACCTGGCGGGGCGACGGGTTGCACGCGCTGCTGGTCGGCGCTCCGGTCACCAGCGAGACGCGGTTCGAGCGGCTCGATCGGGACAGCTACCGCGCTGTTGCGGGCCGCGCGGTTGGTCTCGCCGACCATCGCGATCACGAAGACCGCGAAGCTCGGGAACAGCAGCAGCGCGTACCACGGACCCCCGGCCTGTGCGGCCACGATGTCGGCGGTGGACAGCGACCCGGCGTAGAGGATGACACCCACGATCGACAGCCCGAGCGCGATCTCGTAGGAGATCACCTGCGCCGCGCTGCGCAGCGCGGCCAGCAGCGGGTACGGCGAGCCGGACGCCCAGCCGCCGAGCACGATGCCG
>Ga0209591_10002973_pt1 | contig 19970 bp, 13 predicted proteins | sample MAT01_FD_187207 | JGI IMG/M metagenome (GOLD analysis project Ga0209591, IMG submission 187207) | Freshwater microbial communities from Lake Fryxell liftoff mats and glacier meltwater in Antarctica - MAT-01 (SPAdes) (version 2) | ecosystem: Environmental > Aquatic > Freshwater > Ice > Liftoff... | reverse complement strand
GGTATCGACTACGTGACCCCGCAGCAGGCCCACCAGGGTTTGCGGCAGCGGATCGTGGAAGAACGCCGGGCAAAAATCACCTCCCAGCGCCGCCGGCGCCGGGAGCAAAATCAAAAGCAAAAATCCGGCGTGCAAAAAGCCAACAACAACCAAACATTGACCGCCTGCCTCGTAGCGTAATCAACCGCCCTCTGGGGTCATTGATTCAAAAACGCGCCGGCTACCTGGCGTAGCGGACGACGTAAGAAGAGTCTCGATTCGCTCTCTGGAACGTTCGGCCTTCACCCGCGTGCCAGATCGAGAGGGAGACTCGTGACCTCGTCTGCTCCATTGGGAGGGTAGGATTGAAGTTGAGACTCGCCCGGAGAGGTCGGCGCGGCAGACTGAGCAGGTCGTCCATGTCTGCTCTTACTGTTCTGAACCGCCGAACTGCGCTGCAACGATTGACCGGGTGGGCGGCGCTGGGCTTGGCCGGTTGTGCCGGGCTTCGGTCAAAGGATTTCCAAATCGCGCCGTTCATGGCGGACGTCACGGTTCCCACCGGGCACGGCATGATGGGGGGCGCCTGGCTTTCGAAGTCCGTGGCCGATCCGCTCGAAGCTCGGGGATTTGTCCTGCTAGGGTCCGGCGCTCCCATCGTTTTTGTCTCGGTGGACTGGTGTGAAATCCGCAATGACGCCTATGCTCGCTGGCAGACGGTGCTGGCGGAAGCGGCGGGGACTCGTCCCGAACGCGTCATGATCAGTACGATTCACCAGCATGATGCGCCCGTGGCCGATCTCATGGCGGAAACGCTGCTGCGGGAACGCGGGCTGACCGGAACAGTGTGTGATCCAGCCTTTCATGAAGTCGCGGTCCAACGGGTCGCGACGGCCGTACGAGCCAGTCAAGCGGCGGTGCGGCCCATCACGCACTTGGGTACCGGACAGGCCAAGGTCAGTCAGGTGTCCTCGAACCGGCGTTATGTGATGCCCGACGGGACCGTTCGATGGGATCGGACAAGTGCGACGCGCAACGCCTTTGCGATCGCAGCGGACGAAGGTTTGATTGATCCGTGGCTCAAGACCTTGAGCTTCTGGGATGGAAATGAGCCGATTGTCGCCGTCAGTTTTTACGCGGTGCACCCGATGAGTTACTACGGGCAGGGAGAAGTATCGGCAGATTTTCCGGGCTTGGCTCGGCGCGCTCGTCAGGCCGAACAGCCCGCGGTGACACAAATTTATGTGTCCGGCGGCAGCGGCAACGTGACGGCCGGCAAATACAACACCGGGGCACGGGAGAATCGCGCCGTGTTGGCTGAACGGTTGCGGGTTGGCTTGACGGCGGCGTTCGAGAACACGCATCGGACGCCGATCCAGGCTTGGGACTATCGTGTGGCCGAACTTCAACTGGAGCCACGGGAGACCGTTGGATTCACTGAGGCGGAGTTGAGTCACGCGCTGGTTTCAGAGACCAAGCCGTTCACTCAATGCCTGGCGGCGATGGGCTTGAGTTGGCGGAAACGCGTGCAGTCGGGGAGGCCGATTGAAGTTCCGTGTCTCGACTTTGGACGGGCCGCACTCGTGCTGTTGCCGGGAGAAAGTTATCTGGAGTTCCAACTCGCTGCTCAGCAGTTGCGGCCGCCGGACTTCGTCTGTGTCGCGGGCTATGGGGACGGGGCCACGGGCTATGTGCCTACGGAACGTCATTGGGCTGAAGGGGACACCAACTTGGGTGACTGGTGCTGGGTGGCCCCAGGCAGTGAAGCGCGCCTGCGGTTGGCCTTGGCACAGGCGCTGGGTGTCACTTCCGGGTCCTTGCCGGAGGGTTCACCCGGATAAGCTGCCGTCTCCGGGGGCGGGTCTCGTGGTTAGTGGAAGCACCCACCCTTTTCAAAACGGGACATCATCAAAGGGACCTGGCCGTCGGCGGGCCATCCTGGCGCCGAGGAGTCCTTTGATTTCCAGGAGGACGTTCGGTCCTTGAAGAATCCTAATGGTTTCCTTCATTTCTCTCAGGTTCCTCTTAAGATTCTGGACTTCGCCCACTCGATCCAGCAGCACAGTCCGGAATATCGCGTCGACCAAGTTCCTGATGGGATGGTAGCGCGGATGCAACGGCAGCGTGTAGATCGCCGATTTCAGCTCGGCGACTTGTTCCTGGAGGACCTGGTTATAAACGGACAGCTTTTGGTCGGTCAGTTGGGCCGCGTTCGTCTGCTCACGGGTGATCCATTCAATCTCCAGTTTGAGCAGCCCGTGCAGATCTTGGTTCCGATAGGCGATGGTCAGCTCTTTCATGGCGGCTTCCTTTTCCAAACGCCGAGTCGGATCCTGTTCCAAGTCCGGATGCAACAGCTTGGCCAGTTGCTTGTACAAGCTAGACAGATCCTTGGTGCGCATCGCCTCCAGGGCTTGCTCTTTGATTTCCTGTTCGCGTTGGCGCTTGGTTTTCGGTCGATCGTCCCCGCGACCGCCTGGACCCTGGCTTTCCCGAATCTGTTGTTCCATTTCGGCGAGTTTCGCCGCCAGTTGCTCTGGGGTCATGTCGGGACCAAAATCCGATAGTTCCACCTCGACCCCGAGATCCTCCAATTCTTCTTCAAACGCTTCGCGGGCGGCCTCCATTTCCTGCTGCTTGGAAGTCTCGACGCTGACGCCTTCGACGACCTGGAAGATCTTCTTAAGGTCATCCTCCGTTAAATCGCCCTCGACCTTGATCACCGCGTGCAGTTGCAGCGCGATCACTTCCCGGAGTGTTTTCAATTGGCCGCGTCCCAGTTGGCGGCCCGACAGGAAAGGAAACATGAGCCGGATGACCTCCTTTTGCCGTTCCGCAATTTGTTTTTCCAGCGGATGGAGTTCCGTCGCGTAAAAGGTCAGCGCGCCATTCAAATGGGCCGTCCTCGTTTCAATTTCTCGGCGGAGGCTCTCGATCGTAGTGACCAGCCGGTTGAAGGCTCGTTGCGCTTTGGTCAGTTTGGCTTTGGTGGGTTTGCCGATGATCAAGCTATTTGCTGGGGCTGGTTTCTTCCAAGTGGGGGTGGCACCCACGGAGTTTGACTGCGTCGCCATACGCCTATGGTTCAACCCGCCGCCGCTCGCGTCTAGTCCGTACTTTCAGGGAGGCGTTAAACCGGCCTTCGCGCTTGATATCAAGGGCCCAGACGACGCTTGCTTGCGCTTCACATGTTGCCCGAGCTGATCCGGAATGAGGAAGAACTTGAACGGGTTCTGACGGAACCGACTCCCGCCCTGATCGAGTTCATCGGCACGGTGACCAGTCCTCTGGTGATTTTGGGCGCCGGCGGAAAGATGGGGGCCACGGTGGCGGTTTTGGCGCACCGCGCGGCCCAGCTCGCTGGGCATCCGCTCGAGGTCATTGCGGCTAGTCGGTTTGCGGACGCGTCGATCCGACAGCGGATCGAAGAGCGCGGCGTGCGGACGCACCGGGTGGATTTGCTGGAACGCGAAAGTGTCCGCGAACTTCCGAAGGCGGAGAGCGTTGTGTCGCTGGTTGGATTAAAGTTTGGAACGAGCGAGAACCCGGCGCTCACCTGGGCGGTCAACACGCTGGCCCCGGTCTATTCGATGGCCTGCTATCCGGCGGCCCGTTGGGTCGCACTCTCCACGGGCAATGTGTACCCGTTGGTACTGGTTGACTCGGGCGGTGCCACCGAATCTGAGCCGCTCACCCCGGTGGGCGAATACGGCAATGCCGCGATTGGGCGCGAACGCTTGTTCGAATACGGCGCCAGCCGACACGCAACCCCGCTCGCTATTCTGCGCCTAAATTACGCCGTGGAATTGCGCTACGGAGTGCTGGTCGACCTCGCCCAGAAAATCTGGGCGGGTGAGCCGGTGGACTTAGTAAACGGTTGGTTCAATTGCATTTGGCAAGGCGATGCGAGCGAACGGATCCTGCGTGCGCTGGCGCTGGCGACGAATCCCCCGTCCGTTTTCAACCTCTGCGCACCGGAGGTGCTTTCCGTTCGGCAGGTGGCCCAGGAACTCGCGGATCTTATGGGTCGTCCGGTGACCTTCACGGGGGCCGCTGTGCCGACCGCGCTTTTGAGCAATCCGGCGAAATTGTGCGCCTGCCTGGGACCGCCCCCAACCCCGTTAGAAACCCTTCTGCGCTGGACCGCGGATTGGGTGAAAAAGGATGGGTGCACCCTCAATCGCCCTACCCGTTTCGAGGTTCGGGACGGCCGGTTCTAATTGCCTATTCCCATTCCAGTCGGCGGTGCCTCTTCCGACCGGGCCGATAACTCATCATGGAGACCGTTCCATCCTCCCCCACTTGGGTTCGCGAATCGTTGTTGCAGGGCCAGGTGATCCCGGCGCATCCCTTGGCCTTGACCTCCGCGCGGCGGTTCGACGAACGGCGTCAGCGAGCGCTGACCCGGTATTATCATGCCGCTGGGGTCGGAGGGATTGCCGTGGGGGTGCATACGACGCAGTTTTCCATTCGGGAACCGCAGCATGGGCTGTTAGCGCCCGCACTCCAGTTGGCGGCGGAAACGGTGGCGGCGTGTGATACGAAAACGGGTCGGCAGACCGTTCGAATTGCCGGCCTCTGTGGCCGTACCTCTCAGGCTTTGTCTGAGGCCAGCCTGGCGCGCGGATCGGGGTATCATGCCGGATTACTTTCTTTGGCAGCATGGCCGGAGGAGAGTGATGACGCCTTGCTACTCCATTGTAAAACGGTGGCGAGCGAACTGCCTTTGTTTGGGTTTTACCTGCAGACGGCCGTCGGAGGGCGGAGGTTATCCCGCAGCTTCTGGAGTCGGTTCGCCGAAATTCCCAATGTGGTCGGAATCAAGGTCGCCCCGTTCAACCGGTACCAGACTCTCGAAGTGATTCGCGGGGTGGTGGCCGCGGGTCGCGCCGAAGAAATCGCCCTCTACACCGGCAATGATGATCAAATCCTGCTCGATTTGCTCACGGAGTTCGTGATTCCGCCGGGGCCGACTCGGGTTCGGTTCGCGGGTGGGTTGCTCGGTCAGTGGGCGTGTTGGACTCGCCGCGCGGTTGAGATGTGGGAGGAATGTCGTCGGGTCCGCACCAGCCCCGAACTCCCGACTTCCTGGCTGACGCTGGCGGCGCAACTGACCGACGCGAATGCGGCCCTGTTCGACGCCGACCATGGCTTTGCCGGCTGTCTGCCTGGGATTCATGAGGTCCTGCGCCGGCAGGGAATTCTGGCTGGACGCTGGTGTCTGAATCCGGCGGAAGAGCTTTCTCCGGGTCAGGCCGAGGAAATTGACCGGGTCTGCCAGGCCTATCCGCAACTCAATGACGATGCCTTCGTGCGTGAACACCTGGATGACTGGCTCCGGTGAAAGACTGATCGCGGCCAACACGGGAGGAGGATCGCTCCGAAGCTGATTCCCGGGGGCCGGCGAGGGGTTTGCTCGGGCGTTTTAATTCAATTTCACCGCCTGGAGTTCGCGTGGATCACGAACATACAGGACGCCGTCCGAAAAGGCCGGATGGGTATAAGTCTTGCCGCACACCTGCAGTCGGCCGAGTTCTTCGTACCGGTCCGGATTTGCGGCCAGAAGTCTCAGTTCGCCCAGATCGGTCAGCACCAATAGGCGATTGCCCGCGGCGATGGTCGACGCGACATCGCCGAATCCAGGTTGCGACCAGTTCCGCTTTCCGGTGGCGCGGTCGATGCAGATGAAGTCTTTCGTCGGTCCTAGACCGTAGAGGTATGGGCCGACGGCGACTGGCGTAGAGAGATTGAGTTTTAACTCACGGTTCAACCACGCCTCTTCGGATTTCACGCCACTTCCTTCCGGGCGGATCCGGACGGCTCGGAATCCGGTGGAATGGCTGGCGAAGTACACGGTGTCGTCGAGCAACAACGGGGTCAGGACGTTCCGATTGGCCCCGGTTTTGAAAGGAACCCTCCATAGAACGGAACCATTTTCCGGAGCGAGCGCCAGCAGCCCTTCGCAGGTGGCGGCGACAAATTGGGAGCGGCCGGCCAGGGAACCGAGCACCGGTGTGGCGTACGCCGTCAGGTCATTCTGAGATTTCCACAGAACGCGGCCGGTCAGTTTGTTGAACGCCACGATGGAGGCGCCATTGGTGCTACCGACCTGAACGAGCACGCGGTCCCCGGTCACGACCGGCGAACCTGTGTTTCCGCGACGGTTGGCGGCTCCGATTCCAGTATTCCGCTCGGAGTTCCAGGCAACTCCGAAATCAGCAAATTTCGTTCGCCACACGGTGTTTCCATCGGAGAGCCGAAGGCAGCGGAACTCGCCTTTGGTGGTCTGGACGTAGACGCGGTCCCCGTCCATGACCGGCGTGCAGCGGGGGCCTGGTTCAAATTCATCGGCGTAGTTCTCGCCCAGGGGAGTGGTCCACAGCGGTTTTCCGGTGGCGGCATCCAGCGCGTGGGCGGTCTCCATTCCGCCGGCGTCATCAAGAACGACCAATCGCCCGGAAGCGATGACCGGCGCGGCATACCCGTGCGCTAGGGGGACTCGCCACTTCACCTCAGGGTTGGACGGGAGTTGGGCGGGGAGGGATTCCATGGTCTGACCGTCCCGTTGCGGTCCGCGCCATTGGGGCCAGTCCGCCGCCCGCAGGCCGCTGCCACTCAGGATTAAACTGACCGCGGGGAGTAAGCGCAGGGCAAGGGTGAACATCGGGCGGGTGAGACGGCGATTTACCAGCTTCCATTCGCAATCGCGCTAATGAGGTTTCGCGCGAGGTTGTCGGCGGCAACCGGGTTATTTTCCCGTTCGGCGTTGTTCAGATCGGCATTGAACACGACTTGGGCACTCCCGGAGACTTCTCCTTCGTAAACCGTCTGCGTCCCCCGCATCGCCCGCACTTTGGCGGTGATCCGGACGTCGTAATCGGTCGGGGTCAGAACATCGTCCCGGCGGGAGCCTACGGGGGTCCGCCCGTAATTGATGATCGTTCCGGTAACCACAATATCGGCACTGCCGCGAGTTCCGAGCCGGAAGGTTCCGTCGCGCTGGACTTCCCGCCGGACTGCGGTGGCCACCAGGTCGGTTAATTGCGGCTCCAGGGATTGATTGGGGAAATAATCGATTGTGATGGTCTGGGCCCCGGCCACCAGTTCATTGGTGGGGCCAAGTCGGTAGGCGCACCCTGGGAGCAGCAATAGGGCGAGCAGACCAGAGGCGAGCAGACGGACATTCATCGGCAGCGGGCTGCAGGGCGAGATTCGGGAAAAGCCAGGCCCGTCATTTGGCGGGAGTTTTGGCCGGGTCTGACGGGGCGGGGGAGGTGGTTCCCGGAGCGGCACTTTGCGGGGCGGGCGGGATTGATTTGGGGGAGAGGGCCGGGGCATTGGTGGCGCGAGCCCGTCCCCGTTGACGCACCTTTTCCTCGTAAACAGAAATACGTTTGGCCTGGGCGTCAGCCAGCGGCTTCAAGAGTTCGATTCGCTCGCGGCACTGTTCGGCGTAGGGAGATTTTCCATCCCGTTGCAGCGATTCGTTGTAGTAGATTACCGCGCCTAGCCAGCGTTTGTAGCGCTCGTAAAAACGACCGGTTTCATAAGCGCCCCGGGCCTGTTCAAGACGGAGGATGCTGATGCTGCTATTGGCAGCTTCGACCCGCTGGTCGTCTGGATACAGTTCGATGAAATCCTTAAACAGATCGATCGAGGCACCCGCTTTTGACTGATCGTATTCCGCTCGGAGGGCTTGTTTTTCCCAGGCCTGGCCGGCTCGGTAGATCGCGTCGGAAGCCACCAGCGGGCGGTCGAAATAGCGATCAGCTGCTTTCTCGTAGGCTTTGACCGCCAGCGGGTATCGTTTGAGTTTTTCCTGAGCGGTACCGATGTCGAGTTGGGCTTTTGGGCCGGTATCGTTGTAGGGACCATTACCGACGACCTGGCCGAACAGATTCGCGGTCTTTTCCATGTTACGAAACAAAGGAAGGACTCCGAACAGCTTGAAGCGTTGTCCCCCGAGGAACCGCTGGGCGATGGTGTACTGGCGAGAAAGGATTTCGTCGTAGTTATCGACTTTAGGGTGCTTGGTCAGGGTGAGTTGGTATGCCTTGAAGGCCCGTTCATCCATTTTCCGAGCTTCGTAACAGCGACCCACCAGGTACTGGGCGCGACCCGAGTAGTCGGAGAGCGGCCAGACCTTAACGACGCGGTTGGCGGCCTTGGTGGCGAGACGGAATTCGCCGCGGTCAAAGGCCTCCTGTGCCACCTGCAGCTGATCCTTGGCGCGTTTACGCTCCCAGTTCGAGCCGGTGCTGCCCACGGGTTCGTAGGTCCAGCCTTCACCCGCCCGAAAAATGATCGGGGCGGGGCATGTAAACGGGAGGGCGATCAGGCAAACGAGCAGGAAGGCGCTCCCGGTGAGCCGGCGTAGCATGGGTGGCGAGCCTAGGCAGGTCGGGATTCAAGTCAAGGAAGGCAGCCGGGGGAAACAGATTCGCGATTGCCGCCACGGGCACACTGCCATCCAACCGACGCTGGAGTTCGAAACCGTGCGTGGACTCTATTACCGCGTGGAAACCGCGACGCCCCTTGAACCCATCCCTGATTCCTTTTTCAAGGATCGGCTCAGATCGGCCGTGACGGCTGACCAGCGAATCTGCTACTTGTGAAGTGTGAATACCCGCTTGCCGCACCCGAAGTCTCGCCCGCGTGAGTGGGCCTTCACGCTGATCGAACTGCTGGTCGTGATCGCCATCATCGCGATCCTGGCCGGCATGCTTTTGCCGGCTCTCAGTCGGGCCAAGATGAAGGGCATTACCGCTCGTTGTATTTCGAACCTGCGCCAGATCGGGATCACCACGGTCATGTACACCGGGGATAATCAGGATCGCTTTCCTTATTCCGGCCGAGCCTGGCCGCACATGCCATTTGTCGACCTGCTCAAGCTCTTCAATCCCTACATCAGCACCAATAATCGAACGTTCTATTTGTGCCCTGGGGATAAACCGCCGGCGTGGAATATGGCCTGGGTGAAGCTCAATGGAGCCGCCAACGGGGGGATCCGCACGAACGACCTGCTGTTCGGAAATTCGTACTATTATTACCACCAGTTCTACAACGAAGACAATGGGTCGAAACTGCGTCAGCGCCGAATCACCGAAGTGAAGTCGCCTTCCAAAAAGGCGGTGGCCAGTTGCTTCGCAGAACCGGAGTTCGGCAACATCTCCGATCGAAACCTGGCGCATGGCCGCGGCGGTTGGCCGATCTTATTCGTGGATGGCCATTCCGCCTACGTGAAGACCAATCAACTTAACCGGACGGCTCCCTACGGCGATTACAACCTGGACTGGACCATTGGTGGGCTGGCGGGTGAGGATCTCAAATAGTCGCGAGGCGATGGGACCGGCGCGCGGTCGGGCCGGCCGCCGTGATCGAACCTGCGTTGCCCGCGAACCACTATGCTGAAACACTGTCTGATACATCCCGAGATCAACGCCATCCTCGGAAAGGCCGGTCATCACGCCAAAATCCTCATCGCGGACGGAAATTATCCAGCTTCGACCAAGAAAGGGTCCAATGCCCAGGTCATTTCCCTGAACCTTTCGCCAGGACTGGTCACGGTCGCGCAAGTGTTGCGGGCGATCCTCAGCGCCATTCCGGTTGACCACGTCAACACCATGGGCATTCCGGCCGATGATGCGTATGCCAAACTGGGTGAGCCACCGGTCTGGCAGGAATTTCGGTCGGTGTTGCAGGAAGCCGGACTGGACACGCCGTTGGAGCCCATCATGAAATGGGATTTCTACAAGGCGGTGGAATCGCCGGACCACGTCTTGACGGTTCAAACGGGTGATCAAGCGCTCTGGGCCAACTTGCTTCTGTCCGTCGGCTGCCGCGTTCCTGGGGAATGAGGTAAGGCTGCGCGGCCGCGCGGCCCTTTTCAATTTCGCTGCGTCCCGGAGAACCTGACGCCGAACGCGGGAAGCCTCTGATCCCGGGAGCACCCCACGTTCACCTCTCGGGTCTACTGCTGCGAGGCGGTTCTATATGGGGTGCAGGCGGCTACTTTTCCCTACCAGGATGAGCGAACGTTTCTCTGCTGTCGGATCACTTTCAGCGCCCTGTCTTCGGTGAAGATCGGCAGGATCAGGGAAGCCTGTCCCTGGGTTGACTGGACGGTCTGTCGTGCCACCCATCGGCCCGTCACCGGATCCAGCCAATCCGCGCGCCAAGTGCCGTCGGGAAGCGCCAGTTGCAAGCGTCCCGAATTTCCACCTTTCGGCCCGACAAAGGGCGGCTCGGTGCCCCAGGAGAAATTAATCTGCGGATCGATCCGACTCCTCCAGGGGCGGTCCAAGTCTCGGCCAGTAAAGTAGTCGCCCGACAGTCCTGGACCGGGGCCGAGCCGCGGAGTCAGGGCGACCGAAGGGACGGGTTCGCGAGCCGCTCTGGGACGCGACCAAGCCAGTTTCAGCACCGCTTGACCGCCATTGTAGAAGTACTCGAGGCGGAGCGGATATTGCTTCCCGGGTTCAAGTTGAAGGCGTCCGGTATCTTCGACCTCGCCATGTTCGGTCCAATTGTTAATGAGCGATTGGTCGTTGATCCACAGCCGGACCCCGTCGTTGGAAACGGTATGGAAGGTGTATACGGCGGTTTCTCGAACCGTGATGAAACCGGTCCAGCGCGCCGAGAATCCCGTAACCACGTTCGGTCGGAAATAAGCCGCCACGGCGCGGCCTGGTTCGACCAACGCTCGGGCGGTATGACTCGCGGGCACGCCGCCGAGGAACACGGCATTGTCCGGACGCAGGCGGATGAAGTTGAAGCTACGGATGAAGTCGCCCAGATGCCGTAGTTCCTCCCGGAATTGCGGATTTCCACCGCCCGGTTGGGTGGGTGGGTAGGCGAAGGTTCCGTTCTCAAACCCCACGGCAAACGAGTAATCCAAGTTGTTGAAGAGGCCGCCCCCGGCCAGAAGGAAATCCCATCCCTCCATTCGGTAAGCCGCGTTGTGAGTGCCGCGGAAGCCCGTCTCATTGTCCCCGATCACTTTCGCTAAACTCCAATTCTGGGCCACAGCCTCGGGCGGGGCGGCGTAGTGAAAATTGAAGATCGAGACGGCCGGATGGGGATTCGTCACGATGGCGGTGTTGTTGGCAATGTTCCAGGAGATGAGCTTCCGCTGCGGATGCCGCCGTTGAGCGTCAGCCACAACTTCGGTCAGGTGCCGCTGCCAGTTGTCCGGTGTTTGGGTGATGTACGGCTCATTGATGATCTCGTAGTACAGGTTGCCGAAGTCGCGCAATTCGGTGATGAACTTGCGGGCGAGTTGTTCCTGCAATGCCAGATAGGGCCCGCTGCGGCCCAGGGTCAGGACGTCTTCGCGCTGGATCGCCGGGAGGCCGTTCACATTGTTCCGCGGGTTGAAGGGGCTGAGCTGCCATTGCTGGTCCTCGTAGAACACGCAGAAGAGGTTCACTTCGACGATGATTCCGCGTCGGGCGGCGTATTTCAGGAAATTTCGGAGTCGTTGAAAGTAGGCCGGATCCCAGCGGTCGAGGTCAAACTTGTTACCTCCGCCCGCATAACCCGGCTGGTCGCTCCGGGCGTAGGGGGTCAAATAACGACCGGAGGCGGGGGCGAGGGTGTTACGTTCGATGTTAAACGCACCCGGAGGTTCGACGTACAGGCCACCCGTGAACAGGCGGGTATGGTTTAGGCCGTCTTGAGCCAGCGTGTCGAGGTACTTGCGGTAATCGAAGTCGGCGTTGAGGACAGCGCCGTAATGTTCGGCGGACGTCAGCAGGATCATCGGTTTACCGCGCCACTCGAAATAATGTGGGTTGGCGGGATGCAGCCGGAGGGTTTCGCGGGCTGCGGCCGCCTGCGACAGTAGACTCCAGGTAACGCACCACAGGAGGATCAGGGAACGCATGGAAGGGTAGGGAAGGGATTCAGGATGCGGGTAGTCTGAACCGAGAAACGATTCTCGGGAACAGCGAAACAAACACCGCGGATGGGTGTGAGGACTCCCTTTTTTAACGCGCCCAGTCTGCCAAGTAAGGCAACTCACACGAAGGCACGAAGAAGCAGGTCAGGCTTCGGCTGACTTTAGAGACGAATGACCCGCCCAGGCGGTGGCGTTCTCCCAATCTAAACTCCGATGAGGTCTTAAACCTCCGCCAGTCGCTCGGTCGAATCTCCGAAGCGGTCCAGGCGGATTTCACACTTGTCCATCATGGACAGATAAAGACTGCACATTTGGCGATTCGGCTTTCCGGTGTAGTCGAGGATCCGTCCGCCTTGGATGTGGCCGCCTCCACCGCCGAGGAGGAGGACGGGCAATTGGTCGTTGTTATGATTGCCAGTCATCATGCTGGAGCAGTACATCAGCATGGTGTTGTCGAGTAAGGTCCGCTCGCCTTCCTGAATCGCCTCCAGTTTGCGCGCAATGTAGGCGAGTTGCTGGATGAAGAATTGGTTCACTTTGAGCCAATCGGCCGTGTCGCTGTGGGACAGCAAATGATGGATCATGTAGTCCACGCCGAGGTTTGGAAAACGCAGTGAGCTGTGGTCGTTGTTCAGCTTGAGGGTGGTGAGCCGGGTGGTGTCGGTTTGGAAACCGAGGACCAAGATGTCACTCATCAGCCGCATGTGCTCGGCGATGTCCTGGGGAATGCCGTTGGGCGGTCGGGGAATGTTAGGCGCGGAAAGCGTGGGTCGCCATCCCTGCAGTTCCCCCTTTTGGCCGGCTTGCTCGATTCGTTGCTCCACTTCCCGCACCGAGTCCAGATACTCATCAAGCTTACGCTGATCGTTGGCGCTGATCTGTCGGCGGAAATCCTTGGCGTCGGAAAGCACCGCATCCAAGATGCTCTTGTCGCCGCGGCTCACGTCGTCTTTGAACAACCGATCGAAGGCCAGGGCGGGATACAGTTCCAGCGGCGTCGGTGTGGTCGGCGAGGTCCACGAGATGTGTGAGCTGTACAACATCGAGTAGTTCTTGTGGACCGACGGATTCGATTTCTCACAGCCAAGTACCAGGCTGGGAACCTTGGTCGAGCGTCCGTACCGCTGGGCGAGCAATTGATCCACACTGGTGCCGGAGCGGATCTCGCCGCCGGAGGCCAGGGGAGCGCCGGAGAGCAGGTTGCCGGTCTGCGAACTGTGAATGTTTCCCTTGAGCGCTTCGGCGTTGTAGAGGCCGCGGATGAACAGGAGTTTCTCCCGGAAATCAGTGAGCGGTTCGAGCACGCTGCCGAGTTTCATCTGCTTGCCCTCACCCTGGGCCCACCATTCCTTCGAGTGAAAGCCGTTCCCGGAAAACAGCACAGCCATTCGAATCGGGGCTTCGCTGGCGAGTTTGAGCCCGGCCGAGGAAACGTCGCCCCACACGGTATGAGACTCCATCCAAGGCAGGGCCATGGTGACGCCGAGACCGCGCAGAAAGGTACGCCGCGAAAAGTAATGGGTGTTCATGGAAGTCAGTTGCTGGTTACAAAATCACGTCCGCGCACCTCGCGAAACTGCGGACTGCGGACAATCAATTCAATGGCGTCAGCAATCCGCTGGTCTCGGCCGGCCAACTTCTGCTGGATTTCTTGGATCAACGGTTTATCGGAAAGCTGCACGCCGCGTCCGAGCGAATAGCCCAGCAGCTTACGGTAGAATTGGTGGAGAAACGCGTCTCGCCGGGTCGTAAGCAAATAGTCACGCAACCCGTCGAGCCCAGCGAATTCAGTTCCGTCGGCCAATTTCGCCCGCGGGTCGATGGGCAGTCCCGCGGCGTCGATGCTCCGGCGGCGTCCGATAGCGTCATAGGCTTCGAGGGAGAAGCCGTAGGGATCAATCCGCACATGACACCCAGCACACTTTGGACTGCCGCTGTGCTGCTCGGTCAGTTGGCGTTCGGTCAGGCCTTGTGGGGGCAGTTCGGGTAAGACCGGGACGCCTTTGGGCGGACGCGGGAGTTTCTCGCCGAGCAAGGTTTCGCAGAGCCAATTACCCCGCAGGATCGGACTCGTCCGCGACGCACCGGATTGTTTTGCCAGAGTTGTGGCCTGACCCAGGATACCGCCGCGTCCGTAGGCCTTCACACCGTCCACACGCCGCCAATCGGTGCCGGTGATCCCGGGGATTCCGTAATGCTCCGCCAGCGCCCCATTGAGAAACGTGTAGTCGGCTTCGAGTAGACTCGGGACGGGACGGTTGTTTTGAAAGAAGTCGGTAAAGCTGCGAATCGATTCCTCGTACATGGATTCCCGCAGGCCGGCGAAGGTCGGGAAGTGGCGTTCGCTCTTTTCGTCGAGGGTGGCGAAGTCATGGATGTGCAACCAGGCGCAACCAAATTCTTCGGCCAGGCGCCGCACCCGAGAATCCTGGAGCATTCGTCGGGCTTGGCCCGCCAGAACATCTGGGTCGCGGAGTCGGCTGGATTCGGCCAATTGAAGTAGCTCTTCATCGGGAGTGGAGGACCAGAGGAAATAGCTGAGCCGGGTGGCGAGCTCCCAATCGTTTACCGGGGTGGCTTTCGGGCCGGGCGCGGGTTGTTCGATTCGGTACAGAAAGGCCGGGGCTACCAATACCCGGGCCAAGGTTAGGCGCAAGGCCTCAGTGTGAGGAAGTTCCTCGGTGCGGAGTTGACCATACAAGGCGCGGAGTTCCTGGGATTCCGCGGGTGTCAGGGGTCGGCGAAAAGCGCGTTCAGCGAAGCGAAGGGCGGCGGAGAGTTGACTCGGTTCGGCCTCGATTTCGCGCTGACGAAAGGCGGTCGCGCGCCGCTGGATCGGTTCCCGCATAGGTCCGAATGATTTCACCATGTCCGGCCGATCCTGCGTGGCGTATTCGTAGATCTGTTCGAAGGCCGATTGGAGCAGGACCGGTTCGCGGCTGAGGAAGAAGAGTTCATCCCACAGTCGGTTGAGTTGGGCGATTTCGGCGGGATCGAGGAAAAGTCGTTGCAGGTGCTGATCTTCTCGGTAGTACAAGGTGAGGGTGACTGCTTCATCGACCGGCACGATTTTCGTGTAACAGAGTGCCGCTGGGAACAATTGGCGGAAGTCTTCGAAGGCGGTTTCAACCCGGTGTTGGGCCGTGCTTTCCGCGGCGGTGAGGACGGGAATGCCGGGCTGGAGTTGCGACAGGTTGGGTCGCGTCGTTTGGGCCAGCAATTGGACGCTGCCCTCGACGCCGCGGGCGGGATCCAACACGCCCGTCGTGACAAATTCGCAACCGGCCACCAAGTCGGCGGGCAGGCGAATTTCCACGAGGGAGGGGGCAGACACGAGCAGGTCCGCTGGATCGGCGGCGGTCCCTCCCGGGGAGCGTCCAAAGAGCTGAGGATCGAGTCCCCATTCCGGACCGGGGGCGGACCCGGTTTTAGATTGAACTCCATTTCCAAGGCGGTTGCGGGCGCCGGCAAACAAGGGCCCACCGAGAGCGGCCAATTGACGATGAAGTTGGGCGTCGGCTGCGGGGGTGCTGGCCGTTACACCGGTGGTCAGCAAGGATTGGACTTCGGCCGCGAACCTGGTTTTTTCGGCGGAATCCGATGTGGATTGCCAATGGGCGAGCAAGGAACCGGCGGGGATGAGGGTGCCCGTCGCGCCGCTGACCGGTTCGGTATAGAAATGCCAGACGCCTGGGTTGCCCTGCCCATCAGCATGCGGATTGCCCGCCAGAATGTCGGGTGAAACCTCTGCGTTGAGGTTCCATTCCTGAGCCCCTTTGAGGCGCAATTCCACGTCGGTGAGATCACAGGAATGATTGCCGTCACGCGGTCCGATGATGAGGGAAACAAGATCACCGGGTTGGACGGCCAACGATTCGACCGGCGGAACACTGACCGGAGATCCCCCCTGGGAGACCCCGGCGGCGAGCCGTTGCCGTAGGGCCCCGCGTCTTAATTCCAGGGTCCAGGTGACGCCATTGCCGCATTCCGGATGCGCGTGCGTCACAGTGGCTTCGACGCGCACCGGGCCGCTGATGGGACTGCGCCAGCCAATACAGGCATTAAGGGTCGAAGAGGGGTGAACCGCTACGGCATGCGGCTTCATGTTGCCGGGCACGCGCACGGCTTGAGCGGTGGAGTTAGCGATCAGGAGCGGGGTTTCCGGTGAACCCCAGCCGCGGATGAAATCGTACTCGCCGCTCTTCTCCACCCGGCCGGTGAAATAGTCCAACTGGGGCTGGGCCGTCGAACCGATGCCGAGATAGTCTAGCCAGGCGCCGAGGATCTCCGGATCCACTTCGTGGCGTCGTGCTAGGGCGGCGAGATCCCACGATGCGCTCGGGGTGCTGGCTTCGGCCGCCGCGTCCAGGCTACGGGACGTCGAGGCAAAGATCTGTTCCCGGCGAACGGCCAATTCCCGAGCGAAGGTGCGGACATCCCGGAGTAAGAGATTCGGTCGGCCGGGCACGACCAGTTGGGGTTGCTGCCAGACGACGTAGTCTTGGGCTGAGCCGTCGCCCGCATCGCCGGCGGCGAGGTAAACGACGACCTCATTCGAATTGGTGGGCGGGTTTAGCTTGAGCCGAACGTCCCACTTCGTAGTCACTGGGCTGACCGGTTCCATCCAGGCGAGCGGACCATCGGTGCCGCCGAGGTGTCGGCGGATGTGCCCAATCGAATTGAACTTCCAGAGCGCCTGCTGCCACTGGGCCACCGTGGCCGCGAGCGCAGGTGCATCCTCGGGCCGCGCCTGCTGCCAACGGAGGCGGAGTTCATCCAGGAGTAAGGAGGCCGGCTGAGTTTTCTGGGGGTTCAATACCTCCCAGAGGGTGGCGAGGTAGCGGGCGTTTAAACCGAGTTCACGGGCGAGCACGGCCGTGGATTTCGTCCCGTTGCTCAGGGCGGTCCGCTCGGTCAACGTGGCGCCGAGGTAGCGTTCTAGGGGGAGGCGACCCCCCTGATTCGCGGCCGCATCGCCGCCGTCCACGACAAACTTACGGTAGAACTCGCGAATCTGGGCCAAGGAGTCGTCGGTCCAGTCGCGTTCGCTGTTGTGGGCGGAAAAGCGGAGTCCCTCGGGCAGCAGAACGGCGTGACTGGCGATTTCTTTGCCGGCATCGAGATACTTCGTCAGCAGAGCGGGGGACATTACCAGCGCGTTGCCGGTGTTCATGAAGCCTTCACCGGCGGCGCTGTCGCTTGGGAATTCGCGGGCGGGCTCCAGGGAATTCACGCCCGTCAGGTCGCGAATCGTGTAGGTGTACTCCGCGTTGTTCAATCGTCGCAGCACCACCGCACCGGGATCACCGGCGTGGGCTCGGGCTGCTTCGTCCAGGGCGGCGCTGACTCCCTCAAAGAGTCGGCCCCGTTCGACGGCGGAGGGCTGGGGTTCGTCCTTGGGCGGCATTTCGCCGAGGTGGAGTTGTTCGATCACTCCCTCCCACACGGTCGGTTCTTTCAGCATCGCCTCGAGCGAAGCGAACCGGGTCAGGTCCAGATCCCCTTTGTGTTTTTCGGGGTTGTGACACTCGAAGCAGAATTGCTTCAGCACCGGCTGGATTTCCTCAGTGAACTGGGTCGCGAGCGAGCGTGCAGCGGCGCCGTGGATCGAACAGGTGGTGATCCCGACGAGGGCGAGCGCGGAAAAGGTCCGAGGCCAATTGGAGTTCATGCCAGACGTCCGGGAAGTTGGTTCTTGGGACGGGCTGGGTTGCCCGCCGTGGTCCACTTCGGGGTGACGGGGTGGAGCATGCCGGGTCGCGGCTGATTTTCACGCCCTTAGTTTGGCGGCCGCATTCAAGAAAAATTCTTCCCAAGAGCGGCCCCCTTGTTTCCTTTGGAAGCGAGGTGGGGGCGCACTAGGTAAATGAGCACGATGGCCACCGCGAGGCCGAGCATCAGTCCGGAATAACTAGAGCACATGGTCTCCGCGACGCCCCGGATTGTGATTGAGGTGCCGCGGGGTAGTTCTTTCCTAGCTTCTTCGATCAACGGACGCAGGTCGCGCATCACGCCTCCCAGATCGCGTCCATTCACACCCCTGAACAGATCAATGACTGGAACCGCGTTGTAATGGGAGATGACGGCCGGGCCCATACTGCGGTGAACGGTGGCGACATTGGCGAGCAGTTGATCTTCGGCGGTACCCCGACCGGAGATGATGGGGATTCCCTTTAACGCCTCGACGGAATCCATGACGTGCTCCGGTGCCCGCACGTTGACCAGGTATTGGATGCCCACTTTGGGGTTCAACCAATAGCCTGGCTGGACCTGACCGCTGCCGCTCAGGCTGAGGAGCACTGAGTTGGCGATATCCCGGCCGGTGAAGCCCAGTTCCCCGGCTTTTACGCGGTCCATGTCGATCTGGAGTTTGGGTTGATCTGCCGCTTGTTGCATGCGGACGTCTACGACGCCGGGCACCTCCCGAATTTTGGTGGCGAGTCGGGCGGCGGCAGCCCGATTGGCATTCTGATCGCGCCCAACGAACTGAGTGTCCAAGGGCGCGGGTAATCCGAAATTTAACGTCTGACTGACGATGTCGGCCGGCAGGAAATAGAACAGGGTGCCGGGAAACTCGCGGTTGAGCCGGGTGCGCAGGGCATCCACATACTGGGCGGTCGGCGCGTGACCGGGCTTCAGGGAAACCAGAATATCGGAATCACCCACTCCGGTCAGACCGCTCGTACTGTAACTCAAACTGATGCCCGACGTGGGAATTCCAATGTTATCCAACATGCCGGCTAGTTCCTCCGTGGGGACGACTTCGCGAATGACCTGCTCCACTTCGTCGGTCAAGCGGGCGGTTTCCACAATGCGGGTGCCACTGGGAGCCCGCAGGTGCCGGCGGAATTGTCCGGCATCGACCGTCGGGAGGAAGTCCTGTCCGAGAAAGGGAATGAGCAAGCTGGTCACCGCGCAGAACAGCAGAACCAGTCCGATGAGCGTGCCTCGACGGGTGAGCCAACTGGCCAAGGACTGTCGGTAACCATCCCGGAGCCAAGTGAAGCCGCGCTCGAAGGTGTTTTGGAGGGCGCGGAAGGGGCGCGTCCAACTTCTAGCGGTGATGGCTTCTCCCCCGTGCCATTGGCTGGCAGTGCGGTAGAACCGCATCATCAGCGTCGGAATCAGGGTGCGACTCAGGAGATAGCTGGCCAACCTGGCGAAGACCACGGCCTGCGCGAGCGGTACGAAGAGGTGCTTCGCCACGCCGGTGAGCAAAAACATCGGCACGAAGACGATGCAAATGTAGAGTGTGCTCACGAAGGCCGGCAGGGCAATTTCCTGGGCCCCGTCCAAGATTGCTTGTTCGAGTGGCTTTCCCAGGGCCATCTGTCGATGGGCGTTTTCGATCTCCACGGTTGCGTCATCGACCAGCACGCCCACGGCCAAGGCCAGTCCGCCGAGGGTCATCAAATTGAGGGTTTGGCCCAACGCACTGAGGAGGGCGAGCGACGCCAACACGCTCAGGGGAATCGAAAGGGCAATAATGATCGTGCTCCGCCACGAACCGATGAACAGCAGGATTATCAGGTCGGTCAGGGACGCCGCGATCACGCCTTCCTCGGCGACGCCTTCGATCGCAGCCCGGACGAACCGCGATTGATCAGCGAATTCGCGGATCTCCCATTCCGGAGGCAACCCGGCTATGATCTTGGGCATCGCCTCCTTGACCCGCTTGATCACTTCCAGGGTCGAGGCCTGACCGCTTTTGAGAATTGTCAGCAACGCGCCGCGGCGCCCGTCTTGCCGCACGATGTTCACCTGAGGTTGGGAACCGTCCCGGACTTGGGCGACATCGCGGAGGTAGAGGGTTTCACCGTTCACCACTTTGAGTGGAAGTTGATTCAATTCGTCGAGGACTCGCGGTGAGCCATTGACTTCCACGTCGTACTCGGTGTTCCCGATCTTCGCCGTGCCACTGGGCAGGACTAGATTTTGGGCGCTGAAAGCGTTGACGACATTCTGAGCGGACAGGCCCGGCGCGTTTTTGAATCAATGACCTCAGAGGGCGGTTGATTACGCTACGAGGCAGGCGGTCAATGTTTGGTTGTTGTTGGCTTTTTGCACGCCGGATTTTTGCTTTTGATTTTCC
>Ga0209591_10002971_pt1 | contig 19979 bp, 17 predicted proteins | sample MAT01_FD_187207 | JGI IMG/M metagenome (GOLD analysis project Ga0209591, IMG submission 187207) | Freshwater microbial communities from Lake Fryxell liftoff mats and glacier meltwater in Antarctica - MAT-01 (SPAdes) (version 2) | ecosystem: Environmental > Aquatic > Freshwater > Ice > Liftoff... | reverse complement strand
AAGACGACGTGATCTCCGACGTGCAGGAAAACACCTACCTCAATTTTTTCACGTTCACGACCATCACCGGCCAGAAAAACACCTACCGGCTCTTTGCGCCGGCGGACACGCTGGGCCGCTATTTCGATGTGCGAAGCGGCCGCAGCCTGGCCAAGGGAGAGACCATCGCCCGCGGCTACATTGAAACCGGCGACCAGGTCTTCGTGGACAAGTTTTCCTACAATCTCATCAACCCTCATCGCGGCGATGTTTTTGTCTTCAAGACCACCGACATCCGCGGAATTCGTATGCCGCCGGGAATTGAGTCCCAGCATTACATCAAGCGGCTGGCTGGCATCCCCGGCGACACGCTCCGCATTGATTCGCCCAAGCTCTTTATCAACGGCCCGTTGGCGGAGGAGGCGGTTTTCCGGCGGGTGATGAGTGGCGAGAATGGCTACAGCGGCTACGCGAATCCGCCCGGAGCCCTCTACCTTTCGACTCCTGATGAGTCCTTCACTCTACCTTCAAAAACCTACTTCTCGCTCGGTGACAACAGCTACCAATCCAGCGACAGCCGCTATTGGGGAGTCGTTCCCGAACAAAACATCGCGGGCAAGGGTCTTTTTGTCTACTGGCCCTTCAGCAAGCGCTGGGGGCTGATCAGATAGAAAACTGACTGCCCGACTTGGATTCGAACCATGAACAACTGGCTGCTGGTGTCGATACAGTGCCTTTTCAGGCTTTAAGAAACTATGGAACACTACAACGATACATCACCGAGGTATTTTCTTCATTAACACACGCAAAGGAATCGTTCTCGCCGGAGGATCGGGAACGCGGCTCCATCCGATAACCCAGGCAGTCTCGAAGCAACTGCTGCCGGTTTATGACAAGCCGATGGTCTATTATCCGCTCAGCACGCTGATGCTCGCAGGCATTCGGGACATTCTTGTGATTTCCACACCCTGCGATCTGCCCGCATTCCGCAGGCTGCTGGGCGACGGCTCGAAATTTGGGGTTTCATTTTCTTTTTGTGAACAGCCAAGTCCCGACGGTCTGGCGCAAGCTTTCTTGCTCGGCGAAGAATTCCTGTCGGGCAGCCCGGCCGCACTTGTCCTGGGCGACAATCTTTTTTATGGAAGTGAACTTATCACGACGCTCCATCAGGCCACTGAACGCCTCACGGGCGCAACAATCTTTGGTTACGAGGTGACGAACCCACAAGATTACGGGGTGGTGGAGTTCAACGCAGGGGGGCACGCAATTTCGCTGGAGGAAAAGCCTGTGAATCCCAAGAGCCGATACGCTGTTCCCGGGCTATATTTCTATGACTCACAGGTCGTGGAGTTTGCAAAATCACTCAAACCCTCGCATCGTGGAGAGCTTGAGATCACCGACCTCAACCGCGTCTATCTTGAGAACAAAACCCTCCATGTCAAAAAACTCAGTCGGGGCACAGCATGGCTCGACACCGGTACGCACGAGGCCCTCCTCGAAGCGGGCGACTTTGTCCGCGCCATTCAGAGCAGACAGGGACTTCGGATTGCTTGCCTCGAAGAGATCGCCTTCAGCAATGGCTGGCTTTCGGCGGAAGAGCTTTGTGCCGCAGCCGCAGCCTACGGTAAATCCACTTATGGAGCCTACCTCCGAAGCATCGTTGAAAGAATCACTCCATGAGAGTTGAAGCACTGAAAATCGAGGGAGCCCTGCTGCTCCAGCCAACGCTCTACGGTGACGAGCGCGGGTTCTTTCTGGAGATGTGGAACAGAAAGACTTTTGCGAAAATCGGTCTCGACCTGGATTTTGTTCAGGACAATCACAGCCGTTCCAACAAATACGTCCTTCGCGGGATGCACTACCAGGTCAACGGCAGTGCTCAAGGCAAGCTCGTCTGGGTGTCCAGCGGTGCCGTCTTTGATGTGGTGGTTGATCTGCGCGAAGAGTCTCCCACTTTTGGAAAATGGGATGGCCGCCTGCTAACCTCGGCCTGCCACGAACGCCTGTGGGCACCGCCAGGGTGCGCGCATGGGTTTCTGGTCGTTACCGATTACGCGGATTTCCACTATAAATGCACCGATTACTACTCGCCATCAGACGAACGAGTCCTCCGATGGGATGATCCTCAGACAGGCATCCACTGGCCGATTCCGATCGGAATCAATCCGCTCGTCACTCCACGGGACCTGGAGGGCAAGGGCTTTGCCCACTGCGATACCTACAAAATGGGAAAGCCTCTTGGCATAGGCTTCCCCGGGGCATCCGCCCGCTGAATCCCGCCAGCATCCTCGGCGCTTTATTCACAATGGCTACCCGACATGGATTCGAACCATGAATAAAGGCTCCAAAGGCCTCTGTGTTACCGTTACACCATCGAGTATTAAGAATTCTCAATATCACTGCCTGTGGGAATTTTCGCAATCGAAAAAGACGCGCTCTTGCGCAAATGCCGCGCTTGTGATGGATATGCGGACGGTCGTTTTTCATGAGCATCAGAGCCCGCAATCGGTTTATCGCCCTCACCTGTCTCCTCGCCTTCATCGGACTGGGGGTTTTATTTTATGTCAACTGGGTGGTGCAAAAGCCTTTCGCCATTATTCTTTTCCTGACGGATAACCTCTCGGTCGCCACCATCACGGCGGCAAGAATCTATCAAGGAGGTTCCGACAATCGCCTGCGCTTGGAAAAACTTCCCCACCTCGGACTCCTCACCACCCATGCCAACGACTTTGCGGTCAGCGATTCCGCGGCAGCCGCAACCGCCATTGCCACAGGGCAAAAAGTCAATAACCGGTCTGTCGGGGTGGACTCCGCCGGCAAGGCGCTGGTTAACCTGATAGATCTCGCGCGCAAGCAAAGCCGGGCCATCGGGCTGGTTTCCAACGCCTCGATTTCCGACATCACTCCCGCCGTTTTCTATGCCAAAACCGGCAACCCGCATGATTCCCAGGGCATCACCTCCCAATTGGTGGACACCGCGAATCTCGATGTGATCCTGGGTGGCGGCGAAGCGGATTTTCTACCCGAGCATAAGGACGGACGCCGCAAAGACGGGCGCGATCTCATGTTGGAAATGCGCGGGAAAGGTTACGAGATCGCCCGCAATAAATCGGAGTTGGAAAGCACCCCGGCCTGGAAGGCTCCCCGCTTGCTGGGAGTTTTTTCCTCCGGAAACCTCGCCTTCGCCGACGAAATCGAGTCGGCGGGATCACAGCCCTCGCTGGCGGAAATGGTCCAGCAGGCCATTCAACTTCTTCAATTCAACCGCAAGGGATATCTTCTCGTTGTGGACGCCGGTCTGGTCGGCAAAGCAGCCGCTCAAAATGAGGGCGAGCGCATGCTCCGGGAATTGCTGACCCTGGACAAGGCCGTGGCCGCGGCCATGAGCTACGCCGGAGAAAACTCCCTCATTCTCGTCGCAGGCAAACAGAACGTCGGTGGCATGAAGCTCAACGGATATCCCTTTCGCAACGACCGTGGCGTGGCTGTGGTCGGCATCAACTCCCAGGGAATTCCCTCCATCACTTGGTCCACTGGTCCGGGTTCACGGCCCCAACCGCCGGCAACGGACAGTGTCCCCTCGCCAGCCAGCGAGCCTTCCGCCTATCCCACTCCCGTGGCGGTGGGAGTCGCCGAGGATGGCATCATCGTCGGTTCCGGTCCCGGCTCGGAATTGTTAGAAGGCTTCAAAGACAACACCGATGTCTTTCGGGTTGTGTCAGAGCGCTTGTAGGTCCCGTCCCGGACTCGGGTGCTACTTTTTTCCAGCCTCGACGTAACTCATCTGCAAATCTGACAGCACGCTGTTGAGGATTTCCTGTTCCTGCCCGGAGAGATTTCCGCGGGTCTTTTCCCGGATCATTTCCAGGTGATCAATAAAAAGTTTGGCCGGTTCGAGATGAACCTCAGGTTTACCGGTCACCGGGTTGGGCACTTTGCCGAGAAAAAGCGCGGCCTGCTGCGCCTGCATCATGACGAATTCGATGAAGCGCTGGGCGGTCTCGCCCGAATGAATGGATGCTTGAACCTCGGCCATGGCTCAGGATTGAGGCACGGGCGCTTTCGTGGCGGCGGTCTTTTCGGGCGGACGGACAATCACCTCCACACGCGCAGGGGTGTTGAGATATTTTTCGGTTGCGCGGCGGGCATCTTCGAGGGACACGGACTCGACTTCATTCTTCCGTTTGAGATAATTGTCGAACCCGAGGCCCATCAATTCATCACCGGCGACATTGGCGGCGAAGGCCGCGTTGCTTTGATTGCGGATGGCTTCGGAACCAAGGAGCTTCTTTTTCGCACGGGCGAGTTCCTCGGGCGTGAGACCTTCTTTAGCCAGCTTGTTGATTTCATCCGTAAACTCAGCGGTCACTTTCTCCACTTTCTTCGGATCCGTGCCGAGGTAGAAAAGGAAGCACCCCGGCGCCAGTCCGTTGAAATTTCCCGATCCGACAAAATACGCCAGCCCGAGTTGCTCGCGAATGCGGTCAAAAAACCGCGATCCCAAATCGTTCGAGGCCACGCTGATCAGTTCGAGTGCCGTGCGGTCGGGGCTGAGAATATCAGCGCCGGAATAGCCCACCATGACGACCGCCTGTTGTTTGTCGCGTTCCTCCACGGCATTGGCCGCGGCGGTCAGAGCCACCGGCGCTTGAGGCGAGGAGAAGGCGAGTTCTCCCGGTGGCATGGCCCCGAAATTCTTCTCGACGAGCTTGAGAACTTCCTCGGCTTTCACATCGCCAAAGACGGCGATGACTCCGTTTTTCGCAACGGCATATTGATCGTGAAAAGCCTGCAAATCTTTCGACGTGATTTTGCCAACCGATTCGGGACTCCCCAGACTGCGCAAGGCATAGGGATGCGCGCCAAAGATTTTCTGGCGAATGGTATTGCGTGCCACGGCGGTGATTTGTTCGTCCTCGGCTTTGATTCCGGCAAGCTGGCTCTTTTTTTCCAGTTCGACTTCCGACTCCGGAAAAGTGGGATTTCGCAGCACGTCGGCCATGAGGTCAAGCCCCAGCGAGAGGTCGGGTTTCATGACCTCGATGGAGGCACTGAAGCTGTTATAGCCGCTGTCCGCACCAATGCTGCCGCCGACACTTTCGATTTGTTCGGAAATCTGTGAGGCGCTCCGGGTCTTCGTGCCCTTGAGCATGCTGAGCGAAAGCAGTTTCGTGATGCCGTTGTTTTCCGCAGTTTCGGCCAGCAAGCCGCTACGGAATGCTGCCGTGATGGAAACCACCGGCAGTTTGGCATTTTCGCAAACGAGCAGGCGGAGACCGTTGGATAACACGAATTTTTTGACCGCCGATTTTTGTTCCGCGGCTTTGGCGTCGTCCGCCTTGGGAAGCGAGCCAATGGGGTTGAGCGAGGTGACATTGAGACGGTCGTCGCGCAGATATTCGCGGGCCACCCGTTGCAGATCCGCAGGAGTGACTCGAGCCAGCGCGTCGAGGTAGTCCTTGCTGAAATTCGGGTTTTTCGCCAGCAACCAGCTTGAGCCGAGATCGGAGGCCTTGCCCCGCACGGTGCCCAGACTTTTGATCTGACTCGAAAGCATGGAACGTCGAGCCTTGTCCAGCTGCGCCTGGGTCACCCCGTCCTTCTTGGTCTTTTCCACCACCGCGAGGGCGGATTTTTCGACTTCCTTGCGCTTGTCCGGGTCATTGACCGCACTAATGACAAAAACCCCATCGGTTTGCAGCGAGAAGATCCCTGAGTCAATGTCGTGAGCCAGCCGCTGTTTCTCGCGAACTTGTTCGTTCAAAATTGAACTGCGCCCGGACCCCAGGACGCCGCCCAGCAGGTCAAGGGCGGGAATATCGGGATGGGATTGGCCGGGAATGCGCCAGGAGAGGGAAAGCCGCGTCAACTCGGTGGGAAATTCCTCGTTGACTTCGCGGCGCCCGATTTGTTCGGGTTCATTTTCGATAAAGACCGGCTCAAGCGCTTTGCGCGGCTGGTCCTTGAAAGCCTCCACCAGTTGGGCCCGGATCTTTTCCGCATCCACATCGCCCGCGATGACAAAGGTCAAGTTGTTCGGAACATACCGGGCCTTGTAATAGGCCATGACATCATCGCGCGTGAGCTGGTTGTACACGTCGAGGTAGCCGATGACCGGATGCCGGAACGGACTTTCGGAAAAAACCGTGCGGAGCATGAGTTGCGAGCTTTGGCGGCCCGGATCATCGAAGCCCATGGCAAACTCGCGCCGGATGACTTCCTGTTCCTTTATGTATTCCTTCTCCGGCAACTGGGAATTCATCATCACATCGGCCAGAATATCCACCGCCTCTGCCGCACCGTCGGAAGGAACATCAATCCAATAAACCGTGCGGTCAAAACTCGTGTAGGCATTGACGTATCCGCCGCGATCCTGAATCTGCTTGGCGATGGCGCCACCACCCCGCTTTTCGGTGCCCTTGAAAAGCATGTGCTCGAGGATGTGCGAGAGTCCCGCCCCCAGCCATTTTCCCTCTTGAATGCTGCCGGTTCCGCACCAGGCCTGAACACTGGCCACCGGCGCGCTGTGATCCTCCTCGACGATAATGGTGAGGCCGTTTGGGAGGGTGAAAATCTTCGCCTTGCTCTCAGGCAGCACAGGGCTGTCGGTCTGGGCACGGGAATCCTTGGCGGGCGCGTGGGCAATCATCATAAGGGTGAAAAGAACGGCGAAAAACGGCTTCATGCTTTCCTTCCGACAACACCAGAGCCGGTTTCGCTCAAAATCACCGGATCCGGACGATAAGGTAACACAAATGCTTCCTGAAAATCATAGCCCTCGCGGAAGCTTTCCAGCGTGTCCTCATCGGTTTTTCCGAAGACACCGATCCGCACGAGATTGAAAACCATATTGCCGACATCTTCGCAGGAGCGGACGCCCCAATACTCGAAGACGGTCACAGCCATGGGTCCGCATTCCTGCAAGCCGTGCAGCCGGAAACCCTCAAGCAATTCCGCCGCGCTGACGTGGGTGGCGAGGTCTTTTTTCAATTTTTTCCGCCGCTTTAAGGTCGCATCCAGCGCCTCACGCAAAAACGTGTACGCCTCGGCCTGATAGCGCGAATCGTCGGCCACAATTTTCTCCACCGCTTCTTGAAATCCAATCGTCTGCATGAAATTTAAGGCCGGGCCTCCGTGCTTACCGCTGTGAGGCCGTTGAGCGAGCGCCATTGCTTGATGCCGAGTCCGGCAGCAAAGGACACAAGTACGAATGCCACCAACATTTGTTCCCGGCGGGTGAGAAGAACCATGCCGGTAAAATACCGATGCCCTGCATTCCTGCAAGTGCGGAGGCGATATCACCAGCCGCGGGATTCCAGATCATCCAGTTGGCGGCTGATGGCGTCGTTCCGTTTGAAAATTCCCCCGTCGCCTTCCCGGCTGATCGGCGCTTCAAATTCCCGGCTCGGCGTGTTGAGTTGCGAAGCCTCGAACCAGTTCATGTAATCCGCGATGGCATCGGTTCGCGTCACCACGGCCTTTTGCAACTCCATGTTCTTGCGGAGGCGCTTGTCCACATTTCGGCCCGGCTTTGCCGCCAGCTGCGTGGCGATGAGCCGGTATTCCTCCACGATTGGCCGCATGATCGGATGCGCGCGCAGTTCCAATCGCAGCAATTCCTCGGACTTTTGTTGCAGGATAAAACGGCCGGCCTGGCCCCGGGCAATGAGGGGCAACGCCTCCGGCCCGGTCACGATTCCCGCCTCCGGTTTTTTGGAGTCCTTCGGTGCGGATATCCCCAGTAGCAAAGTGAGCTGGTTTTGCGTTTCCGCCATGCCGAACGGCTTGTTGCGGTCGGACGCCGAGGCATGGGCCAGACAGAGCGTCCACATTTTGGAAAGATTTGCAGGCTGGGCGGCCAGTTCGGGAAATTTGTCCAGGAGTTTTCCCGCATCGGTGGAGCGGATCTCGTGCAGGCTGGAAAGATAGTGCTGCAGATTGGCCGCTCCGTTCGGCATGCCGAGAAAGGCGCGCAGGAGGGCCATGGCCTGCGCCCGATAGACCGCGCGTGAGGTGGCATCAAGCGACTCCGGACGCAATTTCAAAAACGCCTCAAGTTTCGGAGGCGGCCCGCTTTTCACCAGCATCTCAAAGAGTCCGGCGGGAGTCCCTTCCTCGCGCGCCACCACGTCCGCATACAAACCCTCCAGCAGCCAGGCGGGCGGCTGGGAGACCGCCTTGCCGGTCTTGGGCGGCGATTTCCGGTAGGTATATTCGAGGCACAACGCGCGATAAACTTCGAGGTCGAATTCGGCACCCTTTAGGACCGAAGGATCATAGACATCAATCTGCACCTTCATCTCGCCCCCGTCGCTCTCGTAAACATTCGTCACCAAACGCGGCGAGTCCGGCAGGCGGGTCGAGACCACTTGGATAATGATTGGTGCTCTCCAGGTATCCTTAAGCTTGAACAGGCCCAACCATTCCGCCTTCACATCCTCGGCTTTCCGGGCTAGTTGCGAGCGCACTTTTCCATCGGAATAATAAACAACAAACTGCTTGGAGGAACTGATCGAGCGCTGGATCGGCACGGAAACGGGGGCGATTTTTGGTTTATTCTCCGCCAAGACCGCCGATGTCAGCATGGACATCGCGACAAAAAGCCCCCGGCGCATTAGCGTCCCGGCGACTTTGTCCCCGACCAACTCAGCTTGGCCACCCCCGGAACGAAGGTCACATTGCTTGCCTTGCGCAAGACATCCGTCGCATCGGGTAGCGAGGCGATCACCGATTCGAGATTTTTTTGCAGATACGGCAGCAGTCGCGTATTGAGACGGAGACGGCCGATCCCTCCTCCCGTCACTCGCATGGTGACAATTTTGGCCCCGGAGACCTCATCGGTTCCCGCTTCCGGCGCGCACGTCAGGGACAGAAAGACCGGCCAGTCGCGGAACCTTTGCTCCACAAAGAATTGCGCGTCGCCATTTCCCATCACGACAAAGGCGCGCTCGAACTGCCCGCGTAGAATCGAACCGCTCTGAGCTGAAACCTCCGGGACGACGCGCGTGGCAAGGTAGTTGTTCGCCTGGTCCTGGGTGAGATCAAGTGCACGGGGATAAATCGTTTGAGAAAAAGCCTTGATCCCTTGAAAGAGGTTGCTGGCCTGAGCCTCGTTCGCCGGTTTCGCATCCGGAATGCCATCCGGCTTGCGCGCCATCTGAACAAACGCCGCCAGAAGTGCCGCGATCATCGCCGTGGAAACGATACCGCGCAGGAACTTCCAAAGCCCCCCACGCAACGCTTCCCCGCCCGGAAACGAAAATCCTTTCTTTTTGCCGGTGGGCCGGCCGGCGACCGGAGTATTCCCCGCGATGAAGGGCTCCGTGCCTTCCGGCCGTTCCAGGCGCATGCCGCAATTTTGGCAAAAGACGCGGGTCACGTCGTTTTCGTGACTGCACTGGCTGCATTTCAGCATGGCTACTCCTTGGAAGGTTTGGCTGGTTTAGGCGTCTCGGCCGGTTTGGATTTTTCCGAACCTGCCGGTTTCGTGGCTTCCCCGCCGCCGGAAGCTCCCGAGTCCTTCTTCGCCGCCTGCTTGTAACCTTCGCTCCGATAGTCCGTGATATAAAAACCGCTGCCCTTGAAAATCAGCCCCGCGCCCGTGCCGATCAACCGCTTCACCTTGCCCTTGCACTTCTTGTTCGGGCAGATCTTGATCGGGTCGTCCTTCATGGACTGGTAGAGATCAAACGTCTTCCCGCATTTCGCGCATTCGTATTCGTAAGTGGGCATGTGCGCTGTGCCTTTATCAAACTCCTTCCCGTTGCGCAAGCGGCGTGGTCGGGAAGTCCCGGCCTGATTCTCCTTGAAATAGCGCCAAACTCCGCGCCTCCGTGTCTCTGTGGTAAACCCTTTGCCCGCTTGACGTTTGCGCAAAGCCTGCTCTTTTACACGGCCATGAGCCAATCGGCCCGCCACGTTCTTCACCTTACCGCCGCCATCGTCGCGCTGGCTCTGGGAGCCTGTGCCAATTACGATACGCGCCTCACCAGCCATGGCGTCAAATATCTCGGCACCGGCAGCACCATTATTGACCCCTCCACCAAGGAAAACCTCGCCCTCAAAAAATCCTACTGGGACGGCGATGGCACCGTTGGCGCCCCCTCCATGGTCATCAATCTCTCCAAACAAACCGCCTCTTTCTTTAAGGGCCAAAAACTGGTCGGCGTTTCCGCCATTTCCAGTGGCCGCGAAGGCTTCGGCACTCCGGCGGGCAACTACACCATCATCCAAAAGAACATTGATCATCGCTCGAATCTCTACGGGGATTTCGTTGATGGCTCCGGCACGGTGGTGGTCAAAAATGTGGGCATCAAAAAAGACATCCCGCCTGCGGGCACCAAGTTTCTCGGGGCCAGCATGCCTTTTTTCATGCGAATGAACAACGCGGGCGTCGGCATGCATCAAGGCTTTTTGCCGGGTGTTCCCGACAGCCACGGCTGCATCCGCATGCCTGAAAAAATGGTGAAAGTTTTCTGGGCCACGGCCCCGCTCGGCACTCCGGTCACCGTCGTAAACTAGGCGGCGTTTTCCCGAAAATCGCGACCAGACGGAGGTTGCAGGGGCTCCAGCGGGAACATATCGTTGGACATGGGCCTGCTCACCCCCCTCCCCGCGCGGGAATTCACCCCCTCTGCCGCCGCGCATCTGATTTGGCGCGCCGGCTTTGGCGGCACGTGGGAGCAAGCGAAAGAACTCGCCGCCCTCGGCCTCGATGGTGCGGTGGACAAGCTGGTCAATTACGCCCCCTCCACAAACCTTCCCGCCCCCGTCTGCGCCGCGCTGCCAGAGGAATCCAACAAAGCCTTCGAGGAACGCATCAAAACCCTCGACGAGGACTCCCGCCAGAAGGAGCGCAACATCCGTTACAACCTCGAACGCCAGCGCATCCGCGATTTGAAAATCTGGTGGCTCAACCGCATGCTTGCCAGCGCCCCGGAGAACCCCGACATCCCTCCGCTCGAGGAAAAGCTCACTCTCTTCTGGCACTCCCATTTCGCCAGCAGCTTCGAGGACAAGATCGACCGCACCTACCCGCTCTGGCGGCAAAATCAGACCTTCCGTGCGTTGGCCACCAATTCGTTTCTCGACCAACTCAACGCCCTCATCCGCGATCCCGCCATGCTCGTCTGGCTCGACAACGCCTCCAGCCACCGCGGCCAGCCCAACGAAAATTTCGCCCGCGAACTCATGGAACTCTTCTCCACCGGTGTCGGTCCTTACACCGAGAAAGACGTGAAGGAATCCGCCCGCTCCCTCACCGGCTATAGCGTGGAACGCGACGACTGGACCTTCATCTTCCGCGAGAACGCACACGATTCCGGTGAAAAAACCTTTCTCGGCCAGACCGGACAGTTCGACGGCCCCGATATCCTCCGCATCATCTGCCTGCAACCCGCCACCGCAAATTTCATGGCGAAGAAATTCCTCGAGTACTTCGTTTGCACCCAGCCCGATTCCGCCATGGTCGCGCCCGTCGCCGATCTCTACCGCTCCAGCGGTTACAATCTCAAACAAGTCCTCCACACCCTTTTCCGCTCCCAGCTCTTCTATTCCGAGCGCGCCATGAATTCCATCGTGAAGAGCCCCGTCCTCCTCGCCATCGGCGCGCTCAAATCCATGCGCGCCCAACTCCCTCCCGACGAACTCATCCTCGGTGCCCTCCGCGTCATGGGGCAAGACCTCTTCTTTCCTCCCGACGTGAACGGCTGGCCCGGAGGTGCCGATTGGATCAACTCGAACACCCTCCTCGTCCGCTACAACTTTGCCAACTTCCTCATGCACGGGGTGAGCCCCGACGAATTCAAAACCTACGACCGTCTCGCCGACCGCAACACCAACCGCCGCGAGTTCATGGAAACCCAACGAAACCCCGCCGCCATCAACTGGTCGCCCAAATACCAACTCGAACAATCCGGCGCCATCCGCCGCATGCTCACCGCCAGGGACATCGTGGACTACTACATCCAGCAATTCCTCCAGCGCGAACCCTCCCGCGATTTGCGAGACGCCCTCATCCAGCTCGCCACCACCGACGGCGCGGGTGGCTCCCGTTCCATGAGCGTGCAGGACACCAATTTCGACGAACGCGCCCGCGGCCTCGTCCACCTCATCATGAGCAGTCCCGACTACCAGCTATGCTGAACGAAATATATTGGAAGAACGCGGGCCCTCGCGTCCGTAAAATAAATGGCCGGCAAGGGCCTGCCGCCCTCCAACCCAATTAACCCTATGTTCCTCCGCACCCGCCGTGAATTCCTTGCCACCGGCCTCAAAGGCGCCGGCCTTCTCGCCGCCTCTGCCTTCGCCCCGGCCTTCATCACCCGCACCGCCGCCGCCACCGGGGCCGCCCGCGACTCCAGCATCCTCGTCGTTATCCAGCTCAGCGGCGGCAACGACGGGCTCAACACTGTCATCCCTTTCGCCGACGACCTCTACGCCAAGGCCCGCCCCACCCTCCGCCTCACCGGCGACCAGACCCTCAAGGTCAACGACACCCTCGGCCTCCACTCCTCGCTCGCCGGTTTCAAAAACGAATTCGACGCCGGACGCATGGCCATCGTGCAAAACGTCGGCTACCCGAACCCGAACCGCTCCCACTTCCGCTCCATGGAAATCTGGCACACCGGCGGGGACGACACCAAGCCTCGCGTCGTGGAAGGTTGGCTCGGGCGCTACTTCGACGCCCGGTGTCGCGGCCTCGATCCCCACAAGCTCCCCGGAGAGATCGGCGTCAGTCTCGGCAAAGTCATGCCCCAGGCCTTTCGCAACCGCGCCAACGTCGGCCTCGCCCTCAACGACCCCAAGACCTTCCAGTGGAATCCCAGCGGCGAGACCTCCACGCTCGCTTCCGTGCAGAAACGCATCTTCGAAAAAATCAACCAACCCGGCGGCAGCGGGATGATGTCCGGTGCGCCCGCCAGCGGCGGCATCACGGGCAACGAACCCGACACCATGGATTTCCTTCGCCACACCGCCATGAACGCCGTCGTCTCCGGCGACGCCATCCGCGCCATTCTCAAGCACGAAAAAAACCGCGGCAAGTATCCCGACGGTCAGCTTGCCAGTCAGCTCCAAATGGTCGCCCGCCTCATCGCCGGCGACTTCCCCACCCGCGTCTATTACGTCGCCCAAGGCGGCTACGACACCCACGCCGACCAACTCGGCAACCACGCCAGATTGCTCGCCGATTTCAGCCAGAGCACCACCGCCTTCCTCGACGATCTGCGCAAGCAAAAACTCTCCGATCGCGTCACCGTCCTTGCCTTCAGCGAATTCGGACGCCGCGTGGCCGAGAACGGCAGCAAAGGCACCGACCACGGCGCCGCCGCCCCCATGTTTGTTTTCGGCGACACCATCAAAGGCGGACTCCATGGCACCCCGCCCGATCTCTCCGACCTCGTCGATGGCGACGTCAAGCACAAGATAGACTTCCGTCAGGTTTACGCCTCCCTCCTCGATGGCTGGCTGCATACCCCGTCCAAACAAATCCTCGGCCAGGAGTTCCCCGGCCTGGAGATTGTTTAGCGGATTGACCAGCTTCCGCTCCTCCCCTTCCTCATTCCACAAACCTCATCCCGAGCGGGAGAGGATGGCCCCGGAGAAAATCGGCGGCCTTAAGGCGTTTGCCGCCGGCGACCTGGACTTCCTGCAAGAGTATGGCTTCCGCATCGGTTCCAACCAGAATACCTTCCTCCGTGGTGCCAAGTATGGTTCCAGGGGCTCCGACAAAATGTTCAGTCACGATGGCGCGGTGAATTTTGAGGAGTGCGGGAGGAGGACCCGGCAGCAAGGTGAACGCGCCGGGCCAGGGCGTCATGGCGCGGATCTGGCGGTCAATTTCCAAGGCGGGCTTGTGCCAGTTGATTTCGCCGTCTTTGCGGGAAAGTTTTGTCACGTGGGTGGCAACGGCATCATTTTGTTTTTCGCGCGGAGCGGAACCGTCTTCGATCAACGCGAGGGCCTTGAGCAAGCCGGAGGGGGCAAGCAGGGCCAGGTGATCGTGCAGGGAACCGGCGGTTTCGTGAGGGCCGATGGGGGTCGTTTCCGTAAGAAGAATGTCGCCGGTATCGAGCCCCTCATCCATCCACATGATGGTGAGTCCGGTTTCGTGATCCCCGGCAAGAATGGCGGCGTTGATGGGCGAGGCTCCGCGGTGACGGGGCAGCAGGGAGGCATGGATATTCAGGCAACCACGCGGCGGAAGATCAAGGAGAACCTTGGGCAAAATCTGTCCGTAGGCGACGACGACAATGAGGTCCGGCGCAAGGGCCTTGATCTCAGCGAGGGCCTCGGGGTGGCGGATTTTCTCAGGTTGAAAAACCGGAAGGCCAAGTTCGTGTGCGGCGAGCTTGACCGGCGACGGACGCAACTTCAGGTCGCGCCCGGCCGGACGATCGGGCTGGGTGAAGACGGCGCAGACTTCGTGCGATGCGGACGCGGCGAGGGCCTTCAGCGAAGGAACCCCAATCTCACCGGTGCCGAGAAAAACGATGCGCATTGCTCAAACGGTCAGCCTCCACGTGCTCAATAACCAGTATCGTGTTCCGTGAAGTCGGTCGGACTTTTCCGATCCGCCACGATGTGGGAAAGAATGGTGTTGCAAACCGCAACGGGCGGTTCGGTGGCATCAATGCTGTTACAGAGTTGAGGGCCGTAAAATTCCAGCAGGGGCTTGGATTCGTTTTCGTAGATTTCCAGGCGGCGGTGGATCACTTCCTCGTTGGCATCGTCGAGACGGTTGTCCTTGATGGCGCGCTTCTTCAGGCGGGAGACGAGCTTGCTGCGGTCGGGGCAACTGAGATGGAAAACTTTTTGGACATCAATAATGGAATCCATCAGACGGGCCTGATTCACATTGCGCGGGATGCCGTCGAGAATGAGGTAATCAATATCAGGCTTGAAGGTGTGGGCATCCACACTGGACTCAATGCGCACGCGCCAGAGTTCGACGGTGATTTCGTCGGGCACGAGCTGGCCCTTGCTGGAGTAATCGAGAAAAGCGCGGCCGATAGCCGTGCGGGTGTCAATCGAGCGAAAAACTTCGCCGCAGGCGCAGTGGAAAAAACGCGGGATGGTTCCAAGGGTTTTGCCTTGGGTGCCTTTGCCGCTGCCGGGCGCACCGAAGATCAGGTAGGTTCTGTATTTGAGGGGCATGAGCGAAAGATAAAAAGAAAGCCGCGCCCCTGGCAACTCCGCAAAAGAAAGAAGATAATGACAGGGCGGGACGTTGACTTTCCCTCCCGCTTCCGCAATCGTGATTTTTTGAATCCTCCTTAAGACTGTGGCGCAAAACGAAGAATACGTGGTTGAAATCCTGCAGGATGTGGGCCTGATAACGAGGGCTCAGGTCGAGGAGGCCCGTTCCAAAGCCGGCGCGGGCAGTGTGCTCGGGGAATTGATTCACGAAGGTCTCCTCACCCAGGAAGATGTCGCCCGCACGCTGGCGGCGCAGAACGGGATGGAATTCATGGATCTCGCCACGGTCGCGCCACCGCCGGACGTTCTGGACGCGATGACTCTGGACGTGGCCAAACGTTATCGCGCCGTACCTATCGCCCTGCGCGACGACACGCTGGTGGTCGCCATCAGCGATCCGATGGACATGGAAACCGCCGATGCGCTTTCCTTCGTGCTGAACCGCGACGTCGAATACGTCTGCGCCACGCCCGATTCAATCACCAAGGCAATCGCGGAATTTTACGGCACCGGTGACGAAGGCGCGGGCGAAGGGGGTTCCGGCGATGGCATGACCATTGGCGGCATGAACGAGGGTGAGGCGACCGAGGGCGACGCCCCTATCATCAAAATGGTCTCCATGATTCTGCTCGAGGCTTACAACAACCGGGCCAGCGATATTCACCTGGAACCCCTCAGCAACAAATTCCGCGTGCGTTTCCGCGTGGACGGCGTTTTGCAGGAAATGCCGAGCCCGCCCAAAAAGCTGCACTCCGCCATCATCAGCCGCCTTAAAATCATGTCCTCCTCCATGAGCATCGCGGAGAAGCGCCTTCCCCAGGATGGACGCATCCAGGTGAAGCTTGGCGAGAAAGGACTCGATCTTCGCGTTTCCAGCATTCCCACCGTTCATGGCGAAAGCATCGTCATGCGTATTCTCGACAAGACTTCGCTCATGCTCGGCCTGCCGGATCTCGGATTTCTTTCCGATGACCAGCAGAAATTCGAGCGCCTGATCGGCTTGCCCGACGGCATCCTGCTCGTCACCGGCCCGACCGGTTCCGGCAAGACCACGACTCTCTACGCGTCCCTGCATTACATGAACAAGCCGGATCGCAAGATCATCACGGTCGAGGATCCGGTGGAATACCAACTCAACGGCATCAACCAGGTGCCGGTCAACGCCGACATCGGCATGACCTTCCCCGCCGCCCTTCGTTCCATTCTCCGTCAGGCCCCGAACATCATCATGATCGGAGAAATTCGCGACATGGAGACCGCCAGCATCGCGATCAATGCCAGCCTCACCGGCCATCTCGTACTCTCGACCCTTCATACCAATGACGCGCCTGGAGCCATCGCCCGTCTGGTGGACATCGGCATCAAACCTTTTCTCGTTTCCAGTTCCGTGCGCGCCGTGCTGGCCCAGCGTCTGGTTCGCCGGCTCTGTCCGAAATGCCGCGAACCCGCCGAACTCAGCGAATACGAAGCCAAGACTCTGCGCATTGACAACAACCAGATCGCCGAAGCCACTGTGATGAAACCGCACGGCTGCGAAGCCTGCCGCGGCAAGGGCTTTAAAGGCCGGCGTGGCATCTTCGAGTTGTTCGAGATTGATGATGAAGTCCGCCACATGATCATCAATGGCGCGACCACCATCCAACTCCGCGCCCGCGTGCGGGAACTCGGCATGCGCACCCTGCGCGAAGATGGAGTGCGCAAGGTTCTCTCCGGCATGACCACCGCCGAGGAAGTCATCACCACCACCATGAGCGACGCCGACTAACCATGGACTCCAAACAAATCACCGACATTTTTGTGGAAGCGGGCTGGATGACAGCCGACCAGGCCAACGCCTTCATCCAAGTCTCGGCCACCAGCGAGAAAGCGATCGAGCGTGTCATCATCGAGAGCGGCCTCATCAGCGAACAGCAATTCTTTCAAGTCATTGCCGAATCCATCGGCACCGAAAGCGTGGACCTCGACACCTTTGATGGGGCTTCTCACATTCTTCACCTCATCCCCGCCGGACTGGCCCGTCTGCACGGTGCGCTCCCCGTCGGCGCCTCGGACAACACCATTTACGTCGCCCTGACGGATCCTTTCAACTCCCAGGCGGCGGAGGATTTGCGTTTCGCCCTCGGGCGCGAAATCCACCCCGTGGTCGCGCCATCTTCCAAAGTCCGCGCCCTCATTGAAGAGTATTACGGCTCGGAAGTCAGCAGCATGGAGGATGTTCTTGCCCAGCTCGGCAACAACACCGAGGTCACCCTCGCGACCGAGGGCGAGGCAGAGTTCAATGCCCAGCTCGTGGCCCAGGAGGCCAATGCCGCCCCCATTATCCGTTTCGTGGATCTCATCCTCGACAAAGCCATCGCCGCACGGGCCAGCGATATTCATTTCGAGCCCTTTGAGAGCGAATTTAAAATCCGCTACCGGGTGGATGGCGCGCTCTACGAGATGGATCCCCCGCCCCGCCATCTCGCCCTGCCCGTCATTTCGCGCGTCAAGGTCATGTCGAACCTCAACATCGCCGAACGCCGCCTGCCGCAGGATGGACGCATTCAACGCGTGGTCAACGGCAAGCAAATTGATCTTCGTGTCTCCGTTCTGCCCACCGCCTGGGGCGAAAGCGTCGTGCTTCGCGTGCTCGACCGCTCCAGTGTCAACCTCGACCTCGAGAGCCTCGGCATGCCCGAGTACATCTATAATTACATCCTCGAGGTCATCCAAAAACCCAACGGCATCTTCATCGTCACCGGCCCCACCGGCTCTGGTAAAACCACGACGCTTTATTCCTGCCTGCGCAAGATCAACACCGTGGACGCCAAGCTGCTCACCGCGGAAGATCCCGTGGAATATGAAATTGACGGCATCATCCAGGTGCCCATCAACGAGAACATCGGCCTGAATTTCAGCCGTGTCCTGCGCGCCTTCCTCCGCCAGGACCCCGATCGTATTCTCGTCGGCGAAACGCGCGACACCGAGACCGCCCAGATCGCCATTCAGGCCTCGCTCACCGGCCACCTTGTTTTCACCACCCTGCACACCAACGACTCCACCGGTGCCGTGACCCGTCTCACCGACATGGGCGTGGAGCCGTTCTTGATTTCCGCCTCCCTCGAGTGCGTGCTGGCCCAACGGCTCATCCGCAAAATCTGCTCCTCCTGTAAAACGCCCTACGAACCTTCCGAGAAAATTCTCCAATCGCTCGGCCTCAGCCCGCACGACATCGGGGACAAAAACTTCTTCTACGGCAAGGGTTGCGAAGTCTGCAACCAGACCGGATACAAGGGCCGGAAGGGCATCTACGAACTCCTGAAAATCTCCGATCCGCTGCGCGAGATGATCAACAGCCGCACCTCCGGGGTCGTCATGCGCCAGAAAGCCATCGAACTCGGCATGACCACCCTGCGCGAAGATGGCCTGCGTTCCATTTACGACGGACTCACCACCATTGAGGAAGTGGTGAAATACACCTGATCTTACAGACGCTCTGCGATTTCCCGCGCAAAGTACGTCAGAATCATATCCGCCCCGGCCCGTTTAATGGCCAGCAACGATTCGTCACGGGTGCTTTCATAATCCAGCCACCCCAGCCGCGCGGCGGCGTGAATCTGCGCATATTCCCCGCTCACCTGATAGGCCGCCACGGGTAAAAGCGTGGACTCTTTCACCGCACGAATCACATCGAGATAAGCACCCGCCGGCTTGACCATCACAATGTCGGCACCCTCTTTTTCATCGAGCATAATCTCTCGAATGGCTTCGCGCGAATTTGCCGGATCCATCTGATAGGTCGCTTTGCTGATGGCATCCTTTTCGATCGCGCTGCCAACGGCATTGCGGAAAGGACCGTAAAACGCCGAGGCATATTTGGCCGCATAAGCAAGAATCAGCGTCCGGGAAAATCCCGCCTTGTCCAGCGCGGCACGAATGGCACCGATGCGTCCGTCCATCATATCCGAGGGGGCGACGATATCCGCGCCCGCCTCAGCCTCCTTCACGGCAAGCTGACAAAGAACCTTCACCGTGGCGTCGTTATCCACGTCCCTGCCGTCCGCAGTGAGCACCCCATCGTGCCCGTGACTTGTGTAAGGATCGAGCGCGACATCGGTGATGATGACAAGTTCCGGCACCGCTTTTTTCACCTGGCGCACGGCTGCAAACAAAAGATTCTCCTCCGCCACACCATGCGCTCCTCCCGCGTCCTTGTTGCCCGCGGCAATGCAGGGAAAAAGGGCGACAGCGGGGATGCCAAGGGCCGCAATCTGTTCGCATTCCCGAATCAGGGAATCGAGCGAGTGCCGCATCACGCCCGGCATGGAGGCCACTTCCACACTGCCCGATTCCTCATGAACAAAAAGAGGCTGGATCAGGTCATCCGTGCAAAGCCGGGTTTCCCGGACAAGGCGGCGAATCGCAGGGGATTGACGCAAACGCCGGGGACGTATGGGAAGATTCAAGCTCACGCGGACAAGATGCTCTTCCGCGCGGAACATCGTCAAGCCACCATGCTCAGGCCTCTGGATTTCACGCACAAAACCGCAGAAAGAAATTCCCCTTGCTCCGTAATCCCTTTTGCCCCATGTTTCCGCGCTGTCTCAGACCCTATCGTCCAGCGGTTAGGACACCGCCCTTTCACGGCGGTGACACGGGTTCGAATCCCGTTAGGGTCGCCACTCTGAAAAGGCTGGAAAACCGCATGAATACAGGCTCTACGGGCTTTCTTGCTTCATGCACGAAGATGCATGGAAAAGCACGAAAACGCGCCTAAAATGGCAGCAGATTGGCAGCAGAATCGCGCAAATAGTTCCAATTGA
>Ga0209591_10002970_pt1 | contig 19982 bp, 10 predicted proteins | sample MAT01_FD_187207 | JGI IMG/M metagenome (GOLD analysis project Ga0209591, IMG submission 187207) | Freshwater microbial communities from Lake Fryxell liftoff mats and glacier meltwater in Antarctica - MAT-01 (SPAdes) (version 2) | ecosystem: Environmental > Aquatic > Freshwater > Ice > Liftoff... | reverse complement strand
GAAATTTGGACGCTTTGGTATCCTACTTATTGGCTTTCTGGAGGAATTAAAGCTATTACTGCTCTGATTTCTATATATACTGCATCTGAGCTACTGTTTTTAATTCCATCAGCCTTAGCTTTACCTAGTCCAGCTCAACTTATTGCGGCAAATCAAGCCTTAGAGAATGAGATCAATGAGCGCAAGCGGGCTGAAAACGAACGCCAACAAATTGAGGTGGCTTTACGAAACAGTGAAGAGCAGTTTCGCAATGCGTTTGAAAATGCGTCAATTGGAATGGCGATCGTTTCACTTGATGGGCACTGGGTTAAAGTCAATCCTGCCTTATTTCCGATTATTGGCTACTCCTCAGAAGAGTTGTTAGCGTTAACTTTCCAAGACATTACGCATCCTGATGATTTAGACGCGGATCTTAGTTATGTACATCAGCTATTAGCAGGAACAATTTCAAATTACCAAATAGAAAAACGGTATTTCCATAAACAAGGAAATATAGTTTGGAGTCTTCTTGATGTATCGCTAGTACAAGATGAACAGGGAAATCCACTGCATTTTATTTCTCAAATTCAAGACATTACCGCTCGAAAAGAAGCTCAAAAGACGCTAGAGCTTCAGAGTGTTATTATGCATAACATGGCAGGTGGAGTGTGTTTAGTCAAAGCATCAGATCTGACGATCGTCTACACCAATCCCAAATTTGATGCGATGTTTGGCTATGCAGAGGGTGAACTCGCCGGTCAATCTGTTGGTATAGTAAATTACGTCGATACAGAGCTTACACCAGACGCAAGCGTTCTAGATATTGTCACTCAAATTGAGCAGAAAGGAGAAGCACAATATGAAGTCTACAATAAGAAAAAAGATGGAAACCTTTTTTGGTGCAGGGTTCATACATCCATGTTTGAGCATCCTGAATACGGAACCGTATATGTTGCCGTTCACGAGGATGTGACAGAGCTAAAACTGGCTGAGCAAGCCTTGCAAGCTACCACAAATCGCCTCAACTTTCTCCTGAACTACAGCCCAGTCGTGATTTTTAGCTGTAAACCTGATGGCGATTATCGAGCAACGTTCATCAGCGAAAATGTCAAAGAGGTATTGGGCTATGAAAGCATTGCGTTTTTACGAAATGGTGAATTTTGGGTGCATAACTTACACCCAGATGATGTAGAACGAGTGCTGAATGGCTTAGCCAATCCATTCGTCAATGATTTTTATTTCCATGAATACCGTATGCGTCGCTCAGATGGGGTTGATCGCTGGATGCTCAATCACCTCAGACTAATTCGAGATCCTGCAGGTAGACCCGTGGAAATGTTGGGATATTTAATTGACATTAGCGATCGCAAACAAGCCGAGTTGGAACTTCAGCAAGCTAAAGAAGCAGCAGAAACAGCCAACCGAGCCAAAAGTATGTTCCTGTCCAATATGAGCCACGAACTCCGTACTCCTCTGAATGCTATTTTGGGATTTACGCAATTGATGAGTTACGATCCTGCTCTGACTCCCGAACTCCAACAAGATCTGGCGATCGTCAATCGTAGCGGCGAACATTTATTGGAATTGATTAACGACATTTTAGATTTATCCAAAATTGAAAGCGGACAGATGACACTCTATCTTTCTGACTTTGATCTAAAAAGTTGGCTGAATTCTATTGAAGAAATGTTCCAAATTAAAGCCCAATTGAAACGATTGAAACTAATTGTCGAGCGAGAACCCAATCTTCCCCAATTTGTGCATAGCGATGAGAAAAAACTCTATCAAGTCTTAGTCAATCTGCTCGGTAATGCGATTAAGTTTACTAATCAAGGAAGCGTTACCTTACGAGTGAGATCAGAACAGAGCGACCAAACGTCCTGTCGCCTATGTTTTGAAATTGAGGATACTGGAGTGGGAATTGCTCCAAGAGAAGTTGACAGCTTATTTAAGGCGTTCGTGCAAGCTGAAGCTGGGAATAAATTGAATCAAGGTACTGGTCTAGGTCTAGCTATCAGCCAAAGATTTGTCCAACTCATGGGTAGTCAGATTCGGGTTCAAAGCATATTGAATCAGGGCAGCATTTTTTACTTTGAAGTTGGGGTACAGTTACCTCAAGCAGTCTGCCTTGCCTCAGAATTGCTTAAACAAAGAGTGATTGGTATAGCTCCAGGACAACCAACTTACCGCATCCTTGTGGTTGAAGATGTAGAGGAAAATCGCCGCTTATTGGTCAAACTCCTTACCTCAGTCGGTTTTGAGGTGCGCGAAGCAACACAGGGAGTTGAAGCACTATCCCTGTGGGAAAGTTGGTCCCCACACCTGATTTGGATGGATCTACGAATGCCGATCGTGGATGGCTACACAGCTACTAAACGCATTAGAGAACACCCTCATGGACAAGAGACTGTCATTATTGCTTTAACTGCCAGTGCTTTTGAAGAAGAGCGAGAGAAAGCTCTTATGGCTGGTTGTGACGACTTTATGAGCAAGCCATTTCAGGAAGGGATCGTCTTTGACAAACTCGCTCAACACTTGGGAGTAGAGTACATCTACACAGTTGTAGGAAAAGATTCCCAAAAACTATTTGTTGATTATTTATCTCCAGAAGAGCTAGCCGTGATGTCCTCTCAGTGGTTAGAAGAAATGTATCAAGCTGCCTACGATGTTGATTTTGAAGTCATGAACGAGCTAATCAAACAAATTCCCGCATCTCAATCAACCCTTTCCAGTGCGCTAATTGATTGTGTCAATAACTTTCAGTATGACCAAGTTATGGAGTTAATTCTACCTCTGCTCCCGAATCCCGTTTAGTTATTGAGTTTAAGGACAAAGAAGCTATAGTGCTGTAGGGAGTGGCTATATCTCCAATAGAAACCAACAGGGGAAAGGATCTGGAAGTTGTTGGAGAGGTCTATGGCAGATATCCATCAGCATGAGGAAATTACATACACATTAGATGGAATGTGCTGTATCATGTAGCAATTCTCTTTCGTTTGTGAAGGGGATTTATTTTTTTTTGACCGCAGAGGGCGCAGAGGGCGCAGAGAAAGAGAAAAGATAGAGATGGAAAAATGATTGATTTAACTGGAAAGGTAATTTTAGTAACGGGTGGCTCGAAAGGCATTGGTGCAGCGACGGTTCGGACTCTGGTTAATGCTGGGGCTGAGGTGATTTTGCATTACTTTCGCAGTCAGCAAGCGGCGGAATCGGTAGCAGCAAGTGTGGCGGGCGATCAATGTTATTTATTAGCTGCTGATTTGATGTTACCAAAGGCGGCTTATAGTTTGTGGCAAGATGCTTTAAAATGGCGCGGTCATATTGATATTATAGTTAACAATGCTGGGATTATGCAGTCAGCGGGGATAGAGGACGATTTTGATGTTTGGTCGTCAGCTTGGCAGCAAACTCTACAAGTTAATTTAGTTGCTGTCGCCGACTTGTGCCGGGAAGCAATTCTGCATTTTAAAACTCGCAATGGCGGTACAATTATTAATATAGCAAGTCGCGCTGCTTTTCGCGGCGATGACCCGAATTATCTGCACTATGCTGCATCAAAAGGTGCGATCGTTTCTTTGACTCGCAGCATTGCTAGAGGATTCGCTGCTGAGAATATTTTGGCTTTTACTGTTGCACCGGGATTTGTCAGTACGGAAATGTCTAATCAGTTTATTCGGGAGTTTGGCGAAGCAGAGATTGTGCGCGATATCCCGATCGGCAAAATCGCTCCTCCTCAAGATGTCGCCAATGTAATCGCCTTTCTAGCCTCTGGTTTAGCCCAGCACGCTACCGGGACAACGATCGACATTAATGGCGCTTCTTACTTGCATTGAGGCTATGATTTGAACGATGCTCAAAGCCCGTTCCACAAGAAAAAAATTTTGTGGGATGGGCTTCTAGCCCGTCCAAAAATCAAAAAATTTTGTGGGATGGGCTTCTAGCCCGTCCAAAAATTTGATTAACAGGATTTTTGCAATTTGGTTAAAATTGTAGCGTGCGGCTAATACACAAAAGCCTACCTCCAAAGACTCACCTCGCACATTGTGCCACCAACCAATTTATAACCTTAGCAAGACGCGAAAACACCAAGAAATGAATTAAATTTAAACAAAATGCTAACTTAAAGGAAACTGATTATTATGACAGCAGATAACGGCACCAACACCAAACGAGTTGCCATACTCATCGAAAATGGAGTGGAAGATTCCGAATTTCTAGTTCCTTACAACGGCTTAAAACAAGCAGGATTTGAAGTAGTTGTCCTCGGTTCCCGTACCAACGAAAAGTATGCCGGGAAAAATGGTAAAGTTTCCCAGCAAGCTGACGGAACTACAACTGAATCAGTAGCAGCAGAATTCGATGCAGTGATAATTCCCGGCGGTATGGCTCCCGATACCATGCGGACAAATCCCAATACAGTGCGGTTTGTCAAAGAAGCGATGCAGCAAGGAAAAATCGTCGCTGCTGTGTGTCACGGCCCGCAACTTTTGATTGAAGCCGACGCGCTCAAAGGCAAAAATGCGACGGGTTTCTTGGCAATTAAAACCGACATGATCAATGCCGGAGCTAACTACATTAACGAACCTTTAGTCGTTGACGGCAACTTGATTACTTCCCGCCAACCCGGAGATTTAGCAATATTTACCACTGCAATTCTGGCTCGCCTCGGTTACGGCGGAAAAGAAGTCGGTTTACCAGAAGAAACTGACACAAATGCAGAATGGTGGAAATTAGCTAATGCTTGGGGCGGCTCCACACAAGGCGACATTGTTAAAGGTTTGAATACCGCCCTTGCAGGGGAACGTTATGCTTGCGAAGCCTTTCAACATTATGCGGAAAAAACCGGAGATGCCGATTTGCGATCGCTCCTGACGGAAATGATCCAAAATAAACAGAAACACATCCTCGCTCTCGAAAACCGCCTCAACGATTTCGGCGAAAAACCCTCAATTCCCGCCCAAATTGCTGACAAATACGCTAAATTAAAATCTTCAATGCAAGGAACCGATGAAACTTTCTTGCTGCGGAGTACCCTCGGCGATTTGCAGACAGGTGTTGTCGATCTCAACCACCTGCGGGCGAAGTTCACAGATCCGGTATCAACTGCCATTTTTACAGAGATAGAAGCGGATTTGTCCAAGTGCGAGCAAGCCGTTGCTAAACTCTTCCGTGCCCGTGCAGTTTCCCAGGACATTAAGTCGCCTAAACCTTCGACTAGCCCTGCTGTAAAAATGTAATCAGCAAGGGGATAAATAAGTTTGTAGTTTTGTTGAGATGTGAAAACCTGCACCAATATCGCAACTACAAACTTGATCTGCAATCCTACCATATACGCCTTTGCGGTAAAATAAAACCCAACACTAAAAAGCAGATATTCAATTAACTGCAAGGTGGAGGGTTTTATTAAATGGGTTTTATTTTTGTTTCAGCGGGAAACGGCGGGTTTCAAGGCAGCTTGCGGGATTCGGGGGCGGAACAAGCCCCCGGATTCATCCGTGCAGAAATAAAAAATATAGTATCCGATAACCAGCCCCCGGATACATCCGTCAAGTCGCTTTCTTCAATTCTTCAATTCTTCAATTTTTTAATTCTTTAATTCTTTAATTCTTTAATCTAAAATCGATAATTATTCAATTATTCAATTCTTTAATCTAAAATCTACAATCTAAAATCTAAAATCGATTGACTTGTTCCCTCTTCCTTTAGATAGGAGACACCTGGGCTATAAATGCGCTACTGTGTTGCCAATATTTTGATGAGGAAAAAAAGGCTGTGGTTCCCTTACGCGATGAAAATCCCATTACTATCACTCCCTACGTCACCTACGGGCTGATTGCGGCAAACATATTAGTATTTTTGTACGAACTCAGTTTGGGCGATCGACAATTAACGGAATTTTTCTACTCTTGGGCAGTAGTTCCTTGCCAGTTAAGCAATATGTGTCGGGTGTCTCTGCCAGTTTCGCCATTTCCCGAATGGACGACGCTAATTAGCTCCCAATTCCTGCACGCAGGCTTTCTCCACATTGCCGGCAATATGTTATTTTTGTGGATTTTTGGCAACAACGTAGAAGACCGTTTAGGACACGTCAAATTTATAATATTTTACCTTACTTGCGGCGTTTTAGCATCACTAACTCAGTGGTTTTTTTCCTCAGCATCAGCCATTCCGTCCCTAGGTGCTAGCGGCGCGATCGCAGGCGTGATGGGAGCTTATATTCTCAGATATCCCCAAGCCAAAGTTTTGACACTGCTGCCCTTGGGAATCTTCATTACCACCGTCAGAGTCCCCGCTTTCTTCTTTCTAGGATTTTGGTTTGCACAGCAAGCATTGAGCGGCCTGGCTTCCTTGAATGCCCCGGCAAGTGTCGGCATGGAATCCGGGGGAGTTGCCTACTGGGCCCACGCCGGCGGCTTTGTTTTCGGCGCTATTCTCGGCCCTTTGTTGGGACTTTTTTCTGAGGAAAATCAGATTTAATTTTTCACCGCAGATGAACGCAAATTAACGCAGATAAACGGCCAACAAAATCTGCGTTTATCTGCGTTTATCTGCGGTTTCAAACCTCTAATTTTTGTCAAAATTCGGTGTTATTCTCTGGCCTTTGTTGGGACTTTTTTCTGAAGATAATCAGATTTAATTTTTCACCACAGATAAACACAAATTAACGCAGATAAACTGCCCAAAAAATAGACATTTATCTGCGTTTATCTGCGGTTTCAAACCTCTTATCTTCCTAGATAAACGTCAAGTCAAATTCCGAAAGAGCAGAAACCCCAGTTACACCATTTAACTTCGCCAAAATGCGAGAATCGCTGCCGGTGACGTTATTGCCATTGCCGTCATAAATAATGTAAGTATTGCCGCCGGAATCGTAGGCAAACAAGAAAGCAGTTCCTCCCAGAATATTTGCAGAAACAGTTGTCTGCACATTCAGCAGAACTTGGGTGTTACCGCTGAGATTCGCAAATCCGGGGGCAAAATTAAACTGATCGGCGATCGGCACACCGAGACCGTTAAAATCAGTAATCACATCGTATCCGCCCGCCGCGATCGCAGCCTCGATCGCCGCCGAAGAAGCCGCATCAAAAGCTGGCCCACCTTGTGCAGGGCTGGTATAGCGGAATTGATTACTGCCGCCGCCTCCCGTCATGGTATCTGCGCCGAGGCCACCTACGATCACGTCATTATCCAAACCGCCGTTAATCGTATCGTTGCCGCCTTGACCATCAATAGTATCGCTGCCCTCCAAACCGTTCAAATTGTCCGGCAAAGAACCCCCAACCAAATTGTTAGGCCCGCTATCAGCCGGCAAGATTTGAACGGTGATAGTACCTACGCCCGGAATTGTCCCGAATCCGTCGCTAACGCTGTAGGTGAAAGCAGTTGTACCCGCTACGTTGCCGGGGATGAATTGCACTTGAGAGACAAGATTTACAGCTATTCCGAGTTGCGGTGTGCTGACATTGATAATGTTGAGCGTCCCTTTTTGCGGGCTGGAATCGTTCGCCAGTACGTCGATAAAAGTGGGCAGCAAATTATTCGTATTTGTAAATACGATGCCGTCATCCCCAGCAATCGGCGGCAGGAGAGTTGGAACAGTTACGGAGGTATCGAAAGAATTGATGTTAATTGCGACTGACGCTGCTGCCGTCCCGCCTTGGTCGTCAGCTACGCTGTAGCTGAAAGAACCGGCTTGCCCGATCACGTTTGTTCCAGGTTGAAATGTCAGCCCAAGTAAATCCTGAACGGTTAACTTTTGGTTGACGGTGAGGGGGTTCGTACCCGTAATTACCTGACCAAAAGTAGGATTGGGAAGTCCGACTACCGCGATCGCCAGCGCTTGGCCCTCCGGGTCGCTGGGCGCCGAAATGCTCAGAGACAAAGGCAAATTCTGCAAACCAGTCACCGTCTTGCCAGCTTCCACGATCGGCGGCTGGTTAGGAGTCGGAGATGTAAAACTCGGCGGAGTCGGCCCGCCGCCTAAAGGCGGAGGAGTTGGGGGCGCAGCAGTTGGAGTGGGGACGATCGAAGGACTCGGACTCGGGGTTGTCCCGCCCGCAGTCGGAGTCGGAGTCGGACTCGGAACCTGTGTCGGCAATGTCCCCGGTGACGGAGTTGGAGAAGGAGTTGTCCCCGGTGATGGTGATGGAGTCGGACTCGGACTTGTCCCTGGTGTCGGAGTTGGAGTCGGTTCCGGAGTCGGAGTCGGTGCCGGAGTCGGAGTCGGTGCCGGAGTTGGAGTCGGTGCCGGAGTTGGAGAAGGAGTTGTCCCCGTCGGAGTCGGTGCCGGAGTTGGAGAAGGAGTTGTCCCAGTCGGAGTCGGTGCCGGAGTTGGAGTCGGTGCCGGAGTTGGAGAAGGAGTTGTCCCCGTCGGAGTCGGTGCCGGAGTTGGAGAAGGAGTTGTCCCCGTCGGAGTCGGTGCCGGAGTTGGAGAAGGAGTTGTCCCCGTCGGAGTTGGAGAAGGAGTTGTTCCCGTCGGAGTTGGAGAAGGAGTTGTTCCCGTTCCGGGTGTTGGAGAAGGACTTGTTCCCGTTCCGGGTGTTGGAGAAGCACTTGTCCCTGTCGCCGGAGTTGGAGAAGCACTTGTCCCCTGAATGGTGAAAGGATTGTCGTCTACGCGCGGTATTTGAGCTGTAGTGAACCGAGATTCATCTAGTGAGTTCGATCGAACATCAATCAACACCGCCAAAAATTCCCCAGTTTGCCTGTCCCTAATAATCGTGTTGCTAGAATTCGAGCCTTGGCCCTGGAAAATTTCTAACTCTGTAAAGTTTAAACCTCCAGCCAGACCGATCGCATCTCCCGCATTAAAATCTCTAATTACATCAGCATCGCCGATTTCGCGGCCCCCAGTAGTGAGAAACCCGTTGTCACCAGGCGACGTGCCCACCCTACCGAGAACAAAGATATCCGATCCGTCGCCTCCTGTCAGAGTATCAGACCCGCGATCGCCCGAAAGAATATCATCCCCAGCATCTCCAGACAAAGAATCATTGCCGTCGCCCCCGAAGAGCAGGTCATCACCCTCGCCGCCGTCACCAGTATCATTACCAACACCGCCGGTGATGACATCCCCGCCCTCGGCGCCCAACAAAATATCATTGCCAGCCCCGCCGATCAGGCAGTCGTTACCCGTGTCGCCAAAAACATTGTCACTGCCCTTGTCGCCAAAAATCAGGTCGTCCTCCCCACCTCCGCGCAGACAGTCATTGCCTTTACCGCCATAGAGCGAGTCGTTGCCTTCAGAACCCAAGACAAGATCGTTGCCCTGGTCGCCAAAAGCTACGTCATCGCCTTGGTCGCCAGAAACCAAGTCATCGCCTTTGCCGCCCCGCGCCGTGTCATTGCCGCGCCCGCCCTCAACAATATCTTTACCAGCGCCGCCGTTGAGAGAATCGTTACCGTCTTCGCCCCTAAGCAGATCGTCTCCGTCCCGACTCAAAAGCGTGTCGTCGCCGGCACCCCCGGCAATCGTGTCATTGAACAAGCTGCCGATTAAATAGTTACTGCCGTCATTTGCGACAACTAAGCCATCGACAAAAAGTGGCTCTGGGGGAGGCGTGGGAACTGTCAGAGGTGGCCGCGGCACCGGGGTGATCGAAATGTCCGGGCCCGTCCCCGTCATTGTCGGAGAAGTCCCCGTCATTGTCGGAGAAGTCCCCGTCATTGTCGGAGAAGTCCCCGTCATTGTCGGAGAAGTCCCCGTCATTGTCGGAGAAGTCCCCGCCGACGGCGTAGGCGACGGCGCCGTGCCCCCATCCAAACTATCGCCGTTGTCATCCTCTAACACGAAGGGTGGCCGCCCTTCGAGAAAACTTACTGGTACTGCACTTGGCATTGTTCCGACTCCTTGCGACGCTACTCAAAAACTACTAAATAAACTTAAAGTCAGATGCAGTAATGACGGTGCTGAGCGCTCCCGGCACTGTAGGAATAGAATTCAACACTGCCAAATCGAAAGCTGGGAGACTGTCATCTGCCACATTCGGGTCAAACCCGAGAACGTACTTGTTAAAAGTATTGTTCAGGTACACGAAGAAAGCTCCCGTTTTGCTCGAACCGTTTTGATTCTTCAACACTGCATTTATTGCTTGAGCGTTGTCAAATTTAGATTCAAACAAAATGACTGATTGCTTGCTAATGTTGTCGCCGCTAGACCCGATATTCCTAACGATAAAACTGGTGAAATCGAGAGTAGTTCCTGAGTTGGTTAAACCTGCGAAATTTGACGACCTGAACAAAAATCTGTCGGTCTCGCTGCCGTTAGCGTTAAAGTCAGCAATCACGTCCACGCCTTCGCTGGGAGTTTCGTAGTAGAAGAAATCATTGCCCGCATCGCCAGTGAGCAAGTCAGAACCGTTGCCACCGCCCAAAATGTCATTGCCTGCACCGCCGGAAAGCGAGTCGTTGTCATCGCCGCCCAATACCAAGTCATTGCCGAAGGCGCCGCTGAGACAGTCGCTGCCGGCACCGCCGTCGAGAGTGTCGTCGCCAGCTTGGCCGTCGAGGGAGTCGCTGCCGGCTTCGCCCAACACGTAGTCATTGCCCGAACCTCCGAGTCCCGTGTCGTTGCCTTCTCCACCCAACATCGTGTCATCGTTTTCCCCGCCCAAGATGGAATCGTTATTGATACCGCCGTCGAGCAAGTTTCTGCCCAGTCCACCGTCGAGGATGTCGTCGCCTGCACCGCCGTCGAGGGAGTCGTCGCCTATGCCACCAAGTAAGGTGTCGGTGCCTATTCCTCCAAGTATCGAGTCGTCGCCGGCTTCTCCCAATATCGAGTCATTGCCTGCACCGCCGTCAATGGTGTCGTTGTTGTCACCGCCCAAGATGATGTCATTGTCATTGCCGCCGAACATCAGGTCGTTGCCCAGTCCGCCGATCAGCGAATCTATGCCGTCTTCGCCGTCTACGGTGTCGTTGCCCAGTCCGCCGTCGAGGGTGTCGTTGCCGATCGCACCCACCAGCGAGTCGTTGCCTGCTTCACCGAATTCGAGGTCGTTGCCGCCACTGCCATCGATGATGTCGTTGCCGTCGCCCCCAGAGAGGGTATCGTCGCCGGCCCCGCCGAGGATGAAGTCGCTGAGGTTGCTGCCTGTAAAGCTGTTGGCCGGGAGTGCGCTGCGATCGACAATATTATCTACCACCGTGATGCTGAAGGATGCCGGCCCGAGAGTTGCAGATCCGTCGGAGGCTGTAAACGTGAAACTGTCGCTGCCACCTGTTGCCAGCAAGTTGTATTTGACGATGTTGTTGTTGATATCGTCTTGCGTGAATTTGCCACCGACGTTGAGAAAGGTGGTGCCCCTTTGGACAAAACCTCTGGTAGCATCGGGGGCTTTAGTAATCGTGTAAACGATTTCCAAAGGGGTGTTGTCGGGATCTGTGACTAACAAATCGGCCGCAGTAATCGTCTGGGTAGGATTACTTTTGGCAACCACCACACCGTCGTTAATTACTAGCTGTGGCGGGTTGCTAACGTTGATGGTTGCTACCGCCTGACTTGTGCCGCCGTTGCCATCTGAGATCGAGTAGCTGAAGCTGTCACTACCCGAGAAGCCCTGATTCGGCGTGTATTTGAATGCGCCGCCGCCCACGGGAACCAGGCTGCCCTTGCCTGTTGGAGTAAAAGTCGTGACAGTCAGAGCGCTTTTTTCCGCGTCAGTGTCGTTCAACAGAACGTTGAAACTGAGTGTTTGACCGGCAACAGTGGTGAAGTTGTCGTTAACTGCTTTTGGAGGTTGGTTAAGGATGGGCGTTGGACTTCCTGTCGGCGTCGGACTTCCTGTCGGCGTCGGGAAAGTCGGCGTCGGATTTGCTGTCGGCGTCGGGAACGTCGGCACCGGACCGTCTGTCGGCGTTGGTGTCGGGCTGGCTGTCGGCGTTGGTGTCGGGCTGGCTGTCGGCGTTGGTGTCGGACTGGCTGTCGGCGTTGGTGTCGGCGTCGGCGTTGGCGTTGGTGTCGGCGTCGGCAGGGGAAGCGGAGTTGCGCTGCCGGGAACTGTGGGGGCAATTACAAATGAGCTTCGCCCTAGGGTTCTGCTGTCCACTCCGGGCAATACTGCTAAAAAGTCGCCGCTGACGCCGTTGCGAATAATCGTACTGCCGGCTTTGGTTTCGGTGCTTTGGAAGATTACCAAATCTTCAAACTTGAGGTCGCCACTTAACCCGATCGCATCTTCGCCTTGGCGAAAGTCTGTGAAAATGTCGGCATCGGCGAGATCGGGGCCGCCTGTGGTGAGAAATGCCGGGTTAGTGCCGTCGCTGCTGCTGCCGCTGGGGGAACTGAAGGCACCGATGACGAAGACATCTCTGCCTTCGCCTCCTGCCACTACGTCTTTGCCTGCTTCGCCCCAAATAACGTCGTTGCCAGCACCGGCGTCCACGATGTCGTCGCCGTCACCGCCGAATACGATGTCGTCGCCGTCGCCGGAAAAAAATGTATCCCCGCCGGCGTTGCCGTAGAGCCAGTCGCCTCCTTCGTTGCCAAATACCAAGTCTTCGCCGTCGCCACCGAAGAGCGAGTCGTTACCTTCGTCGCCCCACAGGATGTCGTCGCCTCGATCGCCCAAAAAGCTATCGTCGCCAGAGCCTCCACGCAAGCTGTCGCTGCCTTTGCCGCCGTAAGCCGTGTCTCTGCCTTCGCCTCCGATTACCGTGTCGTTGCCGTCATTGCCATACAACAGGTCGGGGTTATTTCCCCCGTCGAGGGAGTCGTTGTCTTTACCTCCGTACAGGGTATCGAGTCCTGAACCGCCATCGAGAACGTCGTTGCCGGGCGCGCCGAACAACACATCATCATCGTCGTTGCCAAATACTAAATCGTCGCCGTCGGCTCCTTGCACGGTGTCGTTGCCTTGCAGCCCGGAAATCACGTCGGGGCCGGGACTGCCAACTAAGGAGTCGTTGGTTTCGGTGCCGCGGACTACGCCGCCGATGATTGCGGGCGACGTACCTTGGCCTCCGCCCAATGTGTCGTCTATGCCACCAAATGTGTCGTCACCGGAGGGAGTTGGCGTTGGAGTGGGTGTTGGAGTTGGAGTGGGTGTTGGAGTTGGTTCGGGTGTTGGTGTCGGTTCGGGTGTTGGCGTTGGTTCGGGTGTTGGTTCGGGTGTTGGTGTTGGTATAATTACTACTGGCACTGCACTTGGCATTATTTTGGCTCCTTTAAACGACGATCCCGATTAACTTTAAGAACTGATTAGTATCAGTTTATTGCCACAAATCTGGCTTAAAATTGATTAATAATCCCATCATTTCTAGCATACTAAATCAAAACTGCAACGGCTATGGATATTTTTTAATCCGGGCATCTTTTGATCTCAAAATATTAATTTTTGCACGTTTTGAGGCCTATGTTGGGTATACTTTAATATCGCGCCATTTCGATAGAACCTAGAAGTCGGGCTTGGAGTCAGCCCGGTGTATTTATCCAGAATCAGAAAAAATAAAAATCTTCGCCGTCATAATTTTTTCTTTCCGAATGTCGAATGCTGAATACAGATGTGCCTTTTGCCTGCCGAAGCCGAATGCCTTATGCTGACTGCTGACAAGAAACAGAGCTGTTAATTAGGGGCAGAAGCGGCCCGGTTTGTTCTTGTCCACTGACGGATAGTTCGCTGTGGCAAAGGTAAAGCAGGGAACAGCGACTTAACAAATCTAGCAGAATTCGCCGCAGTCGCTGTTGGTCGGCCACTGTTTCCTCTTCGGTTTCCCAGGGACGCCCCTGTTGCGATCGCAAAAATAAGGGAGCACCAAACAATGTCGCCGCACCGCCACTCAGCCATAGGGGCGAGCCGGCGTCCAGCCAAAAGTGCCATTTGTGGGCGCGGCGGCTGCTGCGGTACTGGAAGATGTTGGCGAGGGTGACGGCTCTGGCTGCTGGGCCTTCTGGACGGACTGGAAAGGGGTTGGCGGTGACGGTTCCTTGACGCAACAACTGGATGAACCGGGCGATGGTTTCTGAGTCGCCGCCGTTTGTTGGTTCTACGCGCTGCATTCGCCCGTTGATTTCCCAGTAGTGGGTGGCGGTTTCCATTAACTCGCGCAGGGCTGCTAGCCGATCGTAGGGCAGGTATCTGTCGTTCATGAGAAATTTTTGAATGGCTCGATCGAGCAGCGCAATTGGACTCGGCAACAGCCGCTCCTGCTGTTGCGACCGCTGTTGTTCGATCCACTCCACAATGTGCTCGTAGGCCCTGGCTGCTCGGTGTCCCAGTCTGTCCCACCGGGGAAAGGCTGTAATTGGCAGCAATTGAGGTCGATCGAGATCTGGACAAAAACAGTGATCGGCGATTAAACCTGCTCTCACTTGGTCGATCGATTTTTGATTTTGAATTTGAGATTTTAGATTGAACGTCGAGTTGGAATCTTCTGTTTCCAATGAACGGTGTTTCTGGCTGCCCAACACTACCAGCATTTCGGCGGCGCCGTCTCGATCGACTAAACGGCCGAGTCCCGGATAAACTAAGGCTAACAAAGTGAGTAAAGCTCGAATCTCTGGGGTGGTCGAGAGGGGACGCTGATCGTTGAGAGATACGGCGGCGATACCATCTCGCGCCAGAATTTCCGTTAAACTGTAACGGGCGATCGCATCCATCCCAGGAGCAATTACAGCGATTTCCTGCGGTTCCACGGCTTGTGATTTCACTGCATCCACGATGATTTCGGCGGTTTCTCGCAGCAGTTGCGCCCGCGAAATTGTTTCGAGCGATCGAACTGATCCGGGCAAACTCAAGCCTAAAGGATAAAAACCCTCAGAATTAACGGCTAAACTTACCGCCAATTCCCCAATTTCTGGGGATAAACCCGCTTTTGCGTCCAATTTTTCGACGATGCGACACCTGCTTTCGAGTCGGGCGAGGTCTTCGGTGTCAGCCCCCAAGCCCAAACGCACTCCTCCATCCCGATTGTAGGAGAACGCCCCCGCCGCACCTTGGTCGAGCATTCGATCGAACAAATGGCGACTTATCGCCGGATAATCGTCAACATCGTCTGCGATCACAGCTTGGTATCTAGAGGCCAAATGCTGCTGGTAACTGACATCCGGCAACAAATAGCGCCAGTAGAGTTCGCAAACAATCCCGTAAGTCAGCAGCCCGCGCGTCAAGCACCATTCCCGCCACCTTTCGAGCAAATCTCCCATGCTAGTCCACAGGTTGATCGAGCTGCCTTCCCCAGCAAATCCCTGTTGTAGAATGCTGGGAATTTCTTCTCTCGGCGTACCGCTGACAGCAGCCAGTTGTAATAAGTCTAGAGTTCGACGCACCATTCGAGTTGGACTTACCCCTGTTTGTTGCAAAATCCCTTCGTCTAGTTCGCGACGCCAGAGTCTCGTGGCAAGTTCCAGTTCTGTTTCAGGTTGCAGCCGTAGGGGAAATTGAGCCTTCAAATCCAGCGACTGAACTAGCAGGGGCCAAAATAGCAATACCTCCTGCTCAAAAAAACCGAAGGGCGTTGTGGAGTGAAAGGTATATTTTCCTTCGGTAGCGACGGCGATGCGATCGGCCAATTCTAGCCGGTTGTCCCCATTAGCTGCTAAGACTAAAATTGCTGGGGCAGTTTGTCCAGCCCGCCGCCGCCCGGAACTCGATCGCCCTGAAACTGTTGCAGGCAGAGGCTTGACAGTTTTGCTCCAAATGCAGAACTGCTCGACTAAACGAGTGGTTTTGCCACTGCGGGCAGATCCGACAATCCAAATTGAATCCTCGGTGGCAGTTCTCAATTTATGTAAATTTGTTACCATACCGTGAATACTTTAATCACTAATGTCTACAGCCAACTAACCAGCTTTAGCTATGAATACTTCTCCGTGGAACAGGATTGTAAAATATCTCTACAGCGTTCACCAATGGTATCGAGAAACCCCTGAGAGGGCTCTAGAACAGGCCTACGATGCTGCCTTAGCAATTAAGGCGATCGAAGACGAGCATTTTGGCGGTCAAGGAATCTCTGAGCGATCGGGAGATTACGGACAAAGCACACTGTCTTACTTTAAATCCGAACTGCAAAAATACCTCAAGGTCATCCAAACCCGAATGGTTGAGTTTAATGCTAGCCGTTCTTTTTTGGAACTGCCGGAGCGAGTGGGGGCCAAACCAAAAACGGGGCACAGCGCTGAGCCTCACCAGCACGGATTACATCTCAACAATAAAGATAGAGCCTCCCTTATATTTGAGAAGCTAGAGTTTATTGATGGAGTCATCGACAAGTATATTAATAGTAGTAGATCAACGGCAATTGTTCCGGTTGTCAGTTCAGTAAATGTGCAGGCAAAATCTACAAAAAATAGCAGCTCTCCACCTGACCAAAATAAAGGTTCCGCTAATTTTGTTAAAATTCACGATGGTGAGGTTGACACTAACTATGAAGAAGTGAATTTATTGCCGCGATCACTTTTGGGAACTTTGAATCGAATCACTAAAGATTTAGACCCTGGAGCTGAAAAAGAAGTAGTTAAAAATTTCCGCAATTCCAAAGTAAAAACGATTATTTCTCTGAGATTTATTTTGCTTTTGATTTTAGTTCCGCTGTTGACGAATCAAATTTCCAAAAACTTTCTAATCGGCCCAGTAGTTGACCATTTTAGAATTAAGCAAAATGCTCCGTTATTCATAAATGTTGATCTGGAAGAAGAAGCATTTGAAAAACTAGAGCAATTTGAGCGGCACCTCAAATTTGACACATTAATTGGCATGGCTCCATCGCTTTCTTCCGAGGAAACGGAAAAGAAGATTTCCGAGAAAGCAGTTGAGCTAGCGCAGGAATACCGCTCTGAAAGTGGTGGAGCTATTAAAAATATTTTTGCCGATTTGATTTCCTGCATAGCCTTTGCCGCGATTATCGTCACTAATAAGAAAGAGATTGAGATTTTAAAGTCTTTCATGGACGATGTGGTTTACGGTCTCAGCGACAGTGCTAAGGCTTTCGTAATTATTTTGTTTACCGATGTGTTTGTCGGATTTCACTCGCCTCACGGTTGGGAAATAATTCTCGAAGGTTTATCGAGGCATTTGGGACTGCCAGAAAATAGGCAGTTCATATTTCTGTTCATTGCGACGTTTCCAGTTATCTTGGATACTGTATTTAAGTATTGGATATTTCGCTATTTAAACCGGAGTTCGCCTTCTGCTGTTGCTACTTACAAGAATATGAACGAGTAATCAGCTAACGACAAGTTAAGAACGGCCGATCGACATTGATATCTTGCAACAGTCTCAATAATGCTGCAATCAGCTATTAGGCATCCCTCCGCAGTCTGTTGGTTCGGCAGAATGCGATCGCCGTCGATCGCACTCAGCCCGCGGGCACGGGCGCGAGCGCCCCTTCAGTCTTTCCCTTAATCTTTCTTTACACAGCACTGTTTATTTATGTCCGAATACTTAGATGTTTTAAGGAAGCTGCTACAATTAACTGGATTTAGCAACTTAAGTCAGTGCCATTCACTTCAAGATATATTTGTTTATAGTTTTCGGATGAATTAATTAGCCCATGCCACAGACTAGCTACCTGGTTGTAGGAAAAGGACACATTGGCTTAGCCACAGCAGTCTATCTGAGCGCTCAGGGATATACTGTTTACCTTTTTTCTCGCCGTTCTTCTTTTGTTGCCCAGACAAGAACCATTCACTCAATAGGACCAATTTCTCCCGGAAGTTATCCAGTTGCAGCTTGTTCCAATAACCTTGATGAGTTGGCGGCACTCAATGGCGGTCAACTACCGCTGAACGTGCTGATCTGTTGTCGCGGTCAAGACATTGAGCCTTATGCCAAGATTCTAGCTAAATATATCAATTCCCAAATGAATGTTCTGGTTTTCTGTGGCAGTCGCTTTGCAGGTTGGGTTTTTTGTAAGGTACTCCAGAGACAGGGGATAGCTGAGGCACATTTGCCTGCTGTAGCCGATGTTAACAATACTCCGTTCGTCAGTCGCGGTAATACGGAGGACGAAGTTAGGATTAGTACGCTTACCAACAAGTTCTTTGTGGCAGCTCAAAACCGAACCATGACAAATCGGATTGTAGCAACTTTCCAAGATGCCTTCAGTAATTTATGGCTAGCTGCTTCGGTTTTAGAAATTGATCTAAATAAAGTTAATGACATTATCCACCTTCCTCTGCTTCTGGTTTCATTAGCTAGATGGGAATCTGGTGAGGATTACAACATCTATCATAAGGTGGGTCCCCGTACTGTTGCACTCATTGAGCACCTGGATGGCGATCGCATGGCGGTGGGTGAAGCACTGGGAGTGCTCAACTTGATTGATATCAAAAGCCACTATCAAATCGCATATGGAACCAAGGGGCCAACCCTTTACGAACATATGCAGCAGCTTGGAGCCTACTCCAGTACGACGCTGTGTAACCCTCATCACCGCTATTTGGTTGAAGATTTGCCTTATGGCTGTTTTCCCCTACAGGTTTTAGCTCGCCTAGCTGGAGTAGAAACACCCTTCCTGGATAGCTGCATCACAATAGGAAGTAAGTTCCTTGATATACCTCTGCGGTGGACTGCTGAGTTTTTGGAATTCGATCGGCACCAGCTCAGTCAAGAACTTTAAGTGATATCATGTCCGAGCAAATGCCCATCCCGGACGATGCTTTTACAGCAAGGCTTGGGGGCATTTTTATTAATGGTGATTGACCGGACATGAGTTGCTCTTTTTTGATGATAATTTAACAACTTACTCCTGACTTCCGAAGCAAGGGTATAACTCCTTTAGCCAAATGAGTCATTTCTTCAATATCTGGCCAACCCATAAAAAGATATTGGCTAATACCAATAGCTTTGTACTCGATAATTGCTGTGGCAATCTTTTCATAAGAACCCACTAAGGCGATCGCGGGAGGACCAAGATAAGGAACAGCACCAGTCCATAAGTAAGGAGTTAACCAGGGGGACTGCTCCTTTTCAGACAAAGCAAATACAGATTGGTATCCTTCAGAATCCGATTGTTTGTTAAATTCTCTAATAACTTCTTTTGCTTTATCTCCGACCCTGACTGCGATCGCTTGAGCTGCTGCTTCTGCCTCTTCTTGAGTTGGGCGAGTAATTAACGAAACTAATAAGCCAACTTCTTTGCCACACTCCAATACTGTTTGGATTTGGGGTTGAAGTTTTTCTGGCGCATCAGGAAAACGCCAAAGACAATCAGCATATTTACCAGCGATTTCAGCAGCGCTATCTGAGTTTCCTCCTAAAAAAAATTCCGGCTTACTTGTTTCTGGTGAAACAAAGGGAGTATTGATTTTACCATTTTCAATTTGATAGAACTTTCCCTTGAAATTAACCTCTCCTTCTTGCTGCCAAAAAGCATTGCATATAGCCATAAACTCTGCTGTTCTTTGGTATCTTTCATCATGGTTTAAAAAGTCACCGTAATATCGATGTTCTTGAGGAGAGCGTCCGCTAACTATATTGATGTGTACTCTACCATTGAGCAAGCAAGATAGAGTATTGATTTGTTGCACGAATAAAGTTGGAGAAATCAACCCCGGTCTTACAGCTACCAGAAATTTAATCTTTTCGGTTTTTTGACCAAGCATTAGTGAAAGCAGCATTGGATCGGGTCTAGTAAAGCCAATTGCCATGAGCATAGAATCAATCCCGCACTCTTCTGCTCGTTGACACAAGGCAATTTGAGCCTCAATGTTGGCAAGACCAGATTGAGTATTTAAGGATTGAGATTTTCTAAATGTATCTCCTGCTTGGGAAAGGCTCCAATGGAATCTTAAACGCTTTTCCATAATTAAGTTTTTTTTTCAAATTACCATTAAAACGAACGCTCAGGTTACTTTTAGGGTAACATGATATCGAGGGTCAAATCCGTACAGTAACTTCAAGTATTTGGCAGAGCTAGGCATGACTAAGGCTTATATCCCTATTCTTCTGGGAAGTTCTCGAACAGGAAGGCAGAGTGTGAAGGTGGCTGAGTTTATCTTCGGAGAATTGAGCCAGCGCGATCGCGTTCAAACGGAACTCATTGACTTGCGCGAATATAAACTT
>Ga0209591_10002969_pt1 | contig 19982 bp, 10 predicted proteins | sample MAT01_FD_187207 | JGI IMG/M metagenome (GOLD analysis project Ga0209591, IMG submission 187207) | Freshwater microbial communities from Lake Fryxell liftoff mats and glacier meltwater in Antarctica - MAT-01 (SPAdes) (version 2) | ecosystem: Environmental > Aquatic > Freshwater > Ice > Liftoff... | reverse complement strand
CGCGCTCGCGCAGCGCCCGGGCGGGCTCCACGACATAGGCGATCAATCTACGTCGGCCGACCAAGATGCGCGCTTCGCCGCTCATGCCGATGCGCAGCGGCGAAAGACCGGGACAGCCATCAAACCCAAGAGGCATCTCCAGACCTGGACAGCCACCAAACCCAAGAGGCAAGGTTGAAGCCAGGGCATCAGACCGGGACGGCATCAGACCGGGACAGCAGCATGAAACCGGGACAGCCATCAGAACTAAGTGGGGCGAAAACCTGGACGAACGAATCCCCTATTTCAACCCAGTTCCTTCTTGGAGTCAGTCGTTGCAAGAGCATGTTGTAAGAGCTTAAGGCCAGCGACGCTAGTTCGCCGAGATTGAAAAGGACCGTGCGGACTCGTGGCCGCACCATCGATTGATCCGTACCGACTCTATTTTCCGTATCTGTTCTTGGTAGCCGCTAAATGCAACCCGGTCTGGGGTAGCGGTGTTTCACCGTATCGCGCAACGTCCCCAGACCTCCACTGCCGCGGCCATGCCGACCGCGGCCAACCGCAGAAGGTGAGCCAAGATGAACCCAGAACTCAAAAAAGACGAAGCCAATAAGGACGACGACGCCAAGATCAAGGTGGAGGACTTGCCGCTGAAAGAAGCGCAGGGTGATGCCGTCAAAGGCGGCCCGCTTTTCCCCGAACTGGAGGGCATCAGGTTTGAACGCCGGACCCGTGGCGGTGGCTAAACGACCGCGCTTTCTCTGCTGCGACTAAGTATCTAGGCCGCGAATGGCGTCAAGGCATTCGCGGCAACCTGCTCGTTTGCACCCCAGTGCCCGGAAATCTGCGCCGTCAGAAAGGCGGGTCAAAGTCAAAATCCCACTGGGCGGCGGATTAATGGCACTGCACGAAGTCCACAACACGTTAGGCCCCAAGAAAACCCGTGCGCGCTACACTGTTTTCGTTAATGCACTTTGGAGCTTGAGCATGAGCGAGCAACTCATCACCGTTGATCCGGAAATTCATAGCGGAACTCCTGTCTTCGCCGGGACAAGAGTTCCTGTTAAGACCCTTTTCGATCACCTGAAAGCAGTTGAGACGCTAGAAGTCTTCCTTGATGACTTCCCGTCCGTCAGTCGTGAATTGGCGATAGCCGTACTTGAAAAGGCGCGTGTTGCGCTTGTACCTGATGCGCATCTTGCCTGACGAACCCGTCCCCCGCCGTCTTGCATCACTTCTGGTCGGGCACGAAGCCACAACCGTTCCCAAAAGCGGATGGGCTGGAATCAAGAACTTGGGCAGCCTGCACGCCACCGCGATCCAGCGGTGTCTTGGCACTTGCAGCACCCTTCAAGCCAGCGTCGCGTGGCCCTTCCGTACGTCCTTGGCTGCTGCACCGTTGTTTTCCACCCCACTCAGCGTTGCCGCACAGGGTATGGGCGAGCTCTTGCGACAGGCCGCGACGCAACCGCCGCCCCAAACCTGCAAAATTCCTAGCGTCGAGGAAGAACTTTTGTGCGGCAAGCTGACAGTTTTCGAGAATCGGCGAACGCGCTCCGGGCGTCAGATCGCTCCCAATGTGGTGATTCTGTCCCTTTGATTGACCAGCACCACATCACGGTGCCGCCGAAGTTCGCTGCCAGCGGTGGCAAAGAGGTCCGCCGCGCCCGTGGCCGCGATGCCGGGTCCCTCCGCCAGTTCGAACAATGGGCGTTCTTCGGCAGGTTGTTCCAGCTAACCCACAGTTAAAGCCGATGTGCCTTCTTCGGGCCGATTACGTTAAACATGCTCAGAAAGCCACTTGAACGCGCGAGAAGACTCCTTTCTCGTCGGGACGATCCTTGCTCGCTCTTGCACCGCCATCGAATCTTGCATGCGTGTGGTTGAAGACCAGCTTGAGATTGGATGTCAGATACCAATTCAAACCCAAGCCCCAGGCGCGCGCGCGGCTGGCGGCAGTATTGGGATCGGCGTACAGCGGGAACGCGGCATCGTCGATATCCAACTCACCATAGCGCGCGAGCAGTTCGAATGCGCCCCAGCCTTCGTTGCCTAGCGCGAAGGCCTGGTTCGGTTTGTCCACCCCGCGAAAGCTGGCGTTTTCTCCGGTCAACAGCCAGCTTGTCGTCAGCTGCCACGCATCATTTTCTAGGGTGCGCTGGCGAGCGGAAGTGCTGCCGGAGCTGAGTTCCTGAGCCGAGCGAATGTACTCGGCCAACACGCCGTAAGCGTTGCGATAGAAATACAGTTGCGGGGAGATTCGCTGGTGCTTGCCTACCGCCTCCACAGTGGAGCGGTAGTTGAAGAACACGTTCTGACCGGGCGTACGGTAGCGCGGCAAAAAATTGTTCCCCGCGCCCTGTTTGTCGCCAGTCGATACCGCGACGCCAAAGCCCAGACCGGAAAATGCGCTGGCATCGTTCCGCCACGGCTCTGCAAATAAGCGTGCTGCCCACTCGAAGTTGTTGTCTGAATCCGTCGTGGTCGCATCGCGACCATCCGGCGTGCCGTTGAACACGCCGAACGCGTAGTTCAATCGGCCCGCAAGTACCTCACCCTGCCATTGCGCTCCAATGTCGCGATTCGGTGCCAGCTCCGTGGGAAAGCCGCGCTCCACCATGTTCAGCGTGCTGGCTGACTGCAGCCGCTCCAGACCAACCGGCCCTTTGAGCTTGCCAACGCGCAGCGTGTAGGCGGGGCTAAAGCGCAGGTCGATGTATGCGTCCATGATGCTGGCGCTGTCACCGGCGAACTCGGGCGTCAGCCGATAGGCGATAAGCGGAGTCAGCGTGCCCTCAAGGGAGGGGCGAATGCGACGAAACAAATGCGTGTCGTTTAACTGCGCTTGGTCGTCATCGTAGAAATGCCGCTGGTCAAATTGAATCGTGCCGCGCAACTTGAAGTCGAAACCTGTCTCCGGGTTTTTCACGGCGAGGCCTTTCTCGCTGATCGACACGGCAGGCGTGGTGGCCGCTTTGGCAACGGCTTCCTCGCTTGCAATTTCAAGCTTTCGCTCCAAAACAGTCAGTCGTTGAATAAGTTCCGCTAAGGGCGCTTCAGCCACTGGGACGGTTACTTCAGGCGGCGATAGGTCTGCGCCCTGCCCTGAGCGTTGCTCGAGACCTTGATCCATGCGCTGTTCCAGGCGCTCCAACCGCTGCATGATCGCTTGCATGGTTTGCTGATCAGCTGCCTCTGCCGCCAGCAAACCCAAGCTTGGCAGCAGCGACGCGAGAAACACCACGACCCTAATTCGACCCACGTGCACGGCTTGCCCTGTTTTCATCAATGGTTCCTTTTGTGGTTCAGATAGTCGTTGCGCAGTTGGCCTGCGGCAACGCGGTTGTTGAGTTCAACTTTAGGCAAATGCTTTTTAAGTAACAGGTCGCCGAAAGCATCCTGCGCGGTCTCATTCCGACCGACATCAACGACGGGTGAGCCAAGATGCGTTGCGCAAGCGCGGCTCCCCCTGCCTTGGTCGCCGCTGAGATCGTACTGTTTTGTGACGAGACAGTGGTGCCAGGTGAAGCCAACCAACAGGAATATCTATGGGCGCAAGTTCCGCGTGCGACCAAGGCAGAATCGCAATTTTACGGCGATAGACGGCTCAACTCCAGCGCTGGACCTACCAACGCAACAAGATAAAACGGATTGATTATGTAAATATCCAGCGGTTAGCCAGTGCGCGTGAGTTTTTCCAAGCTGGAGCTCAACCCGGCTGCCGTATATTTCGCGCTTCGACCGAGCGGCTCGCGCGGCTTCGGCTTAGTTCCAACAGTTGTACATCACTTGGTGAGAAGAAATGACTTCCTTGATCGCAGGACCAAAATATTATTGGTTTTCACGGCATTGGTTTCTGGCCGTGGCGGTCGCGGTTGTGGCTGGCGACTTGAGCTCTGTGTACTACGGTGGATGGTCAGATGCTCACCTTGTCGAGGCGGCGCTCCTGTTCGACTTTGTCGTCGTCATACCCTTTCTGTACTGGTGGTGTTACCGGTCGAAGGGAAGAGTGGCTATTGTCCAAGCAATTGCGCTTGCATGCTTTGCGATCTGGGCAACTGGCAAAGTCATCCCTACCGAGCACCGCAACCTGCTCGACTCAATTTCGTGGCTTCGGTATGTCGGACTTGCAGGCCTGCTGGCACTGGAGATCAAGCTCGCTATCGTCGTTTACAAAGCGATCGTTTTCTCGGGGCAATCGAAAGGCGACGCGCAGAAGAATTTCGAGGCAGAAGGATTACCGCCGTGGCTAGCGAAGTTCATGGCATTTGAGGCGTCTATATGGCGCAAGGCTTTGCTGTTCGCGCAAAGAATCTTTGGTCGCAAATAGTAGTGAGCCACAAGCAATCATTATGCTCCTTCCTTCAATTTCGGAAGTGCGCCGAATCACGCAGTCGTTGGCGATGCTTGACGCGATTCTCAGCCCAGAATGGGACTATCGATATTACAGCTTTAATAGAAATTGGGCGCCGGGTGAAGAGATGGCGTCGATGCGAAATGGATTAGGGGACGACTGGTTTTTGTTGCTGAACTCAGCCGGTGCAGCCGTTAAAGGTTTCGCGCACGAACTCGCTGATGGCCCATCGCTCGCTCAAAACATCCAGACGCAGGTTCCAGAGAATTTCTCCTCGTTCCTCAACGAGCAAGCATTCTCAATGCAAAACGCAACCTTCTGTTACTGGCGGAGGACTAACGATCCGTCATGGAGCAAGGTTAGTGGTTCCCCCAGCGGTGATGGCTCCGGAGACATGCTCGCGCTTCTGGCGAATGACCCATCTGGGTACAAAGAGTGGGCTGAGGACTACTTCGAAGCCCCGATAGAGCTTGACGTTGTAAAGGCGCTGTTTACTCATCAGCCGCTCAACGACTCGCTCATTCTGGCACTGAACCCGGAAGCCGACCTGGGCTCGACTTATGCGGAGGCTTTAGAGATTGGCTATCCTTCTAAAGAACCTTAATTCTAGCTGCGAAATTTGCAGAATCGCCTGACAGTAAAATAAAAAGGACGCATGCCGTTGAATCTTTATTTCAAATCAGCTAACTTCAATTCAAACTCTGAATTGGCCAATTTTATATTTGGCAAGCTCAGAGATCTGGGTTTTAACCCGTCCGCTCCAGAGGATGAAGCGTTTATGTTTGTAATTAGAGCCAAAATTGCAAATGAAATAATCTTTTTCTAATATGGGTAAAAACGACGAACATTCGGAGCCAACTTTATGGCAAATATGGCCAGAGCAACGCATTCCATTTCTCAAGCGGCTATTTGGCAAGAGCAATAGAGAGGGTGAGCGACTGGCGAGTTCTCATTTAGAACAGATCGTAAAAGACATTCAAGGCGTAAGTGCAGTTGAGTGGGGCAGTTAACAAGAGAGAAGCAAGCGAATAGTTCAGGGAAGTTTTAAAAACCTTTAGCGAGTGATTCGAGGGACGTGCGCACCGCGCGCAGGAACCGCAGCGGATATGGAGTCTCGTTAAGGATTCCGAGCAGGAGCAACGCCGGCGTCGCGCTTGCAGGCGATTTTCCGCCCTTCTTTTGAGGGAGGCATGACCGTGAAAAACAACCGCGCCGTGCCAGCGCAAACATTCCCGGAGCCACAGCGCGGCATCTGTGCCACGATACGACCATGAAGCCATTTCTCCGCGTCTTTCCTTTCATCCACACACTGACGGCAGCGCTCTTTGCGCTTGCTGCTCTGGCGCTTATCGCCGTCGCAACCAAAATGGGCTTAGCCGCCTTCGCTAGCGGCATTGATCGCGCATCAGCACAGCACATCATTGAAGCCATGGGCATCTTGGCTGCGGCGGTGGTGGCGCTGCAGATCGCCCAAACCATCGTCGAGGAAGAAGTGCTCCGCGACGCGCATGTCAGTGGACCCACCCGGGTTCGCCGATTTTTGTCCCGATTTCTGGTCGTGGTCGTTGTTGCATTGGCTATTGAAGCCCTCGTTGCAACCTTCCGCGCCGCCCACGAGGACTCCGCTCAGCTTCTCCATGCGGCGGCATTGGTACTGTCGATCGGCGCCCTTCTGTCAGGCTGGGGCCTTTTCGTTCGTCTGAATCGCTATGCCGAGGAACTGGAACCCGAAGCCATGCAGGAGGCCAAGCGCGAAGATGCAAAACTCAAATAGTTGCCTCGAGCATTGCCACTCCGACCCAGGTTCCTCAGGGCCTGCGGCAACTCAAACGTAAAACGGCAGCGTGCGCTTGTCTTGACGCCAAAAACTACAGCACCCCGCGCACCACAACTCCTTTGCCAAGCTGTTTGCCCGCATACATCGCCGCATCGGCCGCCTTGAGCAGAGCGGCGATCTGGGTGCCGTCCTGCGGCACCAGCACATAACCGATCGTCACACCGACGTGGCAATCCCGCTCGCCGTGCTTGAATGGCGTCTGGAACGCCGCGAACAGCTTGTTGCCGATGTCGGCGGCCTTTGCCGCGCTGGTCACATCGGTGGCCACGACCACGAATTCGTCGCCGCCAACGCGCGCGACGATGTCTTGCGTTTGCACCGCAGCGGTTAGACGCACGCCGATGGCGACCAGCAACTCATCGCCGATGTCATGCCCGTACTGGTCGTTGACCGGCTTGAAGCCGTCGAGGTCGAGCATGTAGACCGCCAGCATTCGCTCAGGGCTAGCGTGCGGCACCAGCTCGGCTAGCGCCTCGTTCAAGCCGCGTCGATTCTTAAGCGCGGTCAGCGAATCGGTGTTGGCGAGCGACTTCATCGTGTCGCGCTCCTGTCTGGCATGCTGCGCCACGCGGTGCTCGGCCGCGCTGCGCAGTGTGACGATGCGCATGAACAGCAACATATCGAACGTGGCACCGAACTGCAGCGCATGTAAGGTCCAGAAATTGACGCCGATGTGGCCGTTGATGGTCAGCGACAGGATCACCCCGGTCATAAAATAGCCGGCCCATGCCACGATGAAATAGGTACCGACGACGTCGCCGCGCCGAACCCGAGCCATGGCACCCTGCAGGCCGATCAGCGCGGGCAGCAGCCCGAACACGGCAGAAACCAGGCCCAGCCATCGGTTGTTCATCAAATCCAGCGCGAACGCAAGTGCGAACAGCACCAGGATGGCGGCAAGCGCCTTCAGGGCTAAGCGAGCACGCGGATGCAGATCGTCCGCCAGTACCGCCTCCACGAACAGGGCCAGCGTGGCGGAGACCATCAGCAATGAAAGCCCCGCCATGTGTACTTCAATCCACGGCCGGTCGGTCCACAGATAGATGGAGCCCAAACCGAACAGATGTATGTTGAACAACAGGTGGCAGACGATGACGGCCGCGTATTTTCCGTACACCGCGTCTTTTAAGTTGATCCACTGTTGCACGCTGAAAACCAGCAGGCACAAGCCAATCGCGATCAAGATGCCCTGCAACAGGAACTCGTGATTGGCGCGCGAGTGGAACGCGGCGGGTGTCATAAATTTCGCGGGCACAATCACCGAACTGCGCGTATCGACGCGGAACAGGATGTCCACGTTCTGACCCGGCTTAAGATCAAGCATCACCGCCGGGGTGCGCGAACCGAGCGGGCGATCACGGAACGGCAGCAGGCTGCCCATCGTTGCGATCAGCTCGGCGCGGCCTTCACGGGCAACAAAAATTTCGGTGCGGTTCAGCAACGCGTAGTCGATTTCCAGAACCCAGCGGCCACTCGAATTGATCGGGACCTCAACCGGCACGTGAAACCACAGCGCATCGTTGCGGAACCCCATTCCAGCATGCGGCGAGGCCGGCGGCTTGAATTCCGCCAAGCGTTGAAGCGCGTCGGCTGCGTCTATCTCCCGATCGGGATCAGACAACACCCGCACATGCGGCCACGCATCGTGAATACTCGTCGCACTGTCAAGCACAAGCGGTGCCGCGGCAGCCGGAACTGCGCCAAGAGCCCACCACAAACACCACAGCCCCACGCACGTCATCACCCTGCTACGCAGAGTCACTGAAAGCGAAAGGTTGGCGCGGTGCGCCGGCGTCATGTGGATTTCAGCCTCCTGTTTGCCGGTCAGTTTTTGGCCCGCAGAGTGTAGCGCTAGGCTCAACATTTGGCAGTTCGCTGCCATGGCCCAAAATCCCGGGGGCACGAATGGCAGCATAGAATTTGAGCGGATGCAGATCGCCCGCCAACACCGCCCTCACCAACAAACGCTGCCAAGGCGCAATAGCGGAAGGCCATTTTTAAAGATTTGAGCTTACCGCGACGCCGTCTATCGCCGACGGCGACGAATCGAAAACGACGCCAAGATCAAGGTGGACGACTTGCCGTTGGAAGGAGCGAGAGTGATGAGGCCAAAGGCGGCCCGATTTTCGTCAAGTACGAGGGTTTCACAAGCCCGCCTCGGGCTCGCGGTGGCTAGTCGCCAGCGCTTGTGCTGCAACAAACTACAACTGACGATCCGAGAGCATTTGCCGCGAAAGCTCTCGAGGCGTTGCGGCTGCACTTGCACCTATCAACGCTAAACCTAACTGTTACCGGCTTCGGCCAATGACCTAGTGCCTCGCCGGTTTGCTAGCCCTTGGGGGAGTTTGAAAAACCTACTGCGCGGGCCGATGGCTAAGTTGCTCCGTGCTCGGAATCCTCTCGGACTCCATGTCCACTGCGGTTCCTGCGCGCGGGGCGCCTAGCCCTCGACTCGCTCGCTTAAGGTTTTTCAAACTGCCCTAAGGTTTGTCAAACTCCCCCTTGGCGAGGAGAGAAACTGCCCCTCCACTGTTCTGCCAGATTCGTCCCGGCGCTTCTGGCTGTCCAATTATGCGTCGGTCCAATTATAAGTCGTCCCGGCTTATCGTCGGTCCCGAATTATTGAGCCGGTCATCCAGAAAGACTACTCGAGCATGCTCCCAAAATTACTCAAAGCCCGATTGAAAGATCGTGTCGCTGTTGTCGCGCCAAATGGCGATACCAGAACTTGCACGACCGGCAACAGATGTAAAGAAGCCAGCATAGACAATTCCGAATCTGCTGGGAAATATAACATTCGCAGGAAAATCTCTAGCGAGCAGATTGGATGGTTCCATTGGCTGCCAGATCGAACCATTCCATCTGCCATGTATCTCAATTAACCCAGCGTTGGTCAGCACACCGCCACTGGAACTGACGTAAAGTTGATCTGCGTTGCCTGCCGCGGCGGAGATAGTTTGATTCCAATTGGGCAAAAGCGGTTGCCAAGTGTTGTTTTGCAAAATAGCTAAATTATTTGCCCCACTGCTGCCAAGCCCCGGTAAAGAGCCTGCGATGACCAAGTTAGACTGATAAACAGTTAAGTCAGTCACAATGCGAAATTGCGAATTGCTGAAACCATTGCCAACAGCCCTCCATTGGGTCCCATTCCAAGCGGCAATGTGCTGCGCGCTCACGCCGCCTGCAAGCGAAAACGACCCGCCAGCGATCAGCTCGTTGCCGAAAACCTTTAGGGCATTTACGCTGGGTGATTGAATTGCGCTTACGCCACTACTGAGGGGTTGCCAGCTCTGGCCAGACCAACGTGCAATGTTGTTTAAGGCAACTTCATTAACGACGTTAAATTCACCGCCGATGACAAGTTCGCCATTAAACCAAGCCATCGAAGACACTGTTGGTTGAAAGAATGTGTCTAGGCTCATAGCGAATACTTCGCCATTGCGTATTCGCGCCACGCTCTTGGTAGCTACTTGACCAACCCGATCAAAGCGTCCCGCGACATATAAATCTTCACCTTGTGAAAGCAAGGCTGAGACCATACCTACTCTACCGTCTATTCCGACATCGCTGACCGCATGCCAGTTCTGGCCGTCCCAGCGTGCGAGACTGGCGGCAGACGCGCCGCCGGCCATCGTAAAGTTGCCACCCACATAAAGTTGGCCCTGGTGATCCGCAGCGGATTCCAATCGACCGTTGAGGCCGTTCGCTGTGCCGATACCTAGGCTTGAAAAGACGCCGTCATAGCGGGCAACGGCGTTGACGAGCAGACCACCCGGTTTGCTAACAAACTCTCCGCCCAAGAAAACTGCGCTGCGACCTGGGTCGATTGACAAGCTACGAGTCAATCCAGGTGCTGGGCTAACGGCGCGCAATCCCAGAGCCGAGGAGTAGCGCGCCAATCCCTCGGCAGCCTGATCCGCAACAGTGCCAATATTGCCTGCGATATATAATTCACCGTTAAGTTCCGCCAACGCGTATCCGCTATCAGAGCTGCGCGGAAATCCCCCTGCAACCGCGTTCCACGATTGCCCATCCCAGCGTGCTAGGTGATTGACGGTGACCGATGTTTCAAAATCTGGATACGCGCGCTGGAATTTCCCGGTGACATACAGATCGGTAGCGATGCGTTGGAAGTCATTGACATCTGGGAACTCACTTGGAACTCCGAGGCCCAATCCCAAGGATTCCCAAGCACCGATTCGGAATCGCGCGATATTAAACGCCGACAAACTGCCCGCCTGAACGAAGCGGCCGCCCACCAGCAATCCACCTACATCCGCCTTCAACGCATTGATCCGGCAAAAATTGCTGCCGTTCGAAACGCCATTGATGCCATCTACTACAACAGCGCCTAAGGCGTTGCCATTCCAACGGGCCAAGCAATTGACGTCCACGCCTTCTATGCGACTAAACCCGCCACCCAAATACAATTGACCGTCAAACACGGCAAGTGCCCGCACATCGCCGAAGCTTGTATTGAATTCCTGAGGAAAAACTGGCGACCAAACGCCGTTTTCAAACTTGGCCAAATGGCGCGTAACCTTGTCTGTATCAACACGCCTGAACCTGCCGCCCACATATAGCGCGTTGTTCCACAGTGCGAGCGCTTGAACGCTTCCTTGCACGCCGCCGCCCAAGGCATGCCATTGCTGCCCGTCCCAACGCGCAATGCTTTGGGCATCGCTATCGCCGCAAGCGGTGAAGTCTCCGCCGACAATCAGATCGTTGTTGGGTAGCCACAGCTGGGTATGCACTGGGCCATTGCAACCGAAACGTACACCGCCGAAAAATTGCCATTGTCCGTCATTCGGCGCGGCATGAGCCCAACAAACGAAACAGGCGATTATTAGCAGGCAGAAAAAGCGTGCCATGTAGTTTCTCCTGCGAAGGGATAGTGCATCGAGCGTCAATGCATTTACGAAGTTCACAGTACAACGGTCCGGCGCCTAGCTACGCAGGAATTCGTGACAATTTAAGCTGATTCAAATACAAAATCATGCGCTTGGTCCCAGATTGCGTTCCAAGCTAAGATTTTCGCGAGAGCCCTCTGACGGATTGATTTGGGCGTGACGATGGGCTTTTTGATTCGATTGCACACAAACTCCGAAACACCCACCCAAACTCCGGGACGCGAACTCTGGCGCGCGACTCCCGGACACCCGCGCGACTCCCGGACACCCATCGAATCCCCCATTCCGCCCCAATTTCTTCTTTGAATCAGTAGTTCCAAGCGCTCGCGGCCGGCCTCGCCAGTTCGCCGAGATTCATATCGACCGTGAGGATTCAACGCCGCCCATCATCGATTGATGCGCACCGACTCTATTTTCCGTATCTGTTCTTGGAAGCCGCTAATTGCAACCAGGTCTGGGGCAGTTTGAAATACCTACTGCGCGAGCCGATGGCTAAGTTGCTCCGTGCTCGGAATCCTTAACGAGACTCAATGTCCGCTGCGGTTCCTGCGCGCGGTGCGCACGTCCCTCGACCCGCTCGCTTAAGGTTTTTCAAACTGCCCTCTGGGGTAGAGGCAATTTACGAGGTTGCGCAACGCCCCCGATAGCATTTGCCGCGAACGCTTTCGAGGCGTTTGCGGCAAATTCTTACTCACGACTCCTGACCAAGCGCCACTCTTAGGAGGACGGGTGGCCCGGGCTTCGCGACCACACTCGGATAATCGTCCGTGATTGCGCTTAACACCACGGTGACCGCAAACGTCTCTTGGACACCGATCAAATCGTCAATTCCGACCCAATTTTCTTGCCGCCTGTAAATTTTCACGAGTTTGCCGACATGGTGCACTGGCAAAAAATGACTTTACTTTCCTTTCCTTTCTTTCGGCCGATGGTGAGCCTGAAAAATTCACCAACGAGCAAACGCTCGTCTTCACTGGCTTGGCTCAAAAAAAATTTCGGCTGTGTGGCCCTTCTTCAAGGGAAATCACGTTTGTATTCTATGAACGTCCCGTTCCTTGGAGCACGACACATGGCTACGCAGCACATCACACCGTTTTTGTCAAAAATCAGGCGGTCGCACTGTCACGGCTTGACCCTGTTGTTGATGTTGTTCTGGCTGATGCCAGCTCAAGCTCAGGAGTTGACCGCCGCACCCTCGCAGTTCAGCGCAGCCGCGCGGATCAAAGTGGGGATCGACGGGCAGGCCACGTCTACGAACTACCGGCTGCGCCTGGAGCAGGTGCGGCCTGGAATTCTGGATTTTGACTTGCTCAACTTCTCAAGCGGCACACAAACCCGCAGCACGCAAAACGTCACCATTCCCCAAGCGCCAGTGGGCAACTATCAGATCGTCCTCTATCGCGACGCGCTGGGTTTGGCCCGCGTGGCCGACGTCGCCGTGACCGTGCAGCCTTCGTTGACCATCGCCTTGACGCCGAACACCCACCGACCGCGCAAGGCGGTTCGGATTCAGGTTGGTAACTTGAGTGCCGGCAGTTTGCGCGTGATCTATGCGGGCACGACGATTTTGGGTCCGGTCGCGGTGGGCGACGGCAGTTGGACCGGCAAGTTTGTGGTGCCCACCGATCGTCCCAGCGTTCTGCCTGCCAACGTGCCGGTAATCGTCGAGAACAGTGTTGGTCGCACGGTGGTTGGGCGTGGGGAAGTGGTCTTTCGTGCGCTGGCGCCAAATGGTTTGCCCAGATTGGGCTTTACGGCGACACAAGTGCCGACAGCTCAGCTTAGGCGCGGTGGCGCATTCAGTCTGGGCGGGCGTCTGCAGACAGACGACGGCGTGGCGCCAAACGGGCGCCAAACCCTGTACTTCAAGCCAAGTTCAGGTCCGGTCATTCCGGTTGACAATGGCGTTGCGATCTTGGCCGATGGCTCGATGACGGTGACAGCGCGCGCGCCGGACGCGCGTCTTGATGGGTATGACGGCACGGCCCCCGACCAACTCGGTACCTTTGTAGTAGTAAGCCAGGGCGTCGACATCGACACTGACGCAGCCAATACGTCTTCCGCAGACGGCCCCCAGGTTCTGGGGGTTGTGGACGGACGCGACGCGATGGCAATTCCCCAGCTGAGAGTTGTTGTTCGTGGCGTTCAGCCCGGCAATCCGCCGCTTCAGAATATTTTTGTTGAGATCGAGCCCGATTTTCGCCCAGCGTTCACCATGACAGTCGGGCCAGCGGGCCCGGGTGGAGGAGATGGATGGCAAGCCTACACGGGCGATTGGACAAGCCAGCTGGTTAGTGCTGGTTCGGGTGGGGAGGGCTATGGCTGCGCTCAAACCGTCTACCGGCAAATCACCAATTCGCAAGGCCGGGCGACCTTTAACATTAATTCTTCAGCGATTAAGGACATCGACTTTGCCCGGTGGCAGGACATATGGCTAGAGCAGGGTGACGTGAATGACGGTCCAGGGACAGGGAGTGTCGAGGGAGGCGTAGCAAACGACAGCTTGGTTCTGCTTCGCTTGGTCCTTTACGGGGCCCACACGGGTTATCGATCACTTACAGTGATCTTTGGCTTCAACGTAGACACTGGCGAAGTCACGCGTGAAGACGGAACCCCTTTCATAAGCAACACCATTGATGTGCTGCTTGAGCGATCGCCGCTCACTGATTTTGACTTGCGCAACTTTCGCATCGACGGCTTGGGCACCAACAAGCTTTCCGGTTGCACCTACGGGCAGGTTCAAGAGGGGGGCTGTCCGTACACACCTTATGTGCCCGATACATGGGGTTTGATGTATACCTACGAGAACACAACAAAGTGGCCAAACAATGTGTTTAGCCCACTGCCTGCTCAACGCAACGTCGGTCGCAAAATGCGCTTTGAGATCGATCCCGCGGTGTATGGCCCACTGACGAGCGGCACCGTCACGATTGGCGCTTTAGCGCCCGTCAACTTCGTAGCTTCGCAGCAGCCTTCCGCTTGCTCGCTCGATTCGCCCGGATTGATCGAGTTCGTTGCCACCTTGCCCGATATGACCCGCCTGCCTGCCAGGAGAACAACGTTAAACGCAAACGGTATTGTTTCGGGGGGAGTAGATGGTTCAGTTCGGTTGCAGTTTGGGGGCAATCCGGCACGCACATTTCCGATCAAGCTTGACACCCAGGAGCCGCCGACTGGTGTGGATGTCACCAATCCAAACATTCGCACGCTGAAAATCAATGCGCTTGACGACAAGGTTGTAGGCACGCACAACGTGCCTGGCGTTGCGATCGCCGTGCCTTCGCCCGGTTATGGGATGGGAAACCTGAACAACGACTCCACCAATGTCACCGACTTCACCTTTCAGCGTACTCCCGACAACGTGGCCGCCGCCCAGATTCAGGCCGTCTCAGACAATATCGTCGCCGGCAATGAAGGCGGGCCAAGATCGGCCCCAGGCGTCTATTTCGGCTACACCAACAACAATACCCGCACCCACCCCGCGCCGATCACCCTGTTTGATACCGGGCTGATCCCGCTGTTTCGCTACAAGTTCGGTATACCGCCGATTGCGGAAGCCACGCTGGGGGCGGATTTCTGGCTGCGTTCAGAGTTGGGCTTCTACGGCCAGCTCAAGACTTCCGGAATGGATGCAACGATCGACCCCACCGTTGAAGGCGGCGTCAATATTGCCTTTAACCTCGACATACTGCTCGGCTTGGCCAGCGCCAGCATCAGCGCCAATTCGACCATCGGGGTGACCATGCGCTCGGTGGTTGGCGCAGGCGGGCTGCCCAATCAGTTTCCGGGCGAATGCTTTACGTTCAGGCTGGATGCGGTGTGGGAAGCTTGTGCAGTGGGAATCTGCGGTGGCGGCACCGAGCAGCTGATCCGCATTCCCCAGAACGGTTGCAACGGGATCAATGAGGGATTGCCTGGGATGGTTGAGTCGCGCCCCGAGGAATTTGATTTGGCGCGACCGCGCTATACAGCAACCGCGCTTGCGAGCGACGGCCGTGGCAATGCGATCAGCCTGGGTTTGTCTAGCACCGGTGCGCTGGTTGCCAGCCACCTGTCTGGTACCAAGGTGCAGGCCACGCGCACACTGGCACCACAGCCCGTTGGCGTGCAGCACCTTGACGTGGCTTTTTACGGCAGCAATAAAGCAATGGCGGTGTGGTCGGAAAATACCCAAACGTTGGCGCAACTGCGCTCGCTTATGCTGGCGCAGGGCGGCCGTGCCTTCGACGACGTGGTTCGAACGCAGCGCCTGCGCTTTTCGTTCTGGGATGGCCGCGTGTGGTCGGCGCCGGATAACTTGACCTCGGTCGGCAGCGACGGCAAGCCGCAGCTGGCGGGCTGTTTGCCGGCGGCTCGCTTCCAGCCGATTGCTTCCGCATGCCCGAGCGGCGGCGAGGTCACTGCGGTTTGGGAGCGCGACTCCAATCGCAATCTGGATGCACCCGATATCGAGGTTTGGTCCAACACATGGCGCCCCGCGTCTGGCTGGAGCGGCGAAGCGCGCGTCAGCGACACCGGTGTGAGCAGCGATATGCTGCCATCTGTTGCCTACCGCAACGAGGTCCCGGTGGTTGTTTGGGCACACAATCCGCTTGGACATTTTGTCGCCCTGCAGCGGCGGTTGGCGGCCTATCGTTTCCTCGACGGCAGCAGCCCGGTCAGGATCGCCAATGCACTGGGCTTGGGCGTGGGCTGGGTCTCGCTTGGCGTTAGTCCGAGCGATCAACTGGTGATCGCCTACTCGCGGGCACAGGACATCAATGGTTTTGTCGGCAATCGGCAAGCGCTGTATGCCGCCCGATCCACCTCGTGTGCGAGCGGCTCCTGCAACTTTTTGGTGACTGAACCGCGCGACTCAAACGGACGGCAGTTCCGGATAGAACACCCGAGCGTGTCTTTCGACGGCGACGGCACACCGATATTGGGCTTTCGCGGCGTGGGTTTTGGCCCCGATCGATTTGGCCGCCTCGGCGGCTATCCAGGTGACCCGCCGGGTATGTTGCTTGGCACCGGCGAGGTCGCTTTGGTTCGGGTCCAAAACTTCTCCGCACCGACCTATACCGCTGAATTAAATCCCCTTTCAGCCAACGGATTGCAGCACTGGAAGCCGGAATTCGTGTTCGACGAAACCATGGGCGGGGTATTTGCAGTCAGCATGCAGGCCGCAATGCCGGCGATCACAGCGGGGCCGATGAAGTTCGCGCAGAAGTTTTCGCCGACCGCTATGCAAGCCAGCAGTGAGGCCAAAACGCTGAGTGATGGCAGCACGCTCAGAACCTTGGGCGGCGGGCCGGACTTCAAGCTGCGCGATGCCAGGCTCTCGCGCTCGATTGTCGCCACAGGCCAGACCACGCCGTTCACCCTGACGGTAGACCTGATCAACGCAGGCCAAGGCTACGACCCGGCTGAACACGGCAGCTTGCGCGTGGTCGCCACCTGGAACGCCCCCTCAGGAGCCGGAGCGCCCGCTGGCACGTTCAACTTGACCGCAGCAAGACTGAGCAACTCAAGCCTGCCGCTGTCGATGCCTTTGACGATTGCCAGCGGCATTCGCAGCGATGAACGACAAACCCTGTTTGTCGAGATCCTGGCCAGCGACGACGCCAACGATCAGGCCGCCGACGACCTGTTGAAACTCCCGCTCAACGAAATGCCGATTCCGCAAAATGTGCGCGTGCTGACCACCGACGACTCGAACATGGTGCGGGTGCTCTGGGATAGCGCGACCGACGCGCGGATAGCGGGCTGGCGGGTGTGGAAACTCAACCGCAGTGGCGTTTGGCGCTCGGTCGGCAGCTCATCGAGAAAGGGATACCTCGACTTCACCGGGCGCATTGGCCGCGAGCAGATCTATCGGGTCGCAGCCTATTCGACCAACGGAATCGAGTCCGAACCGAGCGAGAGCTCGTGGGGCAAGATTGTTCGCACCGATTTAATCTTTGAGAACGGCTTGGAATAGGTTTTTATGAGCTAACCCGGACGCATTGCGCTGATGCGTCCGGGCTTTGCGGCAAATTCAGCGCTTGAACGCCGCTTCTAGCGCATCCAACCGCGCCGTCAAACTCGCGTTTTGTTTGGCCAGATCCTTGTTGCGCTGATCGAGCTCGCGAAGGGCTTCAACCATCAGCGCGCTGGTCCCGGTTTCGGAGATGAATTCGTAGCCGTCGGCCGCCACGCCCACCCATTGCGGTATCACCTCAGCGACTTCTTGGGCGACAAATCCGATCTGTGGGCCGGCCTTGGTCAAACCGCGCGCGATCGCATCGTCGTTGTATTCAAAGCGCACGCCGCGCAGCCGCAGCAGCTGATCTAGCGCGCCGGTAAGCGGCTGGATGTCGTGTTTCAGCCTGCGGTCCGAAAGCACGCCCCAGCTGCCACCACCCGGCTTAAGTGCTGTGCCGTTGGTGCCAAAATCGTACTGCTGCACGCCGGTCGCCATGCTGTCACCGACGCCAAATCCAAATCCAATGCTCAGCTGGTTGGCGCGTTTGTAAATGAACCAGGTCTCCGCCCCACCACCCGATGCTCCAACGTCGGTGAGCGCAATCGTTGAACTGTACAAGCCACTTTGTTGGCTGATCAACTGCAGTTGCGCGTCGGTGTCTTCAAGGATCAGCTCGCTACCGCGATTGGGCAAAATCTGGTTGAGATCGGTGGCTGCAAGCGCGCCGCGAATGTGCATCTTGGCCAGCGGTGCGTTTACGTTGACACCCACGCCGCCATTGGCGCGGACCAGCATCTGGTTGGCTGCGGTGCTGCTGAAATCAGCTGCGGTGTTGTCGGCGAAGACCATCGCACCGTCGTGCACGGCCTTGGCGCGCAAGCCGGCGGCGATCGAGTTATTTCCTGAAGCGGTGTTCAAAGTCCCGCCAGGAACCGTCGCGCCAGTGCCGCTTGCAATGTTGCGGCCACCGCCGCCAATGGTTGATCCGGCGCCGGAGGCGGTGTTTTGCTGACCGCCGCCAACCGTGGCGTAGGGCGCATCAAAAACCGAAACAATTGAGTTACCCGCAATATTGCGCGCGCCACCTGCAACGGTGCCAAAGCCATCGGTCACTCGGTTAGGTCCGATCAGCCCAAAATTGGCATCGGTGACGCTGGCGCCACCGCCGCCGCCGATGCTGGCGCCGGCAGCAAACACGGTTGCTGAATTTTGCGGGCTGCCAAAAACAACGGATGGGCTCGGCGCGTAGCCGATCATTTGCCCGACCCGCGCGTTGTTGGTGCGAAGCTCAAGCGGCACGGCATCGGTGGTACCGAGGTAGCTGCCTGCCCCCAGGGCGCCGTTGCCGTCGGTGTTCCAGCAAACCCCGCCAAGTGCCTTGATCTGAACACGATTAGGAAGGGTTTCGAACGTTTGTGCGCCGGGCACGCGAACGGCAAGCGCAGCGTGCAGGCCGCCCACTGCGGCGAGCGCATCAGACACCTCAAGCGGCACCTCAAACGCGCCATTGCGCACGCTCACGTTAAACACAACGATATCCGGAGCCAACGTTTTCGACGAGGTCGCGCCATCGTAGAGCGCGAACTTCAAATCAAACTGGCCATTTGCCGGTTGGCCCTGATCGCTCAGCGAGCCGCGATAAGTGAGGCTGGCTGCTGAGGCTTGAGCGGCCACGAGCAGGGCGCCAAACAAGGTGGTGTAAGCAAATAGGCGCGGCATTGGCGAATCCTCAATCGGGTAGGGTTGCCTTGAAGAGTACGTGAAGGGGCGCGCGCGGGGATCACCCGCCAAGCAAAAGCCGCAATTGCTCAGTAAAAGTGCCGATCCAAACCCAGCGACAGCACCACTCTTGAGGCGATTTCGCGACACCGGCGATTTCTGCAAACCCGTCGAATGGGGCGATTTCGAGGCAATTTTTGGAAGCGATTTCTGGACACCCATCGAACGAGGAGATTTCTGGACACCCATCGCGATTTCTGGACACCCATCGAACGAGGCGATTTCCGCGATTTCTGGATACCCATCGAATGGGGCGATTTCGAAGAAATTCCTGAACACCCAAAAAATCGCTTGCCGAATTCGCTGCGTTTTCTGGACACCCATCAAATGGTGACCTCTGCGCGACTCCCAGATGCGACTCCTAGACTAGACACCCATCGAATCGCCCATTCCAACCCACTTTCTTCTTGGAGTCAGTCGCTGACGTTGAGGTGACTAGTTGCCAGCGCTTGCGCTGCACCAACTACAACTGACGATCCAATGACATTTGCCGCGAACGTTCGGGCGGCGTTCGCGGCAGCTTGCATACCCACCACTCCTGACCAAGCGCGACGCTTAGGGGAGTTTGAAAAACCTACTGCGCGGGCCGATGGCGGCGTTGCTCCGTGCTCGGAATCCTCACGGACCGACGTCCGCTTCGGTTGAATTACGCAAATTTAGCAATCTTCATGTGCTTATTGGCAAAGCAGTTTAGGCGTTCGCACTTAAGCGTGAATGCCTAATTTTAGTTTTATAATAAAGTTCATTAAAGGCTATCCACATGACCAAGTTGCGTTGCTCCATCGCCCTAATTACCGGTTTTTGCGCGCCCCTTGCGGCGTTAGCGCAGTCATTTTTAAGCGGCCCGCTGACCTACACGCCCGGCTATGATTTCAACTTCGGCTATACCAAAACCGCCACCGGCTACTACCTGTCGCAAGCCTACGTTCCCAACCCGCCGCAGCCTACGGTTGGGCAGGGTTACTATGTGCGCGTGCGGATGGAAGGCATTGCGTCGCCGTCGCAAGGCAGACTGATGGCGGTGCATTTTATTCCACCTGCGGGCACTTCAATTTTAGTTGCTCCGGTCAACGCACCGGTGCTGTGTACCTATCGGGCGATGTCGGGCACGGGTAATTTTGTCAGCTTCACCAATAATCCAATTACGGACTTCAGCTTTAATGGCAACCTGCGGGT
>Ga0209591_10002966_pt1 | contig 20003 bp, 20 predicted proteins | sample MAT01_FD_187207 | JGI IMG/M metagenome (GOLD analysis project Ga0209591, IMG submission 187207) | Freshwater microbial communities from Lake Fryxell liftoff mats and glacier meltwater in Antarctica - MAT-01 (SPAdes) (version 2) | ecosystem: Environmental > Aquatic > Freshwater > Ice > Liftoff... | reverse complement strand
TCCTATCCAGGATGACGCTTGTAGGCAGAGCCGTTTTCATAGGCCCCGGCTTTCCTCAGATAACCGTCCACGTTGCCACCGGCGGGCAAGTGTCCTCATCCACGCCCACACCCACGCCATTTCGAAAAAAGACCAGATATTATGAACTTGCGGGCCACCCATCGGACCTTCTGTTCCTTAAGATCCAAAACCGTCCCGCTATTTCAGCCTGTCTTTTCCCGCGCACGACTCCTTCGCCTTCGCGGGACAGTTATTCGGCTGAAATGTCCTATTCGTTCGGCAGACGAAAAAACAGCCAGATAAAAATCACTGCCACCCCAACACAGAGAAAAATCCCCAGTAGCAAAGGCGCTGCGGCCAGGCCCATCAACATTTTCCGGGTTTTACTGAATTCCGTTTTGATCTGATCCGCTTTGCTGCGGGCCTCCGACTCCGTCGCGTCAGCCCACTCGGAATTGGCAATTTGCAGGCTCTCAAAGCGGGGGCGCAACAATTCCGTCCTCAATTGGGTCGCCTGGGTTTTATCTTTCCTCTCACTGACTTGTTCAATCTGGCGCACTGCTTCCTTGTATTGGTTCCAGGCCTCCCGTGCCCTGCTCCCCGCTCCCTTACGGTCACCCTCCTGACCGGACTCCGGCATGGTTTCGATGAGCTTCTCCACTTCACGGATCGAAAGATTTAATCGTTCGTGGGCCCAGCTCCTGTCCTTTTCGGAATCGGACAGCATCAGATTCAAAACGGACCGGTGCACATTGCCGGAGGCACGTGTCAAAAACTGAATCCGGTTCAACCCGGAGACCTGATCCTCCACAATGCGCGAAACCTGATCCTCCGATCGTTGGAGCATCTGCACCATGCTCCAACCCAGGACCAGCTGAAAAATCCCAAACAGCAGACCCAGAGTCAGACACCAGTTAACCCATTTACGATTTACTTTCACTAATAAATAATTGCTCGATAGAGGAGTTGCCGTCGACAACAAAAATACCAGGGTGCCAGGAACCGTAAAAGGGCCCTGATACCTTCAGAGCTTCCGGGGATAAACCGCTGGGGAACGGAATGGAAGCAATATTCTTTTCAGCCTTGTTGCCTTCAGCCGCGCACGACTCCTTCACCTTCGCGGGCATCCGCTACTTGCGGAAGAGCTTTTCCCTCATTTGCATCGTCCTCCTACCGCCCGCCGCCTTTCCGCAAATGGCACCATAAAAAAAGAGTCTGCAACATGGCTTGGAGTTTTCGGCGGTGCATCGTTTAGCTCTCCTCAAAGTTTTGAACTGTTGGAGGCTTGTGCAGAACCTCCGTATTCAGATCGACCAGACAAAGACCCTTGGCACTGAGTCTTTGCCCATACTCAAATCCTCTCCCAACATCCAAAAGTCTGTCCGTGGATAGCCATTTGTATTTACCGCTACACTGGTAACCATATAACAAACAACACATAACCAACGGATCGGAACATATTGCTCCAGAACCGCTTTCCTCCAAGACGTAGGCCCACTCGCGTGTTTGCGAATTTTTCTTTGACTGCGATATATAAGCTCGGGTCCGGACTCCAAATCGCCTTCTGGATTGACAATAAGGGGGTGATCACCAAACAGTTGTTTTTTATGATTCCGCTTAAAAGGTTTTCGATGACTGCGGGTTCCAGGACGGCATCGTCATCCAAGACCAAAAAGTGGGTGGCCTTAAGTGATGCCTCGTCTTGGGCATGAAGCATTCCCTCAATTGTGGCCGCACCACAACCGGGATTCCCCTCCAACGCCAAATACACCACCCCTTTGTTCTTCGCCAACTGAAAAGGTCTCATTGAGACCTGCATTATCCACGATGATTGTCGCATACGCCTTGACTGTCTGTTGAGTAAGGCAATCCAGCAGGCGACTTAATTCAGTCGTTCTTCGATAGGTAGGAATAATAACTGTAACAAGAGCGGAGTTGTTCATCATCTATTTCTTCTACGAAGGAAATTCCCCACTATAGCATAAAGAATTCTTCTAAGGAGGTACAGTCTGCCCCCCATCAGTTCCATCCACTTGGCGTGCCAGATTCCGAAACTACCCGCCCCATGCCTGTGAAGCACTTGTCCGGTTTCATGCCACATCTCGCTTATGTATTTCCCTGTCTTTCCATCAAAATGTAATCTCATACTGGCCAAAGGCGGATCACCAGCATAAATCCAATTGGCATTTAGAGCCCTCAGCCAATAATCATAATCCATGGAAAACCTAAGGTCTGGGTCAAACTCGCCCCAATCTCGGTACACTTTCTGGCTCCAGAAAACCGCAGGCTGACCCAGAAAGTTATTTTTCAAGAGCCGTTTACCATCAAAAAAGCCGGGTCTTTTGGCTCGCTTCCAACCTGAGCTACCCTCCACGAAATTATATCCCCCGTACACAAACTCTGCTTCCGGGCGCTCGGAAAAGAAACGCGCCACCCTTGCCAAGGCTCCCGACTCGTAAAAATCATCCGCACACAGATATGCCAACAGGTCTCCGGAAGCCTGACGAAACCCTTTGTTGATTGCATCCGTCTGCCCGGAATCCTTTTCAGAAACAAAACGGAAACTATAACCCGGCAGACTTATCCGTTGAATATTCTCCATCCACGTGTTCAGAATATCGAGACTTGCATCGGAACTCCCTCCGTCCATGACAATATGCTCAACGTAAAATCGTTCAACCTTTGCACCTTCAGATTGCCCTATTTGATTTTTTACCGATTCCAGGCATTCGGGCAAATAAGCACCCTGATCCAGATTGGGCGTGATAATGGAAAACTTCACGGGATTATTTACTCAAATTCGACGAATCAAACACAGACCAAAGACGCCTCTGGACGTTTTTCTGGATCTGAAGCGGAATCCTTCAAGATAAAGTTAGACCTGTTACTTTTTTTCTTCATAGAATTTAAAATAGTCTTCCCATTCCGCTTCCCAATTCCACTCTTCTCCATCGTTTAGCAATTTATCCGTATTCCAACGTTCCATGGGCTCTCCTAAATAATCCAGAGGCTTGGATGAAACCAAATAGGATTTACCGTTTCTCTTGCCCAGTTGACAGGCAAGTCTTCCGGCAAAATCTTTGACCGTTTCAGTGAAACAGCTTGGATTTCTTCTGTGAATGCCTGATCTGAGAACTGCCAAATGCTGACAGAACAAGGCATAGTCCCGGGACAGCAATCCAATTGGAGCAAAATCCCGCTTGAGTGCTGGTTTATGAATTTCCGGTATGCTACCAGACAACCACGCTTTGATCAGATAACTGTTTAATCCCTTTTTTTCATAGGAGCCAAAAGGGTTACAAAGGGTGTATTTGCCCAGGGCCATTCCTGTCCTTTGCGCTTCAAAACAGTATGTTTGCCAACTCAACGTCTTCGATAGGGCATACGGAGAAAACGCACGCAAATCCGGTCCTCCCGCGCCCTCATCCGCTTCGAAATAACTCCCTGTAACAACGACTGCAACCCCCTTGGCCGCCAGCAACTCAAACAAGTTTCGGCATCCCCTGGTGTTTTCAAGATACGCTTGTTGAAAATCAAAATCTGGCGAGACGTGATCGCCAACCTGGGCTCCATGCAGACACAAAAGATCCGGACTTTCTTTTGCCACCAAATCCAGCAAGGCTTTCCCGCCAAACCTTACTCCATGATAAAGACTCACCTTTGTAGTAAGCTGATCCAAACGCAAGCGAACTTCAGCTGGATATTCCGAAACACTAGAACGTGTGGTTGTAGCCAAAACCTCGTGCCCACTCTCACACAGCTTTTTCACAAAATGCATCCCTGTGAATGAACTTGCTCCTACAAAAAGAATTCTCATTAAAATGGGGAACTAAAGCCGCTAAATACCGGATGCCCCGAATCCCTTGGTGATACAATTGGACTCACACTGGGCCATTTGAATCCGAATGAGTCCCAGTGAATTCCACAGTCATGCTCAGGACTGTACTCTGTACTCACGGCGTAACTTATCAGACTGTCCTCCTCCAAACTTAGGAAACCATGGGCAACCCCTTTGGGAATGAACAGTCCGGTTGTCTCTTTTTCAGAAAGGATTACGGCATGTACAGCACCATACATACCCGACTCTTTCCTCAGATCCAAACACACGTCCAACACGCTTCCCCGAAGACAGAAAATCAACTTCTCATGGTCAACCGGCGGGAGTTGAAAATGCATGCCCCGAAGCGCATTCTTGACGGATTCCGAGTAGTATTCTTCTCCCGCACAAAAATCGATGCCATTCCTCGAGAAGCATTGTCTCTGGTAAGTTTTTACGAACGATCCCCTGCTGTCCATGTGACGATTGGCCATGACCAAACTCAGCCCGGGCAACTCTGTTGACTCAAAATTCATGGGTTAGACCTTCTTACAAAAATGTTTGATGGAATCCACCATATAACCCAGCATCACAGGGCTCAATCCCGGATAAACACCGATGAAGATGGCTTCATTCATGATCCTGTCGGCCCCCCTCAACTCACCCACCACACGTAAAGCGTCAGGCCTGTCCTTTTTCAACTGCACGAACGCAGGTTGCCTCAATAAATTTCCCCCAAACAACATCCGGTTGCCAATTTTTTTCTCGTCCAAATACCTGGCGAATTCTGTTCGGCTGAAGGGAGCTCCTGAGCGGACTAACATCATGAAACCGAACCAACTACACTCGGTCTGGCAACCGCTGGCATCCCATTGAAAGCCTTCTTCTGACCATCCGACGGCGTGGGTGGGCAGGGAGAACTCAAAAAACTCCTCCAATCCCACCAGCCCCTTTCGCAAGGTCTGCCAGTTCCGCTTCCGGGCTTCAATAAAAGCCGGCAATTTGGTCAACTGCACCCGTCCAATCGCCGCCTGAGGATCCAGCGGCTTCAAATTATAACCCAGGTGGCTGTAGATATATTTATGGTCATAACCCTCCGGTAATTCCCCCAACTTCCAACCAAAACGCTTATTGCAGGTATTGTCCACCCCGCTCGCGCACCAGCAATCCCGGCCCCAATCACGAAAACTTTCCACCAGAATTTTCAGCTTCATGTCCCGCACCACGTTGACCGCCCCCCCCTCGCCCATGGTCAAGTGGTGCGGAGGGTAAAAACTCTGTGTGCTCAGGTCACCAAAAGTCCCCGTAGCTTGGTGGCTTCCCCCCGGCATTTGATAACTGCAGCCCAGGGCATCACAATTATCCTCAACCAACCACAGCCCGTTTTTCTGACAGAACGCCGTCACCACGCTAAGATCAAAGGGGTTGCCTAAGGCATGCGCCATCATGACCGCTTTCGTTTTGCCCGGCACAAAGGCCTCCTCAAGTTGTGAAACCAAGGCATTACCCGTCACGGGGTTGTTATCAATGAAAACGGGCACCGCCCCGTTCTGTACAATCGGGGCCACCGTGGTGGGAAATCCTGCCGCACAGGTGATCACTTCATCCCCGGGTAGGATCCGTTTTCCCTCCGGAAGTTTGTGGCTGGTCAGGGCCGACATCGCCACCAGATTGGCCGAAGAACCGGAATTCACTGCAATGCTCCGTTTGACTCCGAGATAAACCGCCAATTCCTTTTCAAAGGCTTCCCCTTCCGGTCCCAAAGTCAGCCAAAAATCCAAAGTGGAGGAAACTGCCGCCGCCACCTCATTCTCATCAAAGACCCGCCCAGCATAGGGCACCACACTCTGACCGGGAACGAAAGCTTTGAGCAAGCTATCCTCGCCGGGCCGATTCGCCGTGTGCTGGAGCCTCGAATATTCGCGACTGAGCCGGAGGATCTCTTTTTTGATGTCGTCTGCACTTGTCATAGCATTTCTGTCTCCATGTAATTCCTGATCTGTTCCATCGACAAAACGTGAATCCCCTCACCCTGCCAGGCACGATGATACCAGTCCACTGTGTTGGCCACCGTGGCGGTAAAATCCCAACGCGGTTTCCAACCCAAAAGACGACAGGCCTTGTCTGTGGCCAAATTGAGCTTGCCCGCTTCATGAACGGCCTCAGAGCTGCTCCGATCCGCCCATTCTCCGGGCCAATGTTTCAATATCTCACGCACCAACTCCATAACACTCCGGTTGGAATCCAATCCCGGCCCAAAGTTGAAGGCGGAATCCAACGAATCCTTTACCCTTCCATTTTCAACCTGGCTTGCGAGACGAGCCGCCAACAATAAATAGCCGGAAAGGGGCTCCAACACATGCTGCCAAGGCCGGGTCGAATTCTGGTTGCGCACCGGAACAGCCTCTCCCCGTTGCAGCGCGCGGATTGAGTCGGGCAAGATCCGATCCTCCGCCCAATCCCCTCCACCGATCACATTTCCCGCCCGGGCTGATGCAATGCGAACCGGATGGCGCTGGAAAAAAGAACGACGCCAGGAAGCAATGGCGACCTCACAGGCCGCCTTGCTGGAACTGTAAGGATCATGCCCGCCCAAAACATCCTCCTCATGGTAGCCCCGTTCCCATTCACGGTTCTCATAACACTTGTCGGTAGTTACCATGACAGCCGAACAGGCTCTCTTCAAACCGCGCATGGCTTCTAAGACATGAATCGTTCCCATGACATTGGTCGTAAAGGTTTCTACAGGCTCCCTATAAGACAGACGCACCAAAGGTTGGGCGGCCAAATGAAAAACAAAATCCGGGTCAGCCTGAAGAAGTGACTCCCTGACCGCTTCAGCATCACGCACATCTCCACGCACGTCTTTCATGCGGGACGCCAACCCAAGTTGCTCAAACAAGGAAGGGCTCGTCACGCAACCCGGCAAACTGAACCCGCTCACCTCCGCACCCAACAGCAGCAACCACTCGCAAAGCCATGACCCCTTGAAGCCGGTATGCCCGGTCAAAAACACCTTTTTGTTTTGGAAGATGTTTTTGAGTTGAACAGTTGAAAGGTTGAAGGGTTGGAGAGACATCGATTTGGAATCTAAAGATAAGTTTTACGATTTTTTCAATTGAGCATCCCGCAAGGCATTGATTGGGTTCGAAATTTCGGAAATCTCGGAATGCCGGCCTTCCACTTGGATGGTAGAAAGGTGCCCAGGTCCCCGGCAAGAAGGACAAAACAGGTCGTCTCTATTAGTGGAGAGAGGTTGAAGGCCTTGGATTTTGGAAACAATCCGCTGAATTCATAAACACGGCCCACCCATTCCCGGGCATGCTGCCAAACCAGTAATTTTTCAAAGGAGTATTGATATAGTCTCATTCTTTAATTCTTTTACCCCTTCCACGATTCAACCTTTCCACCGGAAAATCTGGTGATCCGCCACCAGCGGATCACCAGATTTTCCAAGGCGCCTTCCCGCTTTCCCACAGCTCCTCCAGCTTGATTTTATCCCGCAAAGTATCCATCGGCTGCCAAAAGCCTTGATGCCGGTAAGCCATCAAGTTCCCCTCTGACGCCAATTCTTTCAAAGGTTCCTGCTCCCAGATCGTAGAGTCTTCCCGTATGTGACTGAGAACAGAAGGATTCAAAACAAAAAAACCACCATTGATCCACGAACCATCCCCTTTGGGTTTCTCTTGAAATGACATTACAACGTTTTCTTCCATTTCCAAAGCCCCGAAACGCCCGCTCGGCTGCACCGCTGTTATTGTGGCCGGTTTTCCGTGATTATTGTGAAATTTAATCAGGGATGTGATATCCACATCCGAAACACCATCCCCATAGGTAAAGCAAAAGGGTTCATCACCCAGATACCGTTCCACCCTCTTTAAGCGACCTCCGGTCATGGAGTCTTCTCCCGTGTCAATAATAGTCACCCGCCAGGGTTCACTTCGCTTTTCATGAACTTCCTTCCGATTATCCTTCATATCGAAAGTGACATCAGACTGGTGCAAAAAATAGTTCGCGAAATATTCCTTGATTATATAACTGCGATAGCCCGCGCAGATGATGAACTCATTGATCCCATGTGCTGAATATCCCTTCATGATGTGCCAAAGAATGGGGAAGTTTCCAATTTGCACCATGGGTTTGGGTTTAAAAACCGTTTCCTCACTCAACCGCGTTCCCAAACCTCCCGCTAAAATCACAGCTTTCATTATAAGTGTTCCCCACGATACCTTCATCCGTCCCCAGTTCAATCCCGATTATTGTAGTCTATTCCATCGGAGACACGGCACTCTCTCCGGTTTTTTTTGGGAAAAAGAGTGTGGCTAACAATTTGTTACGCACTCCTGTAAGTTTGATGAACCTCAATTGGTAATCAGGCAGAGCGTTCTCTGCCCAAGAAACAGGTGCGGTTCCGGCAAAAATAAATGCATAGTCAATCGGGCTGCCGTTTGAAGGGAGTACCTCCAAAAAAATTTTGCCAATGGGATTGCCGGATCCCAGGATTCGCTGGGCCGCTCCATTTACCCACACCACCCGGCCGGAGAAATTGGAAAGCACGATGGCGAAGGGTAGTATTTCGAGCAACTCGGTGGTCTGACGCAACATCTCCCCGGTTTGCGCCCTAAAAAAACTGGCCAATGTCGCGATCACACCCGCCACACTAAATGTGAGGACACGGATGACAAAACGCAGCACCTGTTCCTTGCTGGCCACATCAAAACTGGGAAGAGACGCAAGATTAATTACCACATAGATGAGCATGACGCAGAAACAAATAAAAACCGTGACGGGCCGAAAAAAAAGAGCTAGCACAAACAACAATAAGACGCCAAACAGCGGAGCAAAGGAGACCTCAAGAATCATTCTGTCAATCTGACTGAAGCAAAGAATCGCTAGAAAGGTTGTCAACAGGGATTTGAAAAGTTCGTTTTTGGGTGTGTACATAATATAGCTGCCTCGTAATTAGTGTTTTTCATCAAGAACAAAACTGAAGGCCTGTTTCATTCCCTCAAACTGCCTCTCAGTATTGCATTCCTCCAGAAGCTTTTTTCTTATGAATTCGCGGTCCTTACTCAAGCCGCAACCGGTCTCTAGCCAGGAGACGATCTTTCCGGACAATTCCGCCAGGGAATGCGCCATGAGTAAGTTTACCCCCTCGCTGAGGTAGGTAATCTCAGGACTGTGACGCTTGACTAGACCGTAATTGGCCAGGGTGGCCACGGGACAACCCATGACCAAACTATCCACCACATTTAATCCCAAATAGCCGGGACTTACCATCAAATCCGACGCGAAAAGGATCTCGGCTTTCTGGTGATCGTTGAAAATTGAACCATGAAAACGCACCCTTTCCGCAAATGGATGACAAGCTTCTCGAAGTTGCTGTTCCAACTCACCACTACCAATGATTTCCAAACGTACGGGGACAGCCTTTTCCAAGAATTCCAACAACAGGGGCAGACGCATGACTTCCTTCTCCTGATTCAACCTTCCCAAATAAACAAGAGTGGGTAAGTCCATTCCCAATCGCTGGCGTATCAGCGTTCTTCCTTCTTTGGCCAACTCCTGGTGGATTCTGTCGTAATGTCGGGTGTCCTGGGCATTGGGGGAAACGAAGTATTTGGCCTGCTTTCCGGTCAATACCTCCACATCCTTTTTTCGATCTTCGCTGTAAAAAAGCATGGCGTCTGACCAACGTATCCAGAGCAAACGAACCCTGTCCTTGATGTCCAGATGGTTCCCCCGCCATCCATAATGCTGGAGTCCGTGAGCCCAGAAAACAATTTTGAACCCCATCAGGGGCCTGAGGCAAAATAAAATCCAGGTGCTCCATAGTGAAATCGAGAATTCCGTGCAAACCAGTCGTGGACGGACGATCCAAAGTTGCATCACGCTACGGAGCCAGATGATATTTTTGGCCCACTCAAAGCAGTGGACAGGGACCGACTCCACCCCCTCCACACTGCGCAGATTCCCCAGCGTCTTGCCAGAGTATAGTAACCTGACACTTTTCCAGCTTGCCACTTTCTGAAAAATGGGTTCACGGTAAAAGGGGATGTAACGGTTAAGAAAAATAATTTCCCGACGGGAGGAATGGAACGCATCCATCTCCCCCCATTCCATGAAAGCTTCAAGCCTGTGACGGAAAAAGGAAGCACCCCATCTTAAAAATCCCATTCCTTTCGACGATTGCCTCGTTTTATTTTTTTCTTCCGTTTTGGGGTAGGCCTCCATGAGCTGGCGCAGCCACTTGGCGCTTCCCTCACTCACCGTCTGGAGATCATGCTTCCGGGCCAATTGACGGGACGCCTCAGAAAAGGATTGATAGTTGGCAGCATCCGCCACCTGAAGTAAGCACTCCGCAAATCCCTCAACATCCGTCGGATCCACTTGAAAACCATTGATACCGTTCTCGACCAGAGTGCAGGAGGCCCCGGCATATTTGCTGACCACAAGCGGTAAACCCGAAGCAGCCGCTTCATGTACCACCAGCCCGTAACTGTCGAACCGGGAGGCCAGCACAAATACATCACTGGCTTCATAAGCCCTGGCTAAAATAGCGGGCTGCATAAAATCACGTATATTAACTGAATCCATTAACCCCATTTCCCTGATCAGTTGATTCACCCCTACATGATCTCCGGATCCAACCAATTCCAAACGAATATCCTTGCGACTCTTCCGTGCCAACTGAAAAGCTTTCAACAACAAATCAATTCCTTTACGGGGAATAAGGCTTCCCACCTGTATAAAATAGCGTCCGGGTCCCAGGCGCTTGCGCTGGGAGTAAAAGCGGGTATCGATGGCATGAGGTGCCAGCAGACCCATTTTTTGTAATATTCTACTCTGATCCATTGCGTCCTGGGTCTTGGCCAGCACTCCTTCAACCGATTGGTTCACGACCGAATGAACACAGCGCTGTATCCAACCCAACTGTCGGCGCTGCTCCGGTCCCACGTCTGAAGTCACCACACAGGGTCGCTCCTTGGATTTGGCCCAGAGCAAGCCGCTGAAAACCACATAGGGGGAATACTCGTGGATGATCACCATGTCAGGATTGATCCGGTCCAATTCTTTCCACATTTTTGGAGCAGGCCAGACCGTTCCCCACCACTCCTTGCCACCACTAGGGGGAATAAGCACATCCTCAGCTCCCTTCGAGGAACAACTATCTGTCTCGTCCCATGGATGCAAATCATCCGCGCCCCTGCCTCCAAAAAGAATTCCTACTCTGACCTCATTTCCCAAGGCTTGCCTGAGTTGAAAAATAGCCTCCTCCCAGTAAGGCGTCAGATGGCGGATAATCAAAACGATCACCCGGCCACTCTCTGGGGTGTTTGGCAGATATTCCTGATCCAGCTTCACAACGTTTTTCCCCCAGATTCCCGGATCCACTTTGCCCACATCTGAATATACCATTTTAAAATCCGCCAGCGCCAGGGGCACTCATAGCCTTTTCCCCTCAAGATCTCCCATAATGCCAACCGTTTAACCAAAACTCCCCCGTCTCCCGCTCGCTGGGCACGCAATGCTCCAGCTAGTAAATAACGCCAAAGAAACATACCCACACTTTTCCTTGCCGCCTTATCAGACAAACCCGCCTGCCCGGCATACGCGCCCAGCAGTCCCTCCAGCCTCTGAACATAAGCCTCCTCGAACATCGTGTTGGTTTCCGAACCCTCATGTCGCGTGAAAGCCACGGTCATTCTTGGCGAGAGAATCATGCCGTGCTTGGCTGCCATCAGCAGCCAAGCGGCCAGATCGAAAAGATTGCCCTGCCCAACATCAAATCCTCCCAGATCCAGAAATGCTTTCCTGGGAATCAATACAGCAGGAAAACGCACAAAGGAGGAATGCCGGATCAGCAATCCAACCGCCTCTTCCGCATTCAGTTGACACCATTTCCTGCTTCCCTCTACGCGGCTTTCCTTCCCTTCCAAATTCACCAACCTGACCCGATGCTTGATAAGGGCGGACGATCCCGCCGCCGCCGCCACCGAAGCCAGTAGTTCACTTCCGGCCCCTGGAAGTAAAAAATCATCATCATGAATAAATTGGGCATAGGTGCCCCGGGCCATTTTCAGGAGACGAAGATGATTCTCCTGCATGTTGGCCGTGACCGGAGCTCCCAGATAGAGCGTCGCTATGCCCGTCCGCAATGCGAACTCGTCCACCATACGGTGAACCTCATCTTGTGCACCATTATCACCTACAATAACCTCAAACTGGCTCTCCACACCGGAAAGAGACTTGGCACAACAATCAAGATTCCTCTCCAGAAGATGTTCTCTCTGGTAAGTCGGCACCAAAATGGAGATTTTGATCTGCTCCCCCATCTCCTCCTCTGCGTTGTTCTTGAACATACTGGTATTGTGGCGGACTCATCGTCCGAAACTAATCCTCAGAATTGGACTGAAAAATTTAAGGGGTGCTTTCCAACCATAATTTCTTCGACAATAAACCGCCCACTCCTTCCATGGCAGACCCTTGGGCTGCTGGAGAAGCTCCCAACGTTTCCCAAAAGGAAGGCTACGGTCTCGCCAACTGCCTGTCTCCGGGTTGACAGGGCATTCCGCCAAAAACTCTGCCGATTGCCATATTTCCACCCCTTTTTTTGCTGCCATAAAACCATAATCATAATCGCCCATCGCATGGGTATAGGCAGGATGAAACCCACCCAGATCCCTATAAACGGCCCTGGGAATCAAAACCCCGTTGGCATTGAACGTATCCGCCCGGATCGGTTCATCGCCCTTTCCAACCAGGCGTTTTCCATCCCTTCTCACCCCGCCGTAGCTGGGTTGTCCACTCATCGGATCCGCCACCGCCGCCACTGCAATCCTCCCCGCCTCCGGACCTCCAACCAATGCCAGTAAACTCCCCACTGCCTCTTTCCTGAAAACAGTGTCATCGTTGACCAGAAAATAATAATCAGGATCGTTTGCCCCTGCCGCCGCCCAGGCCTTTCTCATCCCACCACACCAAAACAGGGAACCTGCCCCCTTCAAAAGATGGGCTGAAGGCCATAAATCCAATACCGCCTCCCCCGTCCCGTCCCGGCTTCCATCATCCATCAAATAAAGTTGAAGCTGAAAAAAAGATCCTTTTACTGCTCCTGCCTGGTCTTCTTCCGGGCCGAGCCTTCCCTCCTGCTCCAATAGGGATCGCAAACAGCTTAGCGTCAGTTCGCGCCTGTTGAAACAGGTCATGATCACTGCTACGGTAGGCACTGTCTTCAAGCGATGAGCTTCCCTCCTCATCCTTGGACTTTCAAGTTTTTCTGCGCCTCCAAGATCCCCCTCCCTGGAAACAGCCAAGCCCTCTCGGCCTGCAAACCATCCGCAGCTCCACAGCCCGCCAAGCTTCAAACTTCCAACACCCTGCGATATTCCTGCTCATAGGAACGGACCATACGTTCCATGGAAAATTCAGAACCCGCCCGCTCCCATCCCTGTCGCCCGAGTTCCCGACCCAACTCCGTGGAATCAGCCAGTCTCTCCAAGGCCTTCGCCATCGACTCGACCGACCTCGCATCCACCAGCAGTCCTGCCTCTCCCACCACATAAGGCACCCCCCCGCTGTCACTTCCCCCGATGACCGGAACCCCCAGCGCCATCGCCTCCAGCGGAGCCATGCCAAATGATTCTTCAAGAGACGGGTGCAGCAACACATGGGCATGATGCAGCATGAAATGGGCAATCTCCTCCTGTGGTCGTCTCCCGGCGAATAAAACGCCTTCCGCCAACTGGTTTCTGATCGCCCAGGATCCGGCCTCTTCCGGTCCATGACCATTGCCATACATTGTGAGCCTGGCCTCCGGCCGTTTCAAACGAAGCATCTGGAAGGCACGCAAGGCATTCTTCGAGTTTTTGCGGCCTCCAAATCCATCCATCACTGTAACCACGGTAAAGGGGCTTGAAGGCACTCCCTCCCGCAATCGTTTCTCCCCCTGCTCAAGCCAAGTCTGATCTATCCCGTTTGGAATCACCCGGATTTCCCCCCGGAGGCGCAGGCTCCCCCGGATATGATCCCGCAGATAGGGGGAAACCGCCGTCACCACAGGGCTTCGATGCAGCGTTGCCGCACCCAATAAGGCACGGAAAAACCAGTTCGGTGCATATCGGGTCCGAATAAAATACCCAAGAATAGCCAGGGGGGAATCATGGGCCGTGACCAGGCTTGCTTTGCCACTGTCCAAGGCCGCCGCAGCGAATTCATAGTTCCAATGAGCATGAATGACCTCACAATCACTCGATCGCATGGCCTGGCTCAGATACCTTCTCTCAAGCTTGAAAAAATCGTAAGGCGCACGTCGGATCCGTCTCGGGCAGACCACGATTCTGATCCCCTCTCCCCTCCATTCCTTGGTTTCCGTCAGGACATCGCTCCCGGCAAAGACTGTCACCTCATGTCCCAAGCCCACCAACGACCGGGCCAGCTTGCCAATCAACGGGAAACTGTAGGTTTTGGGAAATCGCGTTCCTACAGGAAACAAATCCTGCAAAACCTCCAAAGAAACCGGTCCGGCAATCCCAATGCGCATAAAGAAGCCTAAGGGGAAAGGCCCGGCTTGAAAATGGAAACTTGACCCGCCCCAGCCCTTGTGACGTTCAACACCTTTAGACGGCCTCTCAAATAAACAGATTTAACGTGCTCTTTCATCCCCCTTACTGCATACCTTCTTCCCGACAGGGGCATGAAAAGGTTGATAGAAAGATTGGGGAATTTCCTGGCCATCCTTGGCCTTCCCCGCGGACTCGGCCTCAAGCTGGGTCAAAAAGCCTTCAACCTTCAGGATTTTCAACTCTGCCAGCGTCTTCACCGGGCAGGCCTGAAGCCGGCCACCATTATTGATGTAGGAGCCAACATCGGTCAATTCGCGCTCTCCGCCACCACCTTTTTCCCGGAGGCCATCATCCATTCTTATGAACCTGTCCCGGCTGCGTTTCAGGAACTGGAGAAACTTTCCCAACATCACCAGGCCATACATCCGATCCAATGTGCCCTAGGGGCCAGCCCCGGAACGGCCCAACTTCATATCACCAGCCAAACCCAGTCCAGTTCCCTGCTCCCACTCCACACCAATCATCGGAAAGCCTATCCCCAGGTCCGGGAGGAGAACCAAACCGGGGTGACGGTTCGACTTCTTTCGGAAGAGCTGGAACGTCTCAAACCACGGCCTCCCGTTCTGCTTAAACTGGATGTCCAAGGCTACGAATCCGAGGTCCTGCGCGGTGCGGGGGCCACCTTGCCGGGGGTCGAGTGGATCATTCTGGAAACCTGCACCCGGCCCATGTATGAAAACGAAGTTCTATTCGAGGAGCTTTGCCTCCTGCTGAAAGAAAAGGGATTCCATTTCCTAACCCCGATGGATATCCATTTTACCCCCACAGGCCAACCCGCGCAATTTGACGCGTTGTTTGTAAAAACGCTGAAAGGCTGAAAGGCCGGAATGCAAAAAATCTAAAAAAAAGTAATCGCTCAAACCCATTTACTTGAAGCCCTTCACTCCCCTTTCAACCTTTCAGCATTCCCCCGCATGTCCCTTCGCCGCCAAACCCTCTGGTCCATGATGCCCATCCTGGTGACTTCGGTCGTCAGCATTGTCAGTGTGCCGCTCTACTTCCACGTCCTCGGCGACCAGATGTATGCCATGTGGTTCTATGTCGGGACACTCACCGGTGCCTTCGGCTTTATGGATCTTGGAATAGGCGTGGCCGTCGGACGGTTCATTGGAGTGGCCATCGGAAAAGGTGACACAGGAGCCGTGCGCGAATATTGGGCGACAGGAAACGCGATCGCTCTTCCTTTTGTGGCATTTTTTTCCGTGGTGTTCGTTGTGGTCGGGTGTATCTGGGGGCCTGCTTGGTTCAAAGTCGAAGGTTCCGATGCATCCATTCTGCGCTGGGGCGTCTTCTGGGGCGGTGTTGGCTTATTTTTTTCTTACTACGGGCAAATGTGGAACATTCTCGCGCAAGCCTATCTCGACTTTAAATATCTTTCCATTTTACGCACTTGGGTCGGCCTCGCCACTTCTTTGGGAACTGTTCTCGTTGCCTATCTTTCGCAAAATATTGCGACGATTCTTGCGTTCTCCGCTGCAATGGGCGTTTTCCCGTTCGTCTTGCTCCTTCTGCGTGGCAATCGGCACTACAAGCTGCCTTTGCGAATTAAAGATTTTCGAAAGGCTCGCTTGATCGAGATGCTACCCTACACGCTTAAGACGTTCGGACAATTGCTCAGTGGCTCTATCCTCGGCTCGCTGGATCGGGTTTTCCTTGGCCGGTTGGCACCTGCGGCGGATTTCGCCGCATTTGGGGTCTCGCAGAATATTGGTGGCCGCGTTGCTGGCCTCAGTGTCGCGATCATGGGGCCGATTTTTCACAATACTGCCCGCGGCGTCGGCGGCGACGAAACCAAGAATCCCGCCGATGTTTACCGGGAGAGTTTCCGATTCATGTTCCCATGGTATTCACTCCTCATTGTCGGCGTTTTTTTCTGGTCAAGCCCGGTGACCCAACTTTGGCTTGGACCAAATTATGGAACATCGGTCGGTGTCGCCTTCCCTTGGGTAGTCGCTGCGCTATCTCTCACTGCCATCTCCAACATCTCCGGCGCACAATTGGGTGGCCTCAACCGTGTTGGCACTGGCTTAATTCTCCAAACTGTTGCCGCCCTGCTCTCGGCAATTGGTGTGGTTGGCGGCTGGCACTTCGCCGGATTGGTCGGGGCGTCGGTCGGCTTCATGGCCTCCCGTGTGGTTTGGATCGTCCAAGACGCTCTTGTTCGTAGATGGGTAGGAATTCCTCCGCAGGAGTATTTTTCTCTCTTATTCGTTGCCGGGCGCCAGACCCTCGTTGTCGGAGCAATTTGGGGAATTTTCCAATTCGTTCCCAACACATCACCGGCTGTTCAGTCGGCGGCCGCACTGCTTGCCGCTGTCATTGCCGCCGCGATCGAACTCCGCTTCAGTGTGACTACGGGAAAAGCCAAACCCTTATGAAAGCGCTGATTTTCGTCAATTCCCTCTCCCTCGGCGGCACGGAAAAAGCAGCCTGCACGTGGGCTAAAAGCCAAGCGCGGCGAATGAGCGTTGCGCCTGAGAATGCTCCGCAATCCCTTTTTGTTAACTCCGTCTCCGTCCTCTCTTTGACCGATGGACCCCGGCGCAGGGATTTGGAAAGAATCGGGATTCCGCTACGGGCATGGTCTTCGTCGAGGCTTCCAAGTGCCTCCGAGGTCTCGGATGCCATCGCCAAAGCCTCAGTCATCCACGCGCACGCACCCGGATTTCCGCACCAAGGAGACGTTTTAGGCGAGGCGCTCCAACTTCTGGGACGGAAGATTCCCGTGGTTCAGACCAATATCTTTGGAAAGTTGCAAAACCCGAAGGAGGATACGTGGACAGACTTCCGTCTCTTTATCTCATGGACGAGCTGCGTTCAAGCGGCGCGAAGGGCCGGAAGGAAGCTGGATCTGGATTTCTTCCGACGCCAAAGCGTCGCTGTTTATCCGGTCGTTGATCCACTCCGTGGAAATTCGGAATACGCAATGCGTAATGCGGAATGGCCGGTTGCGGAAGGCAGAGAGGAGAAAGCTGAAATTGGAAATGTTAGAGATGAAGGAGGGAAACAAAAAGACGAAAGTGAAAAGTTAAAAGTGGAAAGCGCAAAACTCCGCAAGGCTATAGGTCTCGGGCCGGAACATGTTTTATTCGGGCGATTTTCCCGCCCAGAGCCGAACAAGTGGACCCCTCTCGTTCTTGACGCCTTCCTCGCGGCCCACCGCGTCAACCCCAGGCTCCGCCTCCTCCTTCGCGAGCCACCGGCAGAAGTTGCGGAATATCTCGTCCGCAAGAAGTTTGGAGCTTGGCTACAGGATTTTCAGCTTTCAGCTTCCAGCTTGCCAGTTTTCCTTCTCTCTGCGACTTCTGATTCTGAGGACCTTGCTGTCAGCCAAATGGCTTGCGATGTGATTCTACACACCTCCAGCATCGGCGAAAGCTTCGGCTATGGGCTCGCCGAGCCCATGGCCTTGGGCAAGCCGGTCATTACAAATTCCGTTCCCTGGCACGATCAGGCCCAAATCGAACTCGTTCGACATGGCGAATGCGGCCTCATTGCAAGCACGGTCCCGAGCATGAAGTCCGCGATTCTCCGGATGGCGGAGAATGGTTATCAGTTTTCAGATCTCCGTTTTCAGGGAGCAGGATCCCGCGTTTCCCGCTCACTCATGGGAGAGCGGGCGCGGCACCACATCCTCTCGGTTGCGGATCCTGAGGAGTCAACGAACCGGGTAGAAATGGCAATGCGTTGCGCGATGGAGGATGCCAACAATCCGCGCGCGGAGGAGGATCTCGAAAAAGCGATCAAAACGGCTGAATACCTCGACAAGCATCAGTGGGGACACTCGTCCGGGGAATCGCTCTGGCTGCGCGGCACAGATGCCAAAATCCGCTTCCTCCGCTGGCAGAGAGGGGTTCGGAATCGCCTGAGTGGCTGATTTGGGTTGATGAATTTCTGGTTAACCGCAGATCGACAAAATTCGTGCGGAGTGGAGAGAACACAAACGTCTGTTTGATTGGGTTTGAATGTCCAGCTCTTCCATCCGTAGTATTTCCCAATGAAAAGCTGGTACAGTTGTGGCGAAGTCGAGCAGAATCCAGAGGTAACCGTCTCCGGAATGGTCGCGGCAAGTTTTCGGAATTCTTTGATATTCCGCAGGGCGGTGCCAATTCCGAGTTCCAGTCCGTTTCAATTGACCTTACGGGCGACAGCCATTGCTCCGTGCACATGAAAGCCGACAGCACTCCGCGAGCGCAGCCTGTGCCGGAAAATCGTCGGGGCATGCCTTCTTGGCGAACCCGGCAGCGTTCACTGCCAGTTGCTGAAAAGATTGCGTTGTTAGGAAGGTTTATTCAGGAAACCCGTCAATTGGAGCGGGTGAAAAATCAATGGAAGCTGTCTGCGATGTCCTAGAACAGCTCGTGAGGGATGGCACTCTCAAGCGATACGCCGTCGGCGGCGCCACTGCGGCAGGCTTCCCCGGTGAGCCATTGGCCACGCGGGATTTTGCTGTCTTCGTGTTTCTCGAGCCCCCGCCAGCTTCACTCCTCGTCACTCTGGAACCATTGTATTCCCGACTTTGCGAAATGGGCTTCACGGAATTTGAAGAGGAAGGGCTGCTGATCCATGGCCTCCCTGTTCAATTTCTCAGTGCGTCTCCCGGACTGGAGGCCGAGGCCGTGAAACAGGCGCTTGTTGTGGAATGGGATGGTCACCGCATGCGGGTCATGCGTCCGGACCACCTTGCGGCCATTGCTCGCACCGTGGGACGTCCCAAAGACCGTGCGGGGGTGGTTTACCTTGCGGAACTTCCCGACTTCGCCCGCAACACGTTCTCCAGAATCCTTTCCAGACATGGCCTGAAAGAACGTTGGATTGACTGGGCAACTGCCCTGGGCCTCGGCGTTTGAATCTCACCTTTCACGCTTCAAGTTTCAGCCTCGCCGCCATTTCCGCTTTTTCCGTTGCCACTCTTCCTTCCCGGTAAGTAGTGCCCTCCGGGCTGCCTGCGGCAGGCCACCCGGCCACCTCCCAGTTGGCACGTGTTCTCATTTACCATTCCCCGATCCGCAATCCGCAATCCCCTTTCGCCCTAGGGGCTAACCTCCGGTCAGTTTATCCCGATCGCTCCCAGCGATCCGGTCTTCACATTCCTGCCCTCAGGCAGGTAAACACTCCCTCTGGGCGTCAACAACTTCTCCTCGACTTCTCATCGCCAATCACGGATTCTGCCGGGCCTTCAGATGAGGACAATTTCTCTTAGGTCGAGACCAGGGCACGAACACCCTTATTGTGCGGCGGCCTGCAACATCTGCGGTTGCACTTCCTCACGAACCGTTATCCATTTCCCAACCTTTGAAGGGCGGGGGTCGGTTTATTCCAACGTATCAGTCATTCAATGCAAGGGATGTGGGATTCGGCGACGATCACCGGAAATTGTCGACGACTATGAAGAGGAGTATCACGCCCCATACGCCGATCAAGGTAAAGCCATCCATTCTCACACGCTCAGGCATTTCGCCGACCTGATGACAGAGATGTTTAAAGGCTTTCGAAGCGATCAGGAACGGTTTTTGGACGTGGGGTGCTCGACGGGACGGGTTCTCCAACTCGCACGCACG
>Ga0209591_10002964_pt1 | contig 20022 bp, 19 predicted proteins | sample MAT01_FD_187207 | JGI IMG/M metagenome (GOLD analysis project Ga0209591, IMG submission 187207) | Freshwater microbial communities from Lake Fryxell liftoff mats and glacier meltwater in Antarctica - MAT-01 (SPAdes) (version 2) | ecosystem: Environmental > Aquatic > Freshwater > Ice > Liftoff... | reverse complement strand
AAGGCGTCGGTCTTGTGTTTTTTCTGCTGAAATAGGGTATGATGAAGGGAGGTTAAGGTACGAGACGTAAAAATCCGACCTCGATCATAATACCGTAGTTAACGTCAAACACAGCGGGGCATCGCTGTGCTACCGGAGCGACGATAAGACGAAGGTTCGCCTTCGCAGTCGCGCTGAGGGTAGAAGCCCCCGCCTTTAGGCATGGGGAGTATGTCACCGCGGGTGTCGTCATGTTGAACTTGCGCGGCGCAGTCGTCCGCCCAGTGTAGCAATGACTACACCCGCAATGATGACCGCACTGCCGGCAAGTTGCCAGGGAAGCGGAATTTCGGCGAACAAAAAGAATGCTGCTGTCGCGCTGATGCTGGGTTCTACCTGTACTGCGACGCTAATGAGCGTCGCAGACATATAGCGCAAGGCATATGTGAACGCGGTATGGGCGATCAACTGCGGAAAAAGTGTGATCAACCCGATATATAAATACGCATCGGTGCTGTAACCCACCAATGATGTACGCGTGAGCACGACCGCGATAAGCAGTGTGATCGCAGCAAATGAATACAGCAGCCAGATAAACGGCAGCAAGCTGACGTATCCGCGCACCCCACGCGAAAGTGTACGCTGAATGGCAACTGCTATCGCAGAACTTATGGCAAACGAGGCGCCGAGCAGCGGATTGCTGCCCATTGCGCCGTCATTGCTACCCGCAAATGCGATAACAATATTGCCGATAATGACCGCGCTCAATCCAATGATGATATAGCGTGTCAGCCGCACCTTGGTAAAGGTGACCTCGATAAGCGCCGCCCAAATCGGAGATGAAGTCACGAGCACGCTGGCGATCAAGACGCCCACATATTCGAGCGACCAATTCCATAATACAAATTGTAAAGCCATCCACATGCCTGCGATCACCGTCACAATCAGTTCGCGGCGGCGTATCTGGCGTAGTTCGCGTCGATAACGCGCCAGCACGATCGGTGTCAGCACCAACGATGCCAGTGCAAGGCGCATGAACGCGATAACCAATGATGGCGCACCAGCGGCTTGCGCATAGCGCGTCAAAATAGCGGCACTAGCGCCTGTGAGTACGCCAAAAACGAGCGCGATAAACACAGGAAATGGAGGACGTTCGGCATTCACCGCCGCGACCGGGGTAAGCTGGGTGACGCGAGTGATCATGAGCGAATTCCGTTAAACAATGCTACTCGAATGTACCGACAGAATCGGACGAAAGCGGCAGGTTTGGCGATGTCTGTTGTAGTTCATAGCGTTCGAGAATGGGCAGCAGCACTATCCATGCGATTAATGGGACGGTACTAGCGAGCGCGGTCACATAAACGACTGTGCGAACTTGATCATTACCGAGCACTTCGAGCGCAAGTCCGGTGACAATGACACTAACGACCGTGGCGAACTGAAAACCCGCGAAATCAAGCGAAAACATGCGTCCAATATACGCACCATCGACGGATTTTTGGAGGATGACAGAGCTATAGGTCCAATAAATGCTGCTGCCAATCGCCTTGACGATGATCGCCAGCGCCGCGACTGCCAATGTCGGCGACCCGCCCAGCAGCAGCCAACCGAGCGTTACCGATGCGTATCCTAAGATGACTAAACGCCGCATCCGTTTAATCGATCCATCATTGCTGCGCGCTAAAATAATAGGACCCAGAACCGCGCCGATGCCGAATGCCCCCCATAACATGCCGAGCGACAGCACACCGTCATCGCCGATGACGAACAGCGCTGTCCCAAAAATGATTAAAATCGTATCGATGCTGCCAATGTTGCCACCAAATTTGATCAACAGAGCAGCCGCAATTGGCGGATTTTTACGCGCGTAACGTAATCCGTCGGTGAAATCGCGCGCCGAGGCTTTTGGTTTTTCATGCGCTTCAGTCGGCGTTCGCTGATCGAGCGGAATGTTGATCGATGCGATCAAGAGTGCGGAGACGGCGAAGGTTGACGCGTCGAAAACGATCGCAGCGCCTGTGCCTAACCAACCGGAAATCAAACCGCCCAACACGCCGCCGACTGCCAACATCACTGACCAAATAGCACTGCTCAGTAAATTGGCAGTGACTAAATCTTCGGCTCGTGTGATGCTCGGCAAAATCGCGCTGCGCCCTGGCTCGAACACCGCTGATGCGCCGAACTGCAAGGCGGTGAGCAGATAGATTAGCCACAGCCGATCGGGAGTGGTCGCCAGCAAAAACCCAAGCACGATAAAAACCCGCGCGACATCGCTGGCAATCAGCATATTCTTGCGGTCAAAGCGATCTAACAGCACGCCCCCTAAAGGACTGACGAGTAACGGGGGTAGAAACCGCGCGAGCAGCAAACCGCTCACCGCCAGACCAGAGCGCGAGGCATCACCAGTCAATTCAAAAGTGTAGCGGCTGACTAAGGCTGCCAGTACGATGGTATTGAACCAATCGCCCAACAAGCTGATGGCTTGGGCGATCCAAACACGTGTAAATGCGGGGTTGCGTCGTAGAACCTGGAGTATGTTGATCATACGCGCAAGCATAATCGATCCCCGCACAGCGCCATAGTGCCAGCATATGCCGCCGATTTGACAGCCTTTTGTTCCGCTACTATCATGCCGTTTTTTTGGGGCTATGGTTAACGAAGCGATCTATGGATACAGTCATAAATTCGGCAGCGGGTTTTTGGCGCAACCGCACCTCATTGATTTTCTATATTGATTAATCGTTGGTCTTACGCAGATTGCCCTTATCCTAAATCCTTCTCCCTCAGGGAGAAGGACTTCCCTACCGCGACGGTTTTTCACCCCTCGCCCTGATGGACTGAGGGGCTGAAAACGAGGGGTTTGTGTACGGTGACTTAATCGTTGGTCTTACGCTCGGCGTGCGTCTTGCCGTATTCTCAGAAAGTAGTGGTGTCGTGATTCAATTCATAGATTTGATCAAAGCGATTGTGCTCGGCATCGTCGAGGGGATTACCGAATTCTTGCCCATTTCTTCAACCGGACACTTGCTTATCGCGGCACGTCTGCTCGATTTTCAGCGTGATGCGAATGGTACGTTCGAGATTTTTATTCAACTTGGCGCGGTCATCGCGGTCGTGATTTTTTATCGAGCAACACTGATTGATCAGATACGGCGCGTGCGCAGCGACCGTTCTGTACAACACTTCTGGTTGGCAATTGTGCTGGCAACGATACCAGCGGCGGTCATCGGCTTCGTTCTGCGTTCCTGGATTAAATCGACCCTGTTCGTACCGCCTGTGATCGCACTTTCGTTCATCATCGGTGGTATTGTGCTCTTGTTGGTCGAACGCCGCCCCAAGATTGACGATGTGGTAAACGAGTCGAGTGCCGCGTTGGAGGCGGTTACTTTTCGGCAGGCACTTATAATCGGCTGTGCGCAAGTAATCGCATTGATTCCCGGCGTTTCGCGGTCTGCCGCGTCGATTATCGGTGGTATTTCAGTCGGTTTATCACGACGCACAGCGACCGAATTTTCGTTTTTTCTCGCCATTCCCACCTTGGGCGGCGCGACTATCGTCGATCTGTTCTTAAGTCTGGACGGGATACAGTCCGATGAATGGGTGTATTTGTTTGTGGGTTTGTTCGTGTCTTTTTTGGTAGCGTTGGCAGCCATTGCATGGTTGCTTCGCTATATTTCGAGGCACAGTTTCGCTGTGTTCGGCGTATATCGGATTGTGATGGGGCTGATAATCTTAGTTTTAGTGGCGGCGAAATTCCTATAAACAACTAGGTCAACAGGTTATAAATGAAAGGACAATTTAGGACGTTTTTTGAGTCGATATATCGTACAATGATAGTTACAATAAAAAATATTCATGATCGTGCAACGATTCGAAAGACGCCGAATGCAAAACACGATACATACGGATCTATATTTTCTGATCGTTAGCCCCGATAACGACTTGATCGACTCGCTGCGTGCTTTGCTTGATGAACAAGCCTGCATCGGATTGATAGCCAATGATTCGGCGGCAGCGCGCGACGTGTACACGCGTGTGCATCTGGACGCTGTGATCATCGACTTCAATGAAAGTATCGATGTTGGGTTGGATTTATGCCGCGCGATCCGTACTGATATGTTAACGCAACAACCGTTGGTATTTGTAGTTTCTAATCGCTATGGTGATGTAGCGCTGGTTGATCGTATGCTTGAAGCGGGCATGGATGATCTGCTGCCAATTCGTGTCAATATGCGTTTGGCACGCCGTCGCATCGAGCAATTCGTGCGTTCAACGCGCTATCAACGTCAGTTGGAATTACAACAGCAGAGTCTGCTCGAATCGCAGCACGCCGAACGCGAGCAGCGGCTGTTAGCAGAAACCCTGCGTGATACGACCTCATTGATGACACGCACGCTCAATATGCGAGAGGTGATCGAGCGCATCTTCGAAAATGCCGCCCGTGTTGTCCCGCATGACGCGGCAAACATCGTTCTCATCGAAAATGATGTCGGCTATATTCGTTACACCAACGGCTATGACGATGCAACCACTGCACGTATGCTGAATGTCAGTTATGAAATCAGCAAGACGCCTGCCTTCTATACATCGCTGGCGACGGGCAAGCCGTTTCGTAACAGCAACGTCAAAGGCGACGCGAATTGGGTTGAACAGGAAGAATTGCCACGCTTGCATGACACACAAGCCTATTTGTGTACGCCAATTAAAACGTATGGACAAGTCATCGGCTTTCTCAACCTGGATAACTTCGACGGCGACGCCTTTTCTGACTCCGATGTCGAACGCATGAGTGCATTTGGCGACCAAGCCGCGATTGCGATTGTGAATGCGGAGCTTTATGACGCGATTTTTCGGGATGCTGCCGAACTCAATCAGCTACAACAAGCGACTTCACTGTTGTTCAGTTCAAACCTTCTCACATTCGACAATCTGGCAGATGTCGGCGGACAAATTGCCGAAACGGTCGTTCGTGTGTTTAAGAAGGTAGATTGTGGCGTGATGCTGCTCAATGCAGACCAGCGTACGCTCCAGCGTAACCTGCGCGCAGGCAAATTCAATGTCATTGCTGACAGGCATCTTGATATCGATTCACTTGGCTTGGTGCCTACGGCTGTGCGCTTAGGTGAAAATGTTTATGCGCCAAATGTTGATGATGATCCGCGTTATCTGGCGAGCAATTCCGCAACGCGAAGCGAACTCGTAATTCCGCTTCGTACAAAAAACAGGGTGATCGGTGCGCTTGATTTTCAAAGTTCCGATTTGGACGCATTTTCTGAACGTGACCAAGAAACACTCAGTCGTTTCGCGGGCAATGCAGCACTCGTGATCGAAAATATTCAGTTGTTGAGCGCGATCCGCGAACAGGAACGTGCCAACGCGATTCTGACGTATGGAAGCGATGCGATTGCGCTGGCAAATGCGCAAAAAGGCATCCAGCAGGTGAACCCGGCGTTTCTTCGATTATTCGGATACGAACCGGGTGAAATCGATGGAGACCCGCTAGAAGACCTGGCGACACCGCTTTCTCGTCCGGCATTTTTATCGGCGTTAGTAGAAGTTTATGACACCCATGAAAGCCGCCGTTTAGAAATTCTGGCAGTGCGCGCTAATGGACGCACGTTTTCGGCGGATATGATGCTCTCGCCCATTCGTGCGCTGAACGACGGATCGGTTACCAATGTGATTTGCAGTGTGCGTGATATTTCGGATCGCAAAAAACTTGAGCTGGATCTGGAACAATCGCTGATTAAAGAACGTGAGCTTGTCGAACTCAAATCACAGTTCATACGCCACGCATCGCATGAACTGCGCAACCCATTGGCGAGTGTGCGTATTTCGACCGAACTTTTGATGATGGTTGGAGAACGCAAGACACCTGCTGAACGGGCAGAGCGCTTAAAGGGAATTTTAGATCAGACGACCATATTGACCCGTGCCTTAGACGAGTTGTTAGATTTGAACAACTTCCAGCATTTGGATTATGCCTTACTGCATCCGAGTACCTTCGATCTGGTCGAGGTGATACAATACGTCATCAATCAAATTGAACGAGTATCGTCGGTGCAGCATCGTTTTGAAGTGATTGATGATGGAAAATGTCATGTTGTCAGCGCTGATCGCGAAAAAGTGACGAGCATTTTGCGGCATTTGATCCAAAATGCCGTCAAGTTTTCGGATGCTAATACCTGCATTACTTTATCGTTGGAATGCGGCGATATGATCATGATCAGCGTACGCGACGAAGGAATCGGCATTCCTAAAGAACATCATCGCCATATCTACGAGCCATTTTATCGCGTGCGAACCGAACTCCACGAGCAGTATGCATCGCGGAGCACGGGTGTTGGTTTGGGCTTGACGATTGTCAAGCAAGCTGTTGATTTACATCGTGGGCAAATTTTGTTCGAGACAACCGAAGGTCAGGGCACGATATTCAGGGTGGTACTACCGAAACAATAACCCAATTCGTTGAATATTCGTTAAACTGATCATCGATGGTTGATTTGAGGGGTTGGTAGCATGAGCGAACCGAAAAAGAAACAAATTCTAGTCGTTGAAGATGCCCATTCGCTGCGGCGCGATATTGTCGAGATGCTCGGTTTCGAAGGCTACGATGTCATTGACGCCGAAAATGGCTTAAAAGGCTTGGAGCGCGCACGTGAGTCGCATCCTGATCTGATCATCTGCGACATCATGATGCCAGTCATGAACGGCTATGAAGTACTGGCGGAGCTTCGCCGAGATCGAACGTTGGAAATGATTCCGTTCATTTTTCTAACCGCACGTGGCGATCGGGTCGATTGGCGCACTGGGATGCAAAGTGGCGCCGATGATTACGTGATCAAACCGTTTACCGCATCGGAACTGCTTGGGACGGTCCGCACGCGCCTGGAACGTAAAGAAATCATCGAAAGCTACACGGAAAGTCTCGTCGATGAAGTGCGCAACAACATCATCACCGCGATGCCGCATGAACTTCGCACGCCATTGAACGTCGTGCTGGGGTTTTCGACGCTGATGATGACCGATGCAGCCGGGTTGGATGCGGCGCGCATTGAAGAAATGTCAACGCATATCCATGTCGCTGGCAATCGGCTGTATCGATTAATCGAAAATTATATTACGTATGCGTATACCGAAATTTTGATGTCAGATGGTAATCGGCGTCAACTGCTGCACGCTGGCTTCCTGTTTTCGCCACAGGTATCTATTCGCAATTATGCTACCGAGCGCGCGCGTATATTCAACCGTGAAAACGATGTGCAATTTTCGCTCCAGGAAACCGCACAACTCGCCATTCATGAAGAATATTTCAAGAAAATTATCGAAGAACTTGTCGATAATGCGTGTAAGTTTTCGCTGCAAGGCACTTCCATACAGATTGACTCGTCTGTGCAAAACGGGCTGTATATCATTGAAATTCTTGATCATGGTCGTGGTATGAAGCCGGAACAAATTGAACGCATCGGCGCGTATATGCAATTTGAGCGACATTTTCATGAACAGCAAGGCAGCGGATTGGGACTGATCATTAGCAAACGTCTGATAGAACTGCATAGCGGCACGTTCGCAATCGATGCGGCCGTTGCCCAAGGCACAATAATCCGATTTGCACTGCCTATGGTGCAGACCACCAATAGCAAGCATTAAGTACCGGTTTATGGCAGTTGTTTGTGTAGGCGACAAACTTCGCTATAATGACGGTAGTATTTTTGTTGTTGCGCCTGCACAATTTTATGGAAGGAAGCCTCGATGCGCGCGTTGATTATGAGCCGCAGGTGGTGGCTGCTCGTCAGTATAGTTACGTTGGTCTTGGTTGCGTCTGCGTGTTTTCAGCCAGCAGGCAGCGCTTTGGAATCGACCAATATTGCGTTTAGTGCTCCAACGTACACCGATACTGTGACGAATACACCGCTTCCAACCGAGTCGCCGTTTCCAACGATTGATTTAACCGCGACCCCAGAAGTCGTCGTGCCAACCGATACGTTGATAGCGACGGAGACGCCGCAAGCTGTCGTCGATGCGGCATTGCAGGATGACCCGTTTGCGCAGACCGCGACCGCGTTCTCTGTGCAGCAAACGCAGCAAGCAGAGCTTTTGTTTGGCGAAGGCGATGTGCCACCTGTGCAGGAAAATCCACCCGCGCAAGCGGACGATTTCTTCTTGACAGCGACATTTATCGTCCAGCAAGCGACGCAGACGTACGGCGTCCCGCTTACGCTTACGGCTGAATTTTTGACGCAGATGGCGCAGTTTCCAACGCCGACACCGCAGCCGTTCATCGACCCAGTACAACCTATCCAGCCTATCCAGCCAAGCGGCACCGATTGTATCCATGAAGTGCGTGCGCGTGACCGCAACCTGTTCCGGATCGCGCTCGCTTACGGCTCGACGGTCGATGCGATTGCCGTCGCGACCGGTCTGGCAAATCCGGCGCTCATTCGCGTCGGTGATCGGTTGATTATTCCGGGCTGCGGTACCGTAGGCTTTATTCCGCCGCCGACATCAACCCCTCACCCGACCAGCAGCGCACTGCCACCCGCAGATATCACGTGTGTATCGCCGTATACGGTTCGTCAAGGTGATACGCTGTACCGAATTTCGTTGGCGTGCGGTGTGACAGTCCGCGAAATTCAAAACTTGAACAGCATTGTCGTCCCAGACCTGATCTTCGTGGGAGAGCAATTGTTTATCCCCGGAAGATAGGGGGCGCAGAACGCGCTGAGTCAACTATGCTTTTATGAACGCCAAAAGGCGGGCAGTGAAGTTCTGCGCCCGCCTTTTTTATTCATGAATTTTGAGCATTAATCCTGGAAGTGAGGAACAGATCGTGCTAGAAATACCTGTGCATATTGAAGAAATTTATCATGGCAAAATTGTGCATTTGACGGTTCAAGATGTGCGTTTGCCCGATGGTAAAACTGCCAAACGCGAGATCATCAAGCACGGCGGCGCGGTCGCAATGGTCGCGCTCGACGCAGACCAAAACGTACTTCTGGTGCGCCAATTTCGACTTGCCGCTAATCAGGTCCTGACCGAAATTCCGGCTGGCACGCTTAATCCGAATGAAGCGCCCACCACCTGCGCCGAACGCGAGCTGCAAGAAGAAACGGGCTACAAACCGGGCAAGCTCGAATCGCTCGGCGGCATATTCGTCGCGCCGGGTTATACAACCGAATACATTCATTTATTTCTGGCGACCGACCTGCGCGAGTCCGTCCTCGATAAAGACGAGGACGAATTTCTTGAACTTGACCGCGTGCCTTTAAGCGATGCGATTGCCATGATCGAGCGCGGCGAAATTATCGATGGCAAGAGCGTGACAGCGCTGCTGCGTGTGGCGCGCAAACTCGGCGTGTAAGCGCATATCGTTGGCGTCGCGCGTCACCCTTGAACGTCACCTTTTGCGTGTGATATACTCTATGTCACTTTCGGTAAAATTCCGATGCGCCTACACACCCAACGTGGGCGTATTTTTTTGGTCACTAAAGGAAATGCGTCATGCACGAATTAATCAAATCGCTCGAAGCAGATCTCAAGCCGCATAATCACCCAGAGTTCGGTGCCGGTGACACGCTCAAGGTTCACGTGCGCATCGTGGAAGGTACGAACGAACGCGTTCAAATTTTTCAAGGCGTCGTCATCCGTTTTCGCAAAGGCGGCAACGATCAGAATTTCACCGTGCGTCGTATCGCGTCGCACAGTATTGGCGTCGAGCGCACCTTCCTGATCAACAGCCCGCGCATCGACAAAATTGAAGTCATGCGCCGTGCGAAAGTGCGCCGCGCGCAGCTTTATTATCTGCGTAACGTGCGTGGTAAGGCAGCCCGTTTGAAGGAAAAGCGCTAATTGAAAGTGCGTCCTTTCATCGGCATTACTTCATCGCTCATCTTTATCGATGGCAATCCGTTTAACCGCGCCTATCAGAAAAATGCTGAAGCGATTGCGCGCGCTGGCGGATTGCCTGTTTATATTCCGACAGGATTGGACGAAGCGACGCTGCGTCTGATTTATGACCGCACAGACGCGATTTTGCTGCCGGGTGGTCCCGACGTAGACCCAGCGCAGTATGGTGAAGCACGACATTTTACTGTCACTGATAAACGGATTGACAGCGCGCGCGATGCGCTCGAACTGACGGTCGCGCGTTGGCAAATCGACGAAGATCGCCCGACATTTGGCATTTGTCGTGGGCATCAGATTCTCAACATCGCGCTGGGCGGCACGTTGGTGCAAGATATTCCCGACGAACTCAAAAGCACGCTGACGCATGATTTGCCGGATGGTGAACCGCGTAGTACACGCCTTCATCCGATTGAAATCACGCCCAATACCCGTTTGGCAGCGATTTTGGGGACGACGCACGCTGATGTCAACAGCTTGCATCATCAATCGGTGCAACGCGCCGCGCCCGGCGTGCTCGTCACCGCGACTGCGCCGGATGGGGTGATCGAAGCGATGGAAGTGCCCGGCAAACGTTTTATGCTCAGTGTGCAATGGCATCCCGAAGATTTGTTTGACAGTGACGATGCCATGATGCGCTTGTTTCAGTCGTTCGTCGATGCGGCGGCGGATTATGCCGAGCGACGTACCGACCGCGTCTAACGCGCTGATTGGCGTATTCGATTCCGGCGTCGGCGGCTTGTCGATCTTACGCGAAATTCACCGCGCGCTCCCATTTCATCCCACGTTGTACTACGCCGACCAGGCACATCTTCCCTACGGTACAAAATCTAAAAATCAACTGCTCGATTATGTGAGTGCGATTGTGCGCTATATGATCGCCGATGGCGCACAGGTGATCGTACTGGCGTGCAACACGGCAAGTGCTGCATGTTTACACGACTTGCGCGCGGCGCATCCTGAAATGCCGTTTGTTGGCATGGAACCAGCGATCAAGCCTGCCGTCGAAGCGTCTCGAACGGGGATCGTCGGCGTGCTGGCGACGCAAGTAACTGCTGATGGCGATTTATATCGGGCGACGCTGGCAAAATTCGCAGGTGAGGCGCGTGTAATAACGCAGGTTGCGCCCGCCCTGGTGACGTTGGTGGAAAGTGGCGAGTGGGCGTCATCGGAAGCCAGGCAGCTTATCGCTGAAATTATCGCGCCGATTTTGCACGCGGGCGCGGATCAGGTTGCGCTGGCTTGCACCCATTTTCCATTCTTGATCGAGGCGTTGCAAGCGGTTGCGGGCGAAGGCGTCACGTTTATCGACCCCAGCCCTGCGGTAGCACGTCAAACGCGGCGTGTGTTAATCGAGCGTGGCTTGCTCGTCGAAACTGGCACGGCGCGCGCGACACACCGTTATTTTTCCAGCGCCGCACCAGAACGACTGCGCGCGATGATCACCCGCTTGATCGGCGTTGATGCTGATGTACAGCATTTAATCGTATAAGGGCGAGCCTGTGCCCCAACCAGTAATGCCAAAAGATCACGCGCGCACAGGCGGCATTTTCGGCTGCGTCTGGAAAGGCATCACGCGCCGCGCGTCAGCGGGTGGGGTGATCGGCAGCAAAATCGTAAACATTGAACCGGGAAACTTGACGGGATCATGTCCGAGACTTTCCGCCCAGATGCGCCCGCCATGCCCCTCGATCACGCCTTTAGCAATCGTCAATCCTAAACCAGGTCCCGCGCCCATGAATTTGTATGCACCCGTCGAATGCAGTGACGGGTCGTGTCCACGATAAAACTTCTTAAAGATCAATTCAAGGTTGTCGGGGTTGATGCCGACGCCCGTATCTTGGATAGTAATTAACAGGTGATCGACTTCTTCTTCGTTCTGGGCACGGTGCAGCCGCCCAACGATCTCAATGCGCCCGCCATCCGGCGTGAATTTGATCGCGTTGACGATCACATTGCGAAATGCCTGCACTAAACGCTGCGTATCTGCATGAATCGAGGGGAGGTCTTTCAAGCCATCGGCGCGCAGATAAATTTTACGCTGACGCATCGCATCCTGTAGGGGTTCGATAGCAGTACGCACGACGATGGATAGCGTGGTTTGAGCAAAGCGTAAGTCCATTGCGTCAACGTCGATCACGCTGACATCGAGCATGGCGCTGATCAATTCCTCCATGCGTTCGCTGGCTTTACGTAAGCTGCCAACCATGCCGACGACTTGTCCTTGATCGAGCTTGTCGGATTCCAGCACAGCTTCGAGAATGTCGGTATAGCCGCGAATTTGTGCCAGTGGCGTCCGAAGTTCGTGGCTGGCAATCGTCACAAAGTCGGTTTTGACCGAGTCGAGCCGCCGCATTTCTGTATTCAGGCGCTGTAAATCGGCGACGAGGCGCATGTTCTCTTGCGATGTGCTGTCGATGCCAGCGGTGATTGGATGTTGTGTCGGCGCGAGCACATCAAGCAGCCGTGTCCCTAACGCGCGTACAGGCAGATAAACCAACGCGATCAAAAGCGCGATACCGACCAGCAGCGTCAGATTTTCCAGCGAAAACGTCGGTTCAACGCCGCGCGCGATCAACAGCGCCACGAATATAAACAACGTGGTGATGCCGATCAACAAGCCAGCGCGCACGACCGACACGACCGCGACGAATAAAGGCGGTATCGGACTCATTGGTTTTGGACGCGGCACAGGGCGTCCGCGTGTTACGTTACTTGAGGATATAATAGGTGCCTTTTTTCGACCCAACTTTGAGCAAAATGCCGCGTTCGACCATATCCGCTAAGTCAAGGCGCAATGTTTCGGCGCTGACGCCCGCACACAAGGTGCGGTACTCTCGGTTCGTGATCGAGCCGCGGTCTTTGATGTATTGCAACGCGCGTGCCTGCCGATGATTGGTATTGCGTACCCAATCAGGCATGGTCGCTTTTTCGCGACTGTTGCGCAACGTGACGGCGAAGCTGTACGGGCGTGCGTCGAAGATCGGGTTTGGGTGCCCGGCTTGCTCCATGACTTCGAGCATCCGGTCAATTCCTAGCCCTAGTTCTTCGATATACCCCCATTGAAACAACCCATTGACGATGCGCGGATTGCGGCTGAAATGTTCATCGACGATGTTTTCTACCGTGATGAAGCCGGGCAGTCCTCCCGGACTAATTACTTCCAGCCGATCCGAATACATACGGATTTCGATGCGACGACCCCGCAGGCGATAGTCTCGATGGCAAATAGCGTTGACGATGGCTTCGCGCACCGCGAATTGCGGATATTCGTAGCTTTCTTCGCGTACTAACCCTTTGACGACAGCGCTGACCGCCATTTCGCCCCACACGAGATTCCACGCATTTTCGATCAAGCGCGGCAGCGGTCCTGATAATTCTTCACGGCGCGAATAACCGGCGAGTCCATTGTCGCCGCGTGGCGTTTTACCGACGAATTTGGCAAAGACGACGCCGCTTTGTGGCAGCCAATGCTGCGGATATTCTGCGAATAGTAAAATGCCGCTCACGGTCGGGCGCCCAGCGGTGTCCATCGCGCCGATCTCACGCAGTAGATCGTCGATGCGTCCGTTGTAGGGGCGTTTCGTGCGTTCAGCGCGTTTCGCGAGATATTCTTCGAGATATTTTGGGCTAAAATCGTCGCGCGTGGCACCCGGAACGGCTTCGCTTTCAAAGTCGCCTGTGCTTTTGGCGCTGGCAAGTTTGAGAATCTCTTGCCCACCGAGCGGACGCACCGCATTTTCATTGCGGATTACGACACGTCCATCGCTGAGTGCGTGCAGTTCGATGCTGCGCGGAATACGTAAAGCGTAAACGGTGCCCTCGTCGGTTTCGACGGGTTCCCAACTGCCAGTGACAACCGAAGGACTGCACAGCGTATCGGCTTCACGCAGCGATTTGCTCAATCCTTCCAAATCGCTTTTACCGACCATCGCGCCGTCATCACGCAGCCCAACAACCAACGTACCGCCTTCGGTGTTGGCGAACGCTACCATCGCCTCTGCGATCTGTTTTGGATCCGCCTTTTCCAAGAAAGCCAGACGAGGTCCGGGTCCGTTTTTTAGAAAATCAGGGTTCAGCATGACGGGTTAACTTATCGTTTCATACGCTTATCGGCGCAAGTGGTCACGAAATGCCATTATAGCACCCGTTCGCAGACTGTCACATCGAATCATGAGTGCAGTCGTGTTATCGGGTGTTGATTGTCGGGTTAGGCAATTTGGGGCGTATGTTCTATACTCATTTTATGGGAACACGACACGTCTTGAACTTATTCTCGGATCGGTTACGGTCGCTGCCGATTTTGATTCTATATTTGACCGACGGTTGCAACAGCCGCTGTGTGACATGCGACATCTGGCGCAATCCGCGCCGGAACATGCGCGCCGATTTGATCGACTCGTTGGTTGTACAAGTCAAGCCGCTTGGCATTCGCTGGGTGGTATTAAGCGGCGGTGAGGCGATGCAGCATCCAGATTGGGCGGGTATCGCGCAGCGCTTTCGTGTACAAGGTGCGCGTGTGCTGCTGCTCACCAATGGACTATTGATCCGTAAACAAATCGACGACGTGATCGCCAGCGTCGATGAAGTAATTGTCAGCTTGGATGGCGGTACAGCCGCGACCTACGAAGCAATTCGCGGCGTCGATGGCTTCGATTTAATTATGGACGGCATTCGGCATGTGCGCGCAGCGGGTATACCCGTCACGACACGCACGACCGTGCAGCGTGCCAACTTCCGCGAAATACCGACGATCATCGACGTTTGCAAAACCGCTGATGTCAACCATATCAGCTTCTTGACGGTCGATGTCAGCAACCCGGTTGCGTTTGGGGATCGGTTCGCGTCTGATACGTCGATCCCTATGATGAGCGGATTGGCTCCGTCAGAACACCAGCCGCCAACGACCGCGCTGACATCCGATGATGTGCGCGAACTCGCTGGCATTCTCGATGAAGTCGAGCGCCATTACACGGATGAATTTGTGTCCGGTCGCATCGCGGAATCGCCCCTGAAATTACGGCACATGCTGACATATTTTGGCGCGCTCAATAATCAATCGACATTTCCGCGTGTGCGCTGTAACACGCCCCAGCTTTCCGCCGTCGTTGAAGTCGATGGATCACTGCGCCCGTGTTATTTCCTGCCGAAGATGGGCAACGTGAATGATGGAGGACTGAACGTATCGATCAATACATCGGAAGCGTTGGCGTTACGGGCGGCGGTGCGCGACGGCGAGCGCGCAGAGTGTGAACGCTGTGTGTGTCCTTTATACAAAGGGGCGCTGGCGCTCGCGCGGCTGTGACAGTGAGATCATGTTCGATTATCTTGTGTTGCTTGGGTTGGCTGCGTTAAGTGGGTTCTTTTTACTCCGCTTGATTCTGATCATTGCGGGGGTGTTGAAAGCGCCTGTACTGCGTCAACTGCAATCATATTCGGCGGTTTATTCATCTTATTATCCGGTTCCTGCGTTTTTCATCTGGACAGGCGTCTTGCTGCTGTGCGGCGGTATCCTATCGATGCTGGTCACAAAATCACGTTTTCCAGCGTTCATCCCTGGTGTTTTGTGTTTGTGTACAGCGTGGACAAGCCTCCAATACGAACGTTTTTGGGCGCGGCGTGGGCGTTTCTTGTTTCCGCGCTGGTATCGCGAACTGCAAGAACGTGCTGGGCGCGACGAACAACGCCGCGTCGCCTATGCGTGGCTGCGGCTGCCGCTTTCGACACGGCGACGGCTCAGTTTTCAGGATCGAGCGTTTGGGGTGTGGGCAGATTTGGTATTGTTGAGCACAACCGACGCAACAGGTGACACGTTCGTCCACGATTCAGCGTATCGGTTGCTTAAGCGCCGCATGGTGGCTTCATGAGAACGTTTTTTCGACGCGTGTTCCGGCGTACACCGCGCACACTAAGCAGTCTTGAGGCGTATCAATTATGGGCGGAGTTGTATCCGCCGCACGCGCATAATGCGCTGATGCGTGTCGAGCAAGATGCCATGACCGCCTTACTGCCTGCCCTAACGGACTGTCGCGTTCTTGATCTTGCAAGCGGAACCGGACGTTATGCCCATCTCGCGATAGCGCGCGGCGCGCATTCGGTAATCGCGCTCGATAACAGCGCGCCCATGTTAGAACGAAACAAGGCGCACGCGCGCGCCTTAGCGACAATGGAGCGGCTGCCGCTGCGGACTTCGAGTATCGAGGTCGTGCTGTGCGGATTAGCCATCGGTCATTTGGCGGTTGTCGAACCTGTGCTTAACGAGATCGTGCGCGTGTTAACACGACGTGGAGTTGCGTTGATTAGCGATGTGCATCCTTCATTGTTTGTGAACGGTGCGCGACGCACGTTTCAAGCCCACGGTGCGACGTACGCGGTACAACACACGCCGCATTCGCTGAGCAGTGTCGTCATGTCGGCGCGTGCTGCCGGGCTGGTTTTAACCGCGCTTGCCGAACCCAGTATCGACGCGCAAAAAGATGAGCATTTGTCGCCTGTGCCTGTGGTCGTGGTCTATCGATTTGAGCGTGAAAGGACATAAACGCCCAATATCAATGCGATAATGGCGGGCGGTACGCACAGTGATAAAAATAGGCGCGGGGCACTTTCGACGCTGCTCATTAAAGCGTAAAGCACAAGAAACAATACGATCCCCAAAATGGAGAGGCTCGCGCCGAAGATCAGCGCACGTTGTAAACGCTGACGTTCATTCTGGGGTGACGGTTGTGAGTTCATACGGTTTCTCCTCGCGGGTTTAGGCGCATCGTTGATGAAACGTAGGCTGATTTATACAACTTTTTTGCGATTGTAGGCATGAAAGTTGCATATACTGTAGGTGCAAGTCTCATTCGTTTCGCAACGTATGTTGCATGAGAACACCAGCTTTAGAAAGGGTCACACGTGATCGCGTTTAAGAAATATTCCACCCGATTTGCTCTTGTTTCTATGATCGTTATATTGGCGGCAACTGCCGTAAGCGCGCAAAAGAATTCGCCAGAAGTCCCCCCTGCGGATCCTGAAGATTCGTCATTGTTGACTTTAATGATCTTGCTTGATGGCGATACGCTGGAATTGACGCTGGAAGATTCGGATGGTGCGCTGCTCGCCGCATTCAACGCGAGTGAAGGTGATGAAGTCACCGTGACGATGGAAGCAGAGGATATCGATCCTTATCTCGTATTGTTTGGTGCATCTGGCGCACTCGTCGCGCAAAATGACGATGCCGATGGATTGAATTCGCAGATTGCAGATTTTGAAGTCCCAGCAGATGGCACCTACTTTATTTTGGCGACGACCTTTTCCAACCGGAATAATTCGTTGATCGAGTCATCGGATGAGCTCGCCTTTACCTTGACCGTCGAAGGGAATACGCAGCCAGCGAGTGAATCGGAAGATGGTTTTTCCTACTACTCGTATACAACGACCATCGGTGAAACGCTCGAACTGATCATCGACGAGGTGCAGCCCGCGTATTTTGTCACGTTTGAAGGTGCAGAAGGTGACGAATTGACCATCAACGCGCCATCGGAAGACAACGAACTGGATACGCTGATGATGCTGTTCGATGCGTCTGGTAAGCGCTTTGCGGTTGATGACGATAGCGGTGAAGAATCACTCGCGTCGATGATCGAAACCGAACTTCCAATCGATGGGCTGTATTTCTTGGTCGTCACTACCTACAATTACCCGGCAATTGCTGTGGGTGATAGCGATGCACTGGACGGCACGATCAATTTGTCGATTGATGGCTAATTTTTCGAGTGCCAGCGACTAGTCAGAAGCGGTGTATATCACAATATACGCCGCTTTTTATTTACGGCGTTAGACAAAAGGCGTGTGTGTGACCTTACCCCAGTTTATCGGGGGTAGACCCGGCGTAGAAAAATAGGCTGATTGGACAACCATATCAGGACATATAGGGATTGACACATATTTACAATCAAATATTATTACGTATATTCGCGTTGTATAGATTAAAGGAAAATAAACATGCTGCGTCGATTAACTCTTATACTTTTTCTAACGGTAGCGATCTTTAGCGGATCGAAGGTCATTGCTCAAACCGAGAATGTGCCTCCACAGGTCGCCGCGGCGGTAGCAGCCTTCAATCGCTACCTGACACAGCCGATCTCGGTCGATCAACTCGATAGTTATCAGCTTACACAAGGAACGTATGGTGATTCTGCGCTGGGTTGTACCCTGGTTGCAGGCGTACCGCTCGCAGCATCGATCAGTGCCTACAAAGTGCAGATCGTTTACCAGTCTGTTCTCTACGAGTTTGAAGTTTCGGAAGATACGCTGCTCATCGTCCCATGCAGCCCGGTGCTTCTTGCTCAGCCCGTCATTATTCCTATCGCTACGCCTGCGCAAGCGACGATTGGATTGACAGGCTGTCCAGTCGATTTTGCCGGATACCTTCCTCCGCGCTTGGTGGCTGGTGGATTTGCGCGTATTGGTGCAGATGGACAGCCGAACCGAATGCGCAACGCACCCAGTATTGATGCTGAACAGATAGGCTTGATCAGCCCAGGTACGACGGTCGAAGTCATTGACGGCCCCGTGTGTGAAGCGACAACGCAGATTATCTGGTGGCAAGTACGCGATGGTAGTTTGGTTGGTTACACCGCTGAAGGCTTGGATTCTGATTATTTCCTGGAATCCGTCGAGTTGGGCGCACTGCCGACTCTTCCGCTCGTTCGCGAACCGATTACCGCATTCAATGCCTCAAGTGTCGTCACACTTGCCGCTATCCCGTTCGAGGGTGGAGCAATGGTCGATTTTGGCGGTTTGGCGCAGCTCCTTGTCGCTGGCACGTCTGGTGTAACTTTCTATGATCTGGATCAGATGACTGTTGGTGAACTACCGCTCCCGACGGGAATGGTCGCGCTGCACGTCAACTACAGTCCCGACGGTCGTTATATTGCTTATTCGACCGACTCCAATGAGCTTTTCATCTACGATATCTCAGAAGATCAAACTACACAGCTTGATATCGACGACAACGTTGTCATCAATGATCTCGACTTCAGTCCCGATAATCTGCTTGCGGTTGGTGTTGGTGATCCACTTGGCGGACAGGAGTCGATCAATGGCTGGAGTATGTACGAGCCGAGCGATAACAACCGCACCATAAACTATCCGACTGACTCGTGGGTAGGGGATGTGGCGTTTGGTCCTGGCGGCATCCGTCTTGCATGGCTTAGCGACACCGCCAATATGGTACTTTTGCAAGATGGTCTGCCCCTAATCAGTGGACGGCTTGGACAGCCAACGCGTACTGGTCTCGCGTGGCAGCCCGTCGAGGATACGACCGATCCCGATACTGCTTATCGGCTTGCTTATTCTGACGGCAATCTGATTGTGTTATTTGATGTAAATACCGCCGACGTAACGACCTACACGAACGAAGATGATTATCTGCCAGGTACACTGGCATTCAATGAAGACGGTTCGGTGATTGCGGTGCTTAACCGTTCTGTGACGGATGAACCGATGCCGCGAATACTCCGGTTGTTCGACGTGGTGACGAGCGACGTGCTTTACAGCGAGTCGTTAGAGACCGCACGAGGCATGACGTTCAGTCCCGATGGTACGCTCGTCGTGGTGCTGACCGATACGACGCTGCGCTTTTATGGCATCGCGTCGTTCACGGATGCGGTTGGATAAGCGCGCGCATACACTTGGGCTCTCGGTCTTGACCTCAATTCGACTTTGCACATCAAGCAGCGTGACACAAGGTCGAAACGAGTATGTCGAACAACGGGTTTGGGATTTTGAGCATGTCGGGTTCTTCTCTCGATATTCGAAAAGTCGGATAAACCGTCCAGAGGAATTGACGCACCTTACGCAGATTGCCCTCACCCTAAATCCTTCCCCTACCGCGACGGTTTTTCTCCCCTTCTCCCTGAGGGAGAAGGGGTCGGGGGATGAGGGCTGGTGAACATTCGTGATTCATTGAAACTGGCAAAAAACCGTCTCAATCGGCTGACGCACGGGCGTGCAATGGCACGTCCTGTGCATATTGATCCGCTGCGCGGCGGGGGAAGGGCAAAAGAACCAAAGAAACAGACGACAAAGAAACAGAGATCAAAGATCAGAGATTCAGAGTACAAAAGAAATTAATAGGGGGCGGCAACACACGCG